>Ga0335069_10003267_pt1 | contig 24593 bp, 25 predicted proteins | sample Lox_Sample_11_FD_206714 | JGI IMG/M metagenome (GOLD analysis project Ga0335069, IMG submission 206714) | Soil microbial communities from Loxahatchee National Wildlife Refuge, Florida, United States - Lox_Sample_1.1 | ecosystem: Environmental > Terrestrial > Soil > Wetlands | place: USA... | reverse complement strand
TGGTGCGTTGTTTGAGCCAGTGCTGATAGCCAAGACGGGAGCGCTCATCAGGCTCACGGATCCGACCTCCGCGACCGACCGAGCATTCAGAGGAGTCGATTGTTTTACATCGAGCGATATTTCGATGCGCGTCGGATCGGCAGTATCCGGCCGAACCGTCGAAACTCTGCCCACTGTAATGCCGCCAAAGAGAACTGCGGTTCCCGGCTCGAGTCCCGCGGCATTGCGAAGGTATGTCCTAAACCGAACGTGAGCTCCGCTGTAACGCGCCACGCTAACCGAGTAGACAGTAAAGGCCAGGAGGGCCACGCCTGTCAGAACAAACGCCCCAACCTTGGTTTCCATGCTCGTCATTCAGTTACTCCCTGTGATTCCTGCCAACTCTCGCAGGCGGCGCTGTACCGTCTCCGAATCAGCCACGTGTATGGGCCTTCTATCCAGGAACTGCCGAATCCTGGGGTCTGTGCTGGCAATGAAGCGATCCTTGTCCAGGACGGCTATGAGGGATCCCTCATACAGCATTGCGATCCGGTCCGCGACTCTGAATGCACTCGCCATTTCGTGAGTGACAATCACCACGGTCATTCGAAACGCCCGTTTCAAGAACAGAATCAATTCATCCAGCCCGGCAGCTACGATCGGATCGAGCCCCGCCGACGGCTCGTCGAATACCAGAATCTCGGGATCGAGAGCGGTTGCTCTTGCAACTGCTGCACGCTTTTTCATACCGCCCGAGAGCTCTCGGGGAAATAAATTACCGGCCTCACCGAGCCCCACTGAAGCGAGCTTGATGTAAGTCATGATTTCAATTACTGGCTCGGAAAGCGTGGTCAATTCGCGCAGAGGAAGCCGGATGTTGTCGGCCACCGACATCGAACCGAACAGAGCCGATCCCTGAAATGCAACTCCGAGCTTCCTCCGAACCTCTTTTAGAGCGGAAGCAGAACAGTGATTAATGTTCACGCCATTCACATGAATGGTTCCTGAATCGGGAGCCACTAGCCCAATGATGTGGCGAAGCATCGTGCTCTTGCCGGAGCCGCTCGCTCCCAGAAGGGCAATAACTTCGCCACGTTGAACGTCCAGAGTGATTCCATTGAGGACCTGCCGACCTCCGAAAGAGACGGTGAGGTCGCGAATGGAAATGATGGAGTCCGTCATCGTCTCAGTTGGCTCCGAGTGTGTACAACGAGGCAGTTATGAGCAGATCGGCGAATATCACCAGAAACGTTGAATTGACGACCGCCGCCGTGGCAGACTTTCCAACTGATTCTGGCCCGCCCGACACTCGGAAACCTTCTATGCACCCGACATGGACAATGATGGTGCTGAAGACGACGCTCTTCAGGAGACCGTTAAAAACGTCTTGAGTGGAGATAGCCTGGGCCACGTATTGCAGGTATATGGATAACGGCATGCGGGCATTTAAAAGCAGGAACACACCACTTGTTACTATGCCGAAAGCGCAGTTCATAATCGTCAGGCACGGAACTACAATCAACGCGGCGATATACTTTGGGGCCAGAACGATTTCAATGGGGTCAATGGCCATGGTGGAAAGTGCGTCGATCTCTTCAGTCACGACCATTGTTCCGATCTCGGCTGAGAAGGCGGATCCTGAACGGCCGCTCACAACGATGGCCGTAAGCAGAGGTCCGAGCTCTTTTGTGAAGGCAATGGCTACAATATCGATGACTAGTTGAATCGCGCCGAACTGGTTGAGGACTGTGGCGCTTTGAATTGCCAGGATGAGACCTGAGCAGGCTCCCACGATGGCGACCATCGGAACTGCGTTCACGCCGATTGCGTACATCTGGCGGATTGCTGAGTTCCAACGCCCGCGTTTGCCGATTAAGGGCAGCACCCTGGGAATTGTGGCGACTGATCTGATCCACTGGGTGGTCAGGCCGCCGACATATGCAACACGATCAACCGCGTCATTTCCGATCGAACTCAGAAAGTTCATGAGTTTGTCTTCCCGTTTGCCTCGAACAAGTGATCAAGTTCGGTCACTTCGAACAGGTACCGCGGTTGATCCTGAATGCCCCGCAGAGCCATAGTTTTGCCTTGCTCATGTGCGTGCCGTAGAGCTTCCAAAAGAGTAGCGAGCCCCGAAGTATCCATGTACGTGATTGCCGACATGTCAATCTCGACGGTGCCGGATTGCAAGCGAATTGCGTCGAAAAGGCCACGGCGCATTTCGCTCGCGTTTTCGATAGTGATTCGATCGTGCGCCAGTTTGTGCTCCTTTACGGACGAGACCTGGGTTCGTTGGTGCCGTGACGGTTCTTTAGTGGTATCGACCTTTTGATTACTTGGGAGGTTGGGGACGTGGGGCCGCAGCTTTCTTAATTTCGTGGCCTACTTTCTTGACTCCCTTGTCGACTCCCCTGCCAGTCTGCGCTACGACATGTGCGGTAGCTTGGCCTGTTTTAGTGACGCTCTTGTCGGTTCCGCTGGCCGTCACTTCCGCGGTTCTTTTCGCTGCATGGGCCGTATGCTTGACGACTTTTCCTGTCGCTGTCGCGACATCCTGGGCCGCCGCACCAGCCGCGGCCGTCAATATCAACATGAGGAGAATTTCTACATGCCGTTTCATCCTGTTTGTCTCCTTGCATAGGTTGTCGATTGTGGTTGCACGCTGCTCTGGCCGGCCAATTCAGCAATGCTGCGATTCAAGTTATCCGGAGATGTGACGCAAGCCTCCTGCCTAAATGTATATGCAAAGGATTTGCCATATCCCCGATCAGGTGGCGCGCGTCTCGTATGTCGTTCTCGCAAAACGCCGGCGTCGGCCCGCAAAGGCCCAAGGCCTCCATCGTGGGTGTCAACTGCTTGACAGGTAGTTCAATTTCCGTCACTAGATTGTCGGTCCGATGAGGTTGCGCCCCGTGAACGGGAGAGAGGTTCAACCGCCATACCCCAAAGAGCACAGTTGAAGATCGCCTCCGCCAAGGGTACTGAACTCGATAGAGGAGTATGTGCAAATGCGCAAGGCGCCATACTTCTCTCTAAAACATTGCGCCCTAGTTGCTTCCGCAGAAGAACTAATCAGATCCATCTGTCTCACATGTAACTCGTCAACACGCCAAGGGTCATGGCATCCCGATTGCATATATCCAGGCCATGGCAAAGGTCGTAATTCATCCCGACAAAGGCACGTTCAGCCCGGCGCGGCCCTGCGTGGCAGTGGCGGCGATCGCCGATATGCTCCTCACACCAGGCTGCTCTCGACCCTTGCCATTTGTGTATCGACCGGTAGGACAGCCCTTCGCAGGAAGGCCAGAATTCACACAAGGAGAGAGCTGTAATGAGTGGTACAAGGAAGAACCCGTTGTTTAAGTTGGGGCAGCCCATCCGGACTGCTCCCGTGATTGCCGCAATATTTGGGAGCCTATTAATCACTTGCGTAGCGCAAGCGCAGAATCTCGGCCTCGAGGGTCCCACTGGGGTGTTTGTTACTCCACTCGCTTATACCGCAGGTTCTCCATCCCATAACGTCGGCAAACCGACTCTCGCATATCATTTCCTTTATGCGGGAGACGTGATCGGTTATTTCAGCAAGATTTCTGTTACCGAGGGAGCGTTCAACCGGGTCGAGTTTGGATACACCCGGGATGTCCATCAAACAGGCGACAATCCGAGCTTGAGTCCGCTGTGGCACGACGGCTTTAACATTTTTCATGGCAAGGTGAACGTCATCCGGGAGAACGCCTGGAAGCACAATTGGATGCCCGCCATTTCCGTTGGCGGGCTTGCACGCACCCAGGTTCACAACGTGGGTGGCGCGATCACCGACAGAGATACGACCAACGGCGATGTCTACGTTGTCGTCACCAAGGTCATTACGCAAACTGCACCAATGCCCATCCTGCTGAGTGGCGGGTACCGCGGCACAAATGCAGAACTGTTTGGCATGGCCGGCAACGCCACCAGGTTCCAGGGACGAGCCTTCGGTGCTGTTGGGTTCAATTTCAAAGGCCCCGCTGGGAGCAATATCATCTTTGCAGGCGAAGTCTCGCAGCAACCACCGCATCCCGAACATCTCGCGGCAGCGACGATTCCGACCACACTCAGCTACGCCGTGCGCGTCGTACCCGTTCCCGAGGGCAGGGGTCGGTTCAGCAAGTTCAACATCGACTTCGGTGTCGCCCAGATCTGTAACCACATCATGCCGGGCACTGATCTGAAGGCGCGCAAACAGGTTGCGATGGGCATTTCATACGGTTTCTAGTCTCCGAGTGGACGAGTTCTCCGAATTTTGAGAGTTGAAAGGCGGAATGTTCCAATTCGGTCCCGTATGCGCGTTACTGCACTATCGTTGTACGTTCCGCCCACATTGCGGTCATGGGGGTCTCCTCAAAGGGCATGTTTTCGGGATCGGCCCGGAATGACTAGTGCTGTGGCTCTACCTGACGGTCGCCACAGGCTTCGGGCTGATCTTGCTCGAAGCCTATCCGAGCTGGTGCTGGTGTCTCTAGGCACGCGGAATGATGGTGATTGCGAAATTACTTGCAATCTCTCTGGTACCGTGGCTCCGGCATTACCGCGGGCCTATTATTCGAGCGCGTGTTCGATTGTGCGGTGCAAAAGCTGATTCATCATCCGGCACTAGCGGGAAGAGGGTCCCCCTCGGTTCCGCACGCCCGCACAACGGTGAGATTAGAGTGCCCGTTGGCGTCACGAATCTGGCCGGGACCGTCAGTGAGATATTCTTTCTAATTGAGAGTATTGCGCGGGTGTCGCGGTTGAGGGATGCGTCCCACGTCCATTACTCGTGACGCAGATCAGGGCGAGCGCGGGGGCGCGAAGAGAGCGCTGCCACCTGCGTCTCGACCTCGCACAGATCGATCGGCTTGGCGATATACGAATCAAAGCCGGCTGTAATTGCTCGTTCGCGGTCTCCGATCATCGCGCTGGCCGTAACAGCGATGACAGGCAGGCTCTGGAAACGACTGTCGTTCCGCAACTCCCGAATAACAGCAAACCCGTCTTGCATGGGCATCTGCAAGTCCAGGAACACCAGATCAGGTTCGCACCGGCGAATCAGCTCAAGTGCATCGCGGCCGTTGCCTGCCTCCAGAATCGAATGGCCCGACAATGCCAACAACTCTCGCATCAGTTCACGGCTTAAGGCGTTGTCGTCTGCCACCAGAATGGTCATCGAACTGGATCCCTGCCGATAGGCATCGTCAGATGGAATCGACTTCCCTTATCGGGTTCACTTTCCACCCAGATCTTTCCTCCATGTTGTTCAACCAAGAGTCTGGTGATCGAGAGGCCGAGTCCGGTCCCTTCACATATGGGTTGTCCAGGAGTCTGACATCTGTGGAAAACCTCAAAAATCGCCTCATGCTCTTCGGGCGGTATACCGATCCCTGTATCCATCACCGAGATTTGAATGACGGATCCAGTCTCTCCCGCAACCAGGCGAACACGGCCGTTCGCTGGAGTGAACTTTATTGCGTTACTCAGCAGGTTATAGAGCACTTGCTTTACGCGAACGCGATCCGCATGGAGTGCGAGGTGGACGCTCAGATCGGTCGTGAGGGTAATCTCCTTTGCAGCGGCTAACGGCCTGAGCGTCGAAAGCACCTCGTCGGCCGCAACACTCAACGCAAAGGTTTCAAATTTGAGGTCTAGACAGCCCGCTTCGATCTTCGAAAGATCGAGAATGTCATCAACCAGGGCAAGGAGGTGCCTGGAACTCTCTTTCACATGAAGGACAAACCGCTCCTGTTTCTGGGTTAGTGGACCCGCGGTGTGCTTCGCCAGAAGGTCGGCGAACCCAACAATGGCGTTAAGAGGTGTTCTCAGTTCGTGGCTCATCGTTGTGAGAAAGTTGCTTTTCAGCCGATCGGCCTTCTCGACTTGCCGGTTGCGAATCTCCAGTTCTGTATTAATCACGGCCAAGTCGCGCGTGCGCTGCTCAAGACTGAGATTCAGACTCTTTATCTGTTCTTCCACCAATCTGCGATCGGTCACATCCCGAATTACACACACGGCAGATCCGCCGGTCTCGCCTTCAAAAGGGCTGATATTGATATCGACGGCGAACTCGGTTCCATCCGCACGGACCGCTCGCAAGTCGAGCCCGGAACCCATGGGACGAATCACAGAGTGGGCGCAGTACCATTCGCGGTGAGCAGGATGACGTGCTCGAAAGCGGTCTGGCATTAGTATCTCGACTGGCTTACCCAGGAGTTCTTCTTGCTGGTAGCCGAACATCCTCTCTGCCCGGGAATTTACGAGTACGATACGACCTGAACCATCCACCTCTACGATTCCGTCGGGGGCAGCCTGGAGCAGTCTCCAATACCGGTTGTCTGCAACCGGCCTGCCCCACGCGGAGTTCGAAACAGCAATGCTCTCCATCATAAGTTAATCGTATGCGTTGGCGTGCTCGACGGATGATCTCGCACTATGGCTAACCGCGTCTCTACGCAGTGCGTGCTTCTGCACCCGATAAACGAATGTCTTTCGGCTCATGCCTAGGAGACGCGCAGCCATTGACTGGTTCCAATTGGACTGTTGCAATGCTCGAAGGAGTATCTCTTTTTCGAGGCCACCGAAGCAGATACCGCTTGGTGGGAGATCGAGTCTGATGGCTTCCACAGGGTTGGGCGCCGGCCGTAGAAAGTCAGGTAGATCGGCGATCCCAACTTCGCTGCCACACGTAAGAACTACGATTCGTTCGACAATATTCTCCAATTCGCGGATATTGCCAGGCCATTGATAGACCAAAAAACGTTCGAGAACTCCGTTGCCCAGCCTCAAAGTCCCACATGCATGTTTGGCGCAGCTGCGCTTGAAGAAAGATCGCGTGAGTTCCGGAATATCCTCACGGCGGTCACGCAGAGCCGGCAACCTGAGCGGAATTACATTGAGGCGGTAATAGAGATCTTCGCGGAACGCACCCTCACGTACCATGGTTGCCAAGTCGCGATGGGTAGCGGCTAAGACTCTGATGTCTACCTTTACGCTGCGCAAAGCCCCCACCTTTTGAATCTCGGCATTCTGGAGGAAGCGCAGTAGTTTGACCTGCAACTCAGGCGACATCTCGCCGATCTCATCCAGGAATAATGTCCCTCCGTCGGCTGATTCGACCTGCCCTTTGCGGTCCGTGAATGCCCCGGTAAACGCCCCCTTCACGTGGCCAAAGAGTTCGGATTCCAGCAGGTCCCGTGGTATGGCGCCGCAGTTGATCGTTACAAATGGCTTGGCGCTTCGGGCACTGAGAGAGTGAATTCCGCGGGCGAGCAGTTCCTTTCCCGTTCCGGTTTCGCCTTGGATCAGAACCGTGGAACTGGTTCGCGCAGCTCTGGCCGCCTGCTCCAATACGTCCAACAACGTCTTCGATTGCCCTAGGATGCTTTCGAACCGTGGTCTTTGTCCTGCCGCCTCGCTGAATTTGCTCCGTTGCATTCGACTTTCGTGGCAATCAAAAGCCCGCTGTACGACCGACCGTAGTGCGTCGATTTCAATGGGACGTATCAGATAATCGTGCGCTCCAAACTTGATCGCCTCCACAGCGCCGTCGACGGTGGCGAATGCGCTGACAAGAACTACAACAATATTCGGATGATGTTGGTGGAGGCGCTTGAGAAGTTCGACACCGGAAATGCCTGGCATCCTCACATCGGTGATGACGAGGTCCGTCTTCCGGCTCTGGAGATAAGCCAGAGCTTCCGACGCGTTGTGGGCTTCGCTGATTTCGTACGCAGCGTCGTCCAGCACCTCACGGATGAACTCCCGATTGGGCGCGTGGTCGTCAACGACAAGAATTGACTTGGGCATCGCCTTCGGAATCATCTCAATCAAAGAAGTGCACGCGTCTTGCCACTCAGTTCCGGTTGCGTGTCTGTCGTGCAATACCATGACTCGCAACGAGATGTCATTGGGAGGCTCCGTAAATTGCATCGTTGTCGTTGACCAGAAAAGTGACCAGAACGATGACACGAAGTCAATTCGCTAACATCGATCCGTCTGCGAAGATCAAAGGAGGGAAGTCATCTCTCCATATCGCGCATCAATTTCGTGGAAACTTCAGTAACTGACTCTGTTGACTCATTGCTTCGCTTCGGAACCGGCACAAAAGCAGATCGCGTTACATGCCGCAATACTCGGTCTACACGGGCTGTTGCCCGATTTCGCACCTCGGGAAGCGCCGGCGACTCCTCGCACCGGCGATCAACTAGTTCCGGCTCTCGTAACTCCACGAGCCGAGTCACAACCGCAAACAGAAAGCTTGCGGATAGGCCACACATTAGCACACCAACAACGCTTTCCAACGGGCCGATCAATCGCCACGTCTGCTGGAGAGAAACACCTTCGGCGCCGACCGTGGCATAGTTTGCCGCCGAAAAATAAAAAGCCACTTCCCAGGTTGAAAAACAACTCCGTCGATAGAACGACGCCCACAGCAGAATCTCGAGGAAATGTAAGCACACGAGCAAACTTGTGAGCCGTACTACGAGGGAAAAGGATCGAAGAAGACCGAGGTAGGGAATTCCGCGCGGAAACTGTGCCTTTATCCAATGGATGAGACTGGACATGCCTACGCTCTGTAATGTGATTGTGAGCGTTACCAGAAAGATCGCTATGAAGGTTTGATGAATGAAAGGCATACTATGCTCAGTTGATCAGGTGTCGTCCACTGATGCTCATTCGACCTTGGCGGTTTCCAAAACTTCTCTGGAAGAGATTGAAGCAATCCGGATGCCAACCTGGTACTACTGGGGCTAGGCCTTCCAGATACACCGATAGCGCAGTCAGCGGAATGGAATTGCTGAATCGACGCGTTTGGACTAGCTTACCCTTCCGGTGATCGTCGCTGGGTCCTCCATTCCTGTATGCCGTACCAGGAGGATAAGCTACCATTTTGCGTTCTGAAAGAATCGCTTCTTTTGTTGAACAGAGCCATTCAGCCGAGGCAATTCCTGGTTGAGATCTGGCTCTACACGGCTGATGATTGTGCGCAAATATCAGCGGCCGGACATCCTGACATTGTCATTGTCCTGACACTGTGGTGCCACAGTCCGGGCACAAGACTAGATTGCGACCCTAGAGAGGCGGCCGCGGGTCGACTCAACGAGCCGAGTCACAATGGTAAACAGCAAAGTTACGGAGAGCACATACCGCAGAAATGCCCCGAAACGCTCTCCGCGGGCTCATCACTCGCCACATTTGTTTCTTACGGCTGTGGCATGCCGATATCTTCGGCTCGCCTGCAATATCATCATCCAGAGTGTTCGCCGGCGGTGTCATCCCATGTCTATGTTCAGAACATGATCCCGCAGCTCCCCGACTCGCCTGAGTGCATTCTGCGCGTAGTCTTTGTACCTCGGATCCTCGAACTGAGAGGTGTCCACGAACGGAAGCGCATCGGGCGAAACCAAGGCCTTTGCCTGCACTACAGAGTTCGCCATGGCCTCCATGGACGCGGCGATTCCGTGGCGGAGTTCAACTACTCGAGCATCGTTGAGAAGGTTGCGCTCCCGTTTGTGAGAGAGGAACACCGCTTGGTTCCAGAAGAGCGCAACGGCAGTCAGCGAGGCACGCAATATGGTCTGGCTCAAGTGGATCTGCGTCTCGCGATCCACTCCGAACTCGTACTCGACCGCGTCGTTCATGGTGCGCAGTCCGGCAATTGTCTTGCCCACCCGGTCGCGTAGCGCTTCGGCCTGTTGCAATGTTCCGTGGTGCCGGGTAGCGGCCTCGGGAAGCCGGAACAGCCTGGCTCCGTCCTGAAGGAGGACCAGTAGCGAGCGGCGCATTGCTGTGACTGTGCGCACCGGCCAGAGCTGGTCAAAAATGATCCACATCACAACGAGGGCCATGAGGATGCCGATCAAGCGGTCACGCGGCGGTGCCAGTTGCGTCGGAGCCGAGGACCCCTCGAATGCCACCAGATAGAAGGAGAATGCGATTTGCATACCGACATAGCTGAATCGCCGTCCCTGTGCGATCCAGCCCGCGATGAACGCGATCGCGGCGATGAGGACAGCCAGCGATGTAATGGAATCCATGTTGGGAAACAGGAAGACGGCTGCTCCCAACCCCATGAGTCCTCCGAGCATGGAGCCCAGGAGACGGAATAGAAATTTCTGCTTGATTGCACCGGTCGTGCTCAATCCAGTAATAAAAACGGTGATCACGCAGGTGGATATCCCAGGATAATCGATTGCGTGGTAGAGGATGTAGCAGATCGTTGCACATAGACTGAGCTTGAGGCCGAACGCAACATTGGCAGGATTGGTGAAACCTCCCGGAATCGTGAACGGCACCTTTTTGGCGGGGATCGCGACGAGGTGCCTGTCGTCCGGTTCGGCGGTAGCTGGCATGGACCGGATGGCGTGAATCATAGCTTCTACCCTATCGAGAAGTACGGGATGAAGACCAAGATGAAATCCATGGGTGACCGGTTCGGATTCGGGCAGCCCTCCGAATGCGGTTTGCGCCTCGGTGGCGATCCGTTTGTAGCGAGAAAGGCTCTCGGGATCATCGGCGTAAGGAGCTGAGCCAACGGCAGCGCCGAGATCCATCAATTGCGCCAGCATGGTGATGCGGACCCTCGCGCCGATCTTTAATGAGCCAGTGTCAAGATTGCGCTCGACAATCTTGTTGTAGAGCGCCTGCATCCCGTCCTGACCGGTTGCGGCAAGACCCGCAACTCGGGTCGCGGCTTCTGCGCGTTTCTCGGGGCTGTCCTTCTCGGCAAAAAGGGTGAACATGGCAATGAAGGCCTGCCAGCGGATCCTGCTTTGTTCTGCCAGCAGGTCCGCGGGGCGGCGTACGCCAACTACGTACTCTACGGCGATGGATGACAAAAGCGGTATTGAGAGTGAGCTAATGGCCCAGAGCGACAGTTTGACTAGGTAATCGGCGGGCGCAGCGGTCTCCCAATAAGCAATCATCGTGACGAAGACATAGGCGAAGACGGAACAAAGAGCCGGTGCGGTGGTAGCAAGCGTGCCCACGCCGACAATGAAACTCGCCACAGCTACCCCGAGGATGCGGGTGATGGGCTCGTTATCGGTCAGGATGACGATGCCAAAGGTCGCAAAGACAGCGGCCGCAATAGGAACCACCATGAATAGTGATCGCAGCGAGACGGCAGGACTTTCTCGTCCCACGAAGAAGACGAAATATAAGGCGACCGAGGCGTAGGGCGCTTGCAGGATAAGCACCGTCAGCAACGTCAAAACCGTTGCAAGCACAATGCGCAGCGTGCCGCCCAATCGCCCGGGAGTGGGCTGGAGGTCTTGCCACACTCTTCCTGCCCATGCTCCCAGTGAGTTTGCGAGGGAGGGCAACGCGAAGGGCGGCAGAGGCGACGCCAGGGTTGAAGCGGCAGAATTATGTGTTGTGCTCATCTCACCACCTTGGCTGCCGTCTCCCCATGCGGAAAGCGCGGGATCGGGTTCTCAAGTTCGCTCTCCTCCGAACACTAGCGTGGTCGATTCTGGATGCGTACTAAAGATTTGATCTAGCCTTGTGGATGCAACCGTGGCCGTGCGCCATTGTGCTCTCCCTTCTTCCAGGAACGAGAAGTTTATCTGACGACGAGTGTGTGCACACCGTGTGCCATATTCCTCAAGGAGTAGCGAGTCTCTTTATCATCTTGAGTGGAAAGGAGTTAAGCAAAACAATGCGTCAACAGTCTGACTGAGTGTGCCATCCCGTTGACAGCACCTCAATGGTTCTATAACGCCTGCCGCACGACAAGTTCTGTAATTTTCAACGGTCAAAATCGTCATTACTTACGGTCTAAACTGAGTTGAAACTTCGAATGCATCATTTTCGGTAGTTCAGCCGGCGGCTCCAATCGGACGAAGACATGTTGGGTCGGCGGTACGAGTTTGGCACGCCATCTGCATATGGGTTGGGCGATGGGGAAACGATGGGCCCAGCTTACGTTGCGCATTTCGATTCAGGCAAAACGACAACTTGATCGGGTTCACGCTGGTGGGCCGTCTTGCGGCTCTTGGGGGCAGAACTCGAGCGAGCGTGGATGTTGCAACGCGTCTCGACGGAAAGATGCTGTCGCTCGATGTGCGTGATCTGACCTATTCCGATGCACTGGCAAGCAGGTAGTGCGTGAGATGTTCAAACGCAGCCGTGCTGAATTCATCACCCACTCTGACTTCTCGTATCATCTGGCTGATGAGATCAGAAACTATAACGGAAACTATGCCAATGGGAGGGCCTAAGTGGAAGACTTTCAGAACGCAATCGGCAATTGCAGAACTAAGGTCCAGCGCAGTGGCGGGTTTTTCATTAACTGGTCGCAAACGGCACTGGAAGACTGGGCGTCGATGGAACATGCTCACTCCTATGGTCCGAACATTGTCCTCTTCACTGAGAAAGAAGAAGCCCGCGGGTTATATCTAGTGCTCGAAGGCGAGATCAGGCTGTCCATCAACTCGAGCGAGGGCAGGCGGCTGAGCCTGCGCATTGCACGGAAGGGCGATGTGCTGGGATTGTCTTCGGCGCTCTCGGGCAGTGCATATGAGATGACCGCCGAGACGCTCTATCCGGCGAAGGTTGCGCTTATTGGAAGACCCGAGTTTCTCGGCTTCCTGAAGCGGCATCCTGAGCTTTACATGAACGTAACCGAAGAGCTGAGCCGGCACGTTTCGATGGCCTGTCACCAACTGCGCACCGTGGGCCTGTCGGCTTCGGCTCCGGAGAAGCTTGCGCGCCTGCTGCTCGAGTGGAGCGAGAACGAAATGTCGAATGGTTCGTGCGGCCGCGTGCGCTTCTCTCTGACGCATGAAGAGGTCGGCGAGTTCATCGGCACCTCGCGTGAGACAGTCACCCGCACGCTGAGCAACTTCAAACATCACCGCCTGGTTTCGTTCCACGGTTCCATGTTGGAAATCCCCAATCGTACGGCCCTGGCAAGCTACGCCGGGGCTTGACGAAGTCATCCTTCATGCGTTCGTGGATTATGAAGAGGGCAGAGTTCGAGAAGCTGCAGCCAAACAGCAGTGCTCGTGCTGCACTCTTCATCACCCGAATCGACAATAGCCACGGTTCATCCGTAGTTCCGATCATTCGGCAGTAACAGCCCTCTGAAGTCAACAGGGCAGGCGCGCGGTCTCTGGATTAGGCGCCAGGAAGATCGACCATTGCCTCTTCGGCAAAAGATCGGCTGCGCCACCTGCGCCGCTTGCAGAGCCGGCAGAGGGAATACCGCCCCAGGACGGGCACGACCCGGTCGTTGCGGGCCTTAGACCAGCTAGTCTCTCGTTTCCCTTAGTCCATGAATTCAAAACACCCACCGCATTTCGGCGATGAGGTTGTGGTTGTAGGTGTGGAAGCCTGAGGTTGCGAACTGCATTCCGACGCCGAACACCTCGAACGAGTGTTCCGGCTTCCACGACTTGGGGCGCAGCACGTAAAACGCGCCGGGCATTAGGAAATTCTGCATCATGCCATCGTGCGGGCCGCCGAAGTAGAAGTTGGAGTTGTTCCCAACTTCAAGCCAGACGTATTTCGTTGCGTGCATCTGTGCCGCGGTGTTCCAGTTGATGGTGCGGCCTTGCGCGGCGATCTTGCCGGTCGGCAAGGTACCCCCGAGGGCGGAGAGGAGCGCGAAGCGGCCCACGTCTTTCACGCCCACGAGCGTCGGTGTCCACGAGTCTGTTCGTGCACCGTTTTTGTATTGACCGGTCGCGAAGGTATGGTTCAGGCTTGCAGCCAGAGCGAAGTTACCGTGCTCGATGCCGCCTGAGGCAATGCGGACCTTCCCCACAAAGGAAGTGTCGCCGAAGCCATCGTCCGCTGCGCCGTTGTGCTGGATATAGGGCGGCGGCGTGAAGTCGAACTCGAAGCGCCGGGCTACGATTATGCCTCCGCCGCGGGCATTGCCGTAGTTCGTGATCGCCGCGCCGGTGGCGGTGTACTGGTGTGAAACGGCGAAACGGTAGAACTGAACCAGGCGGGGATCGGCGGCCACCAGCGGCGTGACCATCGCCGGCTGCAGGCCGGCCATCTGCGCGTTGTGCTCGCGGAAGCGCTCGAAGAAGGGTGCCTGGGTCTGCGCCGCGCACGCGGTCGCGGCAGCCATTAAGACCAGCGCCCAGGTTTGCCGGAGGGTTCGCATGAGCCCGTGCATTGTTTGTGCGTAAGTCGAGTCCGGCGCCGCAGTGACCGCAGGCACGGTCGCGGGTGAGCGTACGCTTTGAGCCCGTGCAGCGAATCGCTCAGGACTAAAGCCGATGCATGCGGACGATGCCGAATCCATAAGGTCCATGCCACCAGGATGTATTGAGTTTGTTCGCGGGGTCCCTGATAAGCCGGGCCTGTGGTTCTGCACTTTTGAAAAAAGCAGCGCTACACAATCTCGTTCGTCAATCTCGACCGGGAGCCGCGTCAATGTTTCTCCTTCGTTGTGTGTCCGTCTCGGCACACCTAGCCCAATTACACCTTCGCTTCTGTCCGGATAGACTTCGAAATACGTTCCGTCCAGATGGCGCCATTTCCTCAGACAGCAACGCAATCGCCATTCCTAAGCTATTGAGATCAAAGACTCACGACCGAGGGGTGAGCAGTGGGGTGACATTTATCGTGAGTGAACTGCAAGTGCATGTCATTGGGTTGACTCTGACCGAACTGTCTTTGACATACGCCACTGACACGCAGATCGGTGCCACGCTTAAGCGATCCGGTCTGCTGAATCAGAGTCTTCAGGCAAATGAATATTGTGATCGTCCTGAAGCATCGATGAGCATCCATTCGTTTGCCATTTGCCAATTGTGGCGTCACCAAGCCATGAGCGCGCAGGAAGTGAGTCTCACAAAACGCAAGATCTAAAGCGGTTTTTCTTGATATTGATCAATCCCTGGCAGTTGGATGTCATCCCGGACGGGCGGGCTTAACGTGGGCTCCCATACGCCGATCCAGATGCAATTGATGCTCTTTTACGTCCTCAGATGGAATTGAGGGCCCAGGCTGTTCGGCCGCCAAATGCAAACGGTTGTCAAACGACAAAAGAGTTTGACACACCGGTCGATCCTTGTCCGGAACATCTTCCGGTTTTCAATGAATTGCAGAATGGTCTATTGCGTGCAGTATCGAAGGGCGTAATCGGCGCTCTTACTTCAAAAGCTTGGATTGCATAGGAGGGATCGGACCATGGCATTGGAAACTGTGGAACACGGAAATGTTGGCATCGCCAAAGACCAGAAGGTTGCAAAGCCGCTCGTTCGGGTTGAGTACGCTGACTCGATCGGCACATTGGCCTTCGACAACTACGCCAAGCGCAACTCGCTCGGCGCTGACCTTATCGCGGAAGTTATCGCTGGCTTCGAAAGTTTCAAGGCAAAGGGCGCGCGTGCCGTCATCCTTCGTTCCGCGGGCAATGAAAAGGTCTGGTCGTCCGGACATGATGTCGACGAACTGCCTAAGGAGAACATCGACCCGTTGCCCTACAAGGACCCACTCGAGCAACTATTGCGAGCTGTCAAGTCATTCCCCGCGCCGGTGATTGCAATGGTGCACGGGTCGGTTTGGGGAGGAGCCTGTGACCTTATCATGACATGCGACCTTGTCATCGCGGACGAGACGAGCGCATTTGCCATCACGCCGGCAAAGCTCGGCCTGCCGTATAACGTGGCGGGCTTCCTGAACTTTTTGGCGCGCGTGCCAATGAATATCGTTAAGGAGATGTTTTTCACGGCCGATCAGATCTCGGCCAGCCGGGCGGAGCAATGCGGCATCGTCAATATGATCGTTCCGGCGGCGGAGCTCGAAGCCCGCACTTATGCCATTGCCAAGACGATCGCGACTCGCTCACCTGCCTCCGTCGCCGCTGCCAAGGAAGCGATTCATGTTTTGGGCGAAGCCATCGCAATCAACCCAACAACTTATGAATACCTCCATGGCATACGGAGAGATGTCTATATGGGCAGCGATTACAAGGAAGGCATCAGGGCGTTTATCGAGAAACGTCCTCCGAAGTACTGAGGAAATCCATGATCCGGTTCGTGAATCCGCGACAGTCAAGTCTTACAAAACTCACTTTATGAGGGCGACATGATCGCAAAGGAATTTGCACTAGAAGATGATTTCCCCAAGATCGACTACTCGACTTGGCGCAAGGCCGTCGAGGGCGAACTCAAGGGCGTCCCATTCGACAAGAAGATGGTGTTCCATACCTATGAGGGCATCGACCTGCAGCCGCTCTACACGGAAGACATATTTCCGACGAGCGGCGATCCTTTGGGGGTGCCCGGCTTCTCGCCTTTCGCCCGCGGCTCGCAGGTGCTGGGCAATTCGCGGACTGGCTGGGACATCCGCCAGGAGCACTCCGATCCCGATCCAGCCGAGGTCAACGCACAAATTCTCGCTGACTTGCGCAACAGCGTGAACTCAATCCTTCTGCGGCTCGATGCGGGATCTTCTGCCGGCTATGACGCCGACGACCCGCACGCCACTCAACTGAGCGGTCGTGACGGCGTCATCATCTCAGCGGGGGGTGACCTGCAACGCGCCCTCGATCATGTGCATCTCGACATCGCCGGGGTCTGGCTCGACGCCGGCGGTTCTTTCCTTCCCGCTGCTGCGCTCTATGTCGCATCGGCGCGCCAGGCCGGGATTGAACCCGACAGCCTCCAGGGCGGCTTCAATGCCGATCCGCTGGGGGCGCTGATACACGAGGGTTCTCTCCCTGTCCCGCTCGACGTCGCCTTGAAACAGATGGTCGATCTCGCTGCCTGGACCGATGCGAACGCACCGCATTTGACAGCCGTCGAGGTCGGCACCTCTCCCTACCACCATGCTGGCGCGACCTCGGCGCAGGACGTGGCGTTCCTGCTCGGCACTGGCGTCGAGTATTTGCGGGCGCTCACGGCGGGCGGACTGGACGTCAACGCCGCCTCACGACAGATAGCCTTCAGCGTCAGCGTTGGGTGCCGATTCTATCAGGCCATTGCCAAGATCCGCGCGACCCGCATGCTCTGGGCCCACCTGGTCGCCTCGTGCGGCGGCGACACGGCCGCACAGACGATGCGGCTGCGCACGACCACGAGCCGACGCGTGATGACGACGCGCAGCCCGGCATTGAACATCCTGCGCAACACCGCGGCCTGCTACGCTGGAGCCATCGGCGGCGCCGACGCCATCACCACCGTTCCCTTCGACGCTCCGGTCATCCTCAGCACCGAATTGAGCCGGCGCATCGCGCGGGACACACAGCTCATTCTCGCCGAGGAATGCCATCTGAACCACGTCATCGATCCTGCCGGGGGGTCCTGGTACATCGACTGGTATACCCGCCAACTCGCCGACAAGGCCTGGGCACTGTTACAGCAGATCGAGGCGCAAGGCGGTATGCTCGCTGCCGCGAGCAGCGGATGGGTCGCCCAGCAGATCTCCCCGGTCGAGCTGAAGCGGGAGCGCGATATCGCGACGCGCAAATTGCCCATCACCGGCGTCAGCGAGCATCCCGACATCTCGGAAAAGAAGCTTGCCGAGGCGGCACCGAGCCGCGTCGAGATCAGAATGGCTGCAGCACAGCGGCTCTCGAACTGGCGCAAGACCCATGCGCCGCAGCCGGCCCTCGACCTCCTGACTGGCGCGGCCCGGCGGTCGGATCTTCCGGTCGGCGAGCTCACGGCGCGCGTCATCGCCGCGGCTGAGGCCGGTGCGACCCTCGGCCAGCTGGCTGGGGCCCTCCGCCCGCAGGGTACGGAGCCAGCTCATGTTGCGCCCCTTGTCGTGCATCCCTTCGATGAGGTCTTCGAGGAGCTGCGAGACGCCAGTGACGCCTTCGCCGCGGGGCACGGCCACCGGCCGAGGGTCTTCCTCGCCGGTGTAGGCTCGATCGCCGAACAAATAGCCCGCAAGACCTACGCCAAGAACTTCTTCGAGGCCGGCGGATTCGAGGTCGTGGCTCGCGAGGCGAAATTTGACGTCGACTCGGCGGCCGCTGAGTTTGCGAAAAGCGGCGCCAAGATCGCGGTCATCTGCTCGACCGACAAGCAATACGCGTCCTGCGTGGTGGAATTGGCGCCGAAGCTCAAACAGGCTGGAGCGCGCACCGTCATCCTCGCAGGCAACCCCGGCGCCAGTGAACCGTCGTACCGGGCGGCTGGTGTGGACCGCTTCATCTTTGTTAAGTGCGATGTCATTGAGATCTTATCGTCCCTTCTACGGGATGAAGGAGCATTGTGATGGGCAAAATACCAAGTTTCAAGGATCTTCCCTTCCCCAGCAGTTGGACTGCCGCCCCGACGCCCGAGCTATGGCGTAAGGCCGCGGAGAGCGTCGCAAAGCGGTCAATCTCGCAATTAAGCTGGGAAACCGCCGAGGGGATTGACGTCAAGCCACTCTACACAGCGGCCGACCGCGTCGGCATCGAGCACCTCGGCACCTTTCCGGGCTTCGCGCCCTTCGTGCGCGGTCCCTACCCATCGATGTACGTCAATCGCCCGTGGACCGTGCGCCAGTATGCCGGTTTCTCGACGGCCGAGGCGTCGAACGCCTTCTACAAGCGGAACATGGCCGCCGGCCAGAAGGGCTTGAGCATCGCCTTCGACCTGCCGACGCACCGCGGCTACGATAGCGACAATCCGCGCGTCGTGGGCGATGTCGGCATGGCCGGCGTAGCCATCGACAGCATCCTCGACATGCACATCCTCTTCGATGGAATCCCTCTCGGCCAGGTCAGCGTGTCGATGACGATGAACGGCGCCGTATTGCCGATCTTGGCACTCTACATTATCGCCGGCGAGGAGCAGGGCGTACCGCAGGCTAAGCTCAGCGGCACGATCCAGAACGACATTCTCAAGGAGTTCATGGTCCGCAATACCTTTGTCTATCCTCCTTCGCCGAGCATGCGGATCATCGGCGACATCTTCAAATACACAAGCCAAAACATGCCGTTGTTCAACAGCATCAGCATCTCCGGTTATCACATGCAGGAGGCCGGCGCCACCGCCGACCTCGAGCTCGGCTACACCATGGCCGATGGTCTCGAATACCTGCGAACTGGAGTCGCGACCGGCATGAAAGTGGACGATTTTGCCCCGCGTCTGTCGTTTTTCTGGGCGATCGGAAAGAACGTCTTTATGGAAGTCGCCAAGATGCGCGCCGGACGCATGTTATGGGCGAAGATCGTCAAGATGTTCGATCCCAAAAATCCCAAGAGCCTGTCGCTGCGAACCCATAGCCAGACCAGCGGCTGGAGCCTGACCGCGCAGGACGTATTCAACAACGTCACCCGCACCTGCATCGAGGCGATGGGGGCGACCCAGGGCGAGACACAAAGTCTGCACACCAATTCGCTCGACGAAGCACTTGGGCTTCCGACGGACTACTCGGCAAGCATCGCCCGCAACACACAGCTCTTCCTCCAGGAGGAGACCGATACCGACACCGTCATCGACCCGTGGGGCGGCAGCTACTACGTGGAGTGGCTCACCCAGGAACTGGCACGCAAGGCTTGGGCTCATGTCGTCGAGTGCGAAGAGCACGGAGGCATGTCTAAAGCGATCGACGCCGGTCTGCCCAAGATGCGAATCGCCGAGGCGGCGGCCCGCACCCAGGCGATGATCGACTCGGGACGGCAGACCATCGTGGGCCTCAACAAGTACAAGCCGGTGAAGGACGATCCGATGCGCGTCCTGAAAATCGACAACACGGCTGTCCGCGAGGCCCAGATCAAGCGGCTGAAAGAGCTACGCGCCTCGCGCGATGAAGGCGCGGTCCAGGCTGCGCTCGCAGACCTGACCAAATGCGCACAGAATAACGAGGGCAACCTTCTCGACCTTTCCATCAAGGCGGCCCGTGTCAAGGCCACCGTTGGCGAGATCAGCATGGCGCTGGAGAAAGTGTTCGGACGCTTCCAGCCCGAGCCGCAGATGGCGACTGGAATCTACGCGAAGCAAGTCGGGGAGACCGACAGCGCCATCCTGAAAGTTCGTGGCAAGGTCGAGGCATTCGTGAAGCGTGAAGGGCGGCGACCCCGCATCTTGATCGCCAAGCTTGGTCAGGACGGTCATGACCGTGGTCAGCAGGTGGTCGCATCGGCCTTTGCCGATCTCGGCTTCGATGTCGATATCGGCCCTCTGTTTCAAACGCCGGAGGAGGCGGCCCAGGCAGGCGTCGACAACGATGTGCACGTCATCGGCGCCAGTTCGCTCGCCGCCGGGCACCTCACCCTCATCCCGGCTCTCAAGAAGGCGCTGGCGGCGCGCGGGCGCAGCGATATTCTAATCGTCGCCGGCGGTGTCATCCCACCGCAGGACTATGACGAGCTCTATGCGGACGGCGTCGCTGCCATCTTCGGTCCGGGCAGCGTTATCTCGGAGGCGGCGGCGAAGATCCTCGACTTGCTTGCCGATCGGGTGTCGGAACCGGCATGACGACAAGCGAAACAATAGGAACGACCTGGCGACCCATGTCGTCTCCATCTCCACCCTGCCTGCAACAGGGCGCCGCACGATTGACGCTCGCTGACTATGCGGACGGCGTTCTCGGGTGGAACCGGGCCATACTGGCGCGCGCCATCACCCTCATCGAGTCGAATAGGCCCGATCATCAGGAGATGGCGCAGGAACTGCTCAACCGGTTGCTCCCTTATACAGGACGCGCAATTCGGATCGGCCTTACCGGGGTTCCCGGAGTCGGCAAGAGCGCGCTGATCGAGGCCTTGGGTTGTCGGCTTACTGCAGAGGGCCATCGTCTCGCTATCCTCTCGATCGATCCCTCGAGCGTCCGCTCCGGCGGCAGCCTGCTTGGTGACAAGACCAGGATGGTCCGCCTTAGCGCTGACCCTAACGCCTTCATTCGGCCCACGCCGAGCGGCCTGGTGCTCGGCGGCATCGCCCGCAAGACTCGGGAGACCATGCTGGTCTGCGAGGCGGCCGGGTGCGACGTAGTGATCATTGAGACGGTCGGGGTCGGCCAATCCGAGGTGTCGGTCGCGAACATGACCGACTACCTCCTGGTGCTGATGCTCGCTGGCGCGGGCGACGAATTGCAAGGCATCAAGCGTGGGCTGCTCGAGCTCGCCGACATGATTGCGATCACCAAGGCCGATGGCGAGAACGTCAGCCGCGCCAAGCTTGCCGCGTCGAAATACAGCTTTGCCATGCATCTGCTGCATGACGGGGAGCAGCCTCCCGTGGTCACCTGCAGTTCGCTCGATGGCTCCGGGATCGACGAGATCTGGCGTATTATCGTCGCGCGAACACGCGATCGGGAGCGCTCGGGGGCCCTCAAGGCGCAGCGATGTGCGCAAGCCGTGAAATGGATGTGGTCTCTGGTGGACGAGGGGATCCGCGAGACCATGTGGCAAACCGATTCTATCCGTCACGTCGCCGAAGAATCCGAGCGCAAGGTCCGCAACGGGGTGCTGTCGCCAGTACTCGGCGCGCAGGCGATAGTGCGCGCACTTAGCTGCTCGGGGATGAGCGACCGAGGCTGCGCAGTGGATGCAGGAGATTGAGTTTTCGGTAAGACCCGATTCGCGCAGCAAGGGCGCGGGGTAACGGCTGGCTTTCTGCCGGGAGCAGTGGCCGGCCGCAAATTTCAAGGGCAGGAGAACAGTCATGAACCAGCATTCCTTTCCCATTCTGACCGCCGAGGAAGCCGCGGCAATGATTCAGAATGGCGAGACCATCGGTTTCAGCGCGTTCACTCCGGCAGGTTCCGCGAAGGCGGTGCCGGTGGCCCTCGCCGGGCGCGCGAAGGCCGAGCACGCCGCTGGGCGCCCGTTTAAGGTCGGTGTTCTCGCCGGCGCGTCGACCGGCCCCACCATCGACGGCGCGCTCGCCGAGGCGGACGCGATCAGCTTCCGCGCGCCATACCAGACGAACGCGACCCTGCGGAAGCTCATCAACGCGGGAAAGGTGAGCTACTTCGACATGCATCTGTCGACCTTGGCGCAGAACGTGCGCTACGGGTTCTTCGGTCCGATTCACTGGGCGGTGGTCGAAGCGGCCGATATCACTGCCGGCGGCGGGGTCGTGCTCTCGTCGTCGGTCGGTGCGTCGCCCACCTTTCTCAGCCGCGCGGAAAAAATCATCATCGAGCTCAATTCCCATCACCCGAGCGGGCTGTTCGGCATGCACGACATCTTCGAGCCGCAGGACCCGCCGACACGGCTGGAGTTCCACATTTCTCACCCCGGCGATCGCATTGGCGGGCCGATCTGCGTCGTCGACCCCAAGAAGATCGTCGGCGTGGTGCTGACCGACATGCCCGACGAGGGCCGCCCGTTGGGAGCGGAGACCGAGGTTACCCGGCGGATCGGCAATCACGTGGCCGAGTTCATGGTCAAAGAGATGCGCGCCGGACGCATTCCGAGATCATTTCTGCCGCTGCAATCGGGCGTCGGCAACATCGCCAACTCGGTCCTTGCCGCCTTGGGGGCGAGCAAGGAGATCCCGGCCTTCGACGTGTATACCGAGGTGCTGCAGGATTCCGTGGTTCCGCTGCTCGAGAACGAGCGGGTCAAGTTCGCTTCGACCACCGCGCTGACGCTCGGTCCGGAGATGTCGGAACACGTGTACGGCAACCTCGACTTTTTCCATCCCCGCATCCTCATGCGGCCGCAGGAGATTTCCAACCATCCCGAGGTCGTCCGTCGCCTCGGCGTCATCTCGATGAACACCGCGATTGAGATCGACCTCTTTGGCAACGTGAACTCGTCGCATATCATGGGGCGCCAGATGATGAATGGCATCGGCGGCTCCGGCGATTTCACGCGCAGCGCCTACCTCTCGATCTTCTCCTGCCCGTCGACCGAGAAGGACGGCAAAATCTCGACTGTCGTTCCGATGGTGAGCCATACCGATCACAGTGAGCATTCCGTGCAGGTGCTGGTTACCGAGCACGGGGTGGCCGACCTGCGCGGCAAGGATCCGCGTCAGCGCGCCGAAACGGTGATTGAGAACTGCGCCGATCCGGCGTACCGCGGACTGCTCCGCGACTACATCAAAATATGCAAGCCCGGCCATGAGCCAATCGCCTTTCCCGCCTGTTTCGAAATGCACGAGAAGTTTGTCCGCGACGGAGACATGCGCGGGGTTCAATGGGAAGGAGCCAGGGGATGACCGGCCCGACGAACCGCCCGCCAAATGCGATGGGTATCGACACTGAGATTGGTAACCAAATGATCAAAGCCACTGATCGAACCCGCGACAAGATCACTCTTGTTTCGCTTCGAGAAAAGAAACACCGCCACGAGCCAATCACTTGTCTGACGGCCTGCGACTATGCAACCGCACGGCTGCTGGATGAGGCGGCGATCGATGTCATTCTGGTTGGTGACTCGCTTGCCCAGACCATGCTTGGACATGAAAACACGCTTACCGTTACGGTCGACGAAATGCTGCATCATACACGAGCTGTGCGGCGGGGCATAAAGCATGCCTTTCTGATTGCCGACATGCCGTTTGGATCTTTTCACGTAACCGCGGAGGAAGCGATTCGAAATGCGGCGCGTTTCGTCAAGGAGGGTGGCGCCGAAGCGGTGAAGATGGAAGGCGGTGAAAAACGGTCTGACCTAATCCGCCGAGTGATTGACTCTGAAATTCCGGTCGCTGGTCATATCGGATTGACACCGCAATCGGTCAATGTAATGGGTGGGTATAAGGTCCAGGGCAAGTCGCCGGCTGCGATTGAGCAGCTTATGCGTGATGCCGTAGCCCTGGATCGCGCCGGGGCGGCCTGTATCTACCTGGAAGGCATTCCCCGCGAGGTTGCCGCCCTGATTACGGCCGAGGTGGACACCCCGACGATTGGCATCGGTGCGGGTCCGGAGTGTGACGGCCAGGTGTTGGTCCTCCATGACATCCTGAGCCTTACCTTCGGGCCACCAGCCAAGTTCGTCCGCCGCTATGGTAATGCCGCCGCCCTGATCAGCGAAGCCATTCGGGCGTTCCGAAACGATGTGCTGACGCGGCAGTATCCTTCGGACTTCGAATCCTACCATCTGCCAAAAGAAACCAAAAGTGTGCTGGAGTGCAAGCGGGAAGACCTCGACGTTGGAGAGGTTTCTGCGGCATAAGAACTCAACGAGGCATAGTCAGGTGCTATATGCAGATTTGCTCATTCTTACCATCGGCCACTGAGATTTTGTATGCCTTGGGCCTGGGAGATTCGGTTGCAGGTGTGACCTTCGAATGCGATTTTCCACCCCAAGCCGTGACAAAGACCATCGTCGTGAACACACGACTTGCCCACGATTTGACTTCTGCGGAAATCGACCATGACGTAAACGACTATCCCTCTCACGGGGAGAGCTTATATCGAGTCGATATCCAGAAGCTGGAAGCGATTAAGCCCGACCTCATCGTCACGCAGGAGCTGTGCGATGTTTGCGCGATCAGCACATCGCATGTTGCTAAAGCTATTCACCAGCTTTCATCACAACCGGAAGTGCTTTCGCTGACGCCGCATACCCTTGAAGGCGTGTTGGAGGACGTGTTGCGAGTTGGCAAGGCCACCCAACGCGAGGCCGAAGCCCGCGAACTCGTGTCCTCTCTGCGGGAACGGATTGCCAAGGTGGGCCAGATGACCAAAGCAAAGAGACCCAGGGTAGCGTGCCTGGAATGGCTGTCACCGCCCTTCAACGGAGG
>Ga0335069_10003265_pt1 | contig 24600 bp, 23 predicted proteins | sample Lox_Sample_11_FD_206714 | JGI IMG/M metagenome (GOLD analysis project Ga0335069, IMG submission 206714) | Soil microbial communities from Loxahatchee National Wildlife Refuge, Florida, United States - Lox_Sample_1.1 | ecosystem: Environmental > Terrestrial > Soil > Wetlands | place: USA... | reverse complement strand
GACGGCGACCTGCGGCAGCATAATCTTAGTCAGTCGTGGTATCGCGGCGCACCAGTTTCCCGTTCGTGCGCCTTTGTGACAAAACGTTCCGTCGCCGCCGCGGGCGCCCGCGGATCGCGGATCGCGGATCGCGCCGTCGCGGGTACCCGTCCGGCGCGTGTCGTCAGTGCGCGTCGAGGCCCGCCGGCGGTCCGCCGCCCGCTGCCGCCTTCGCGGCGCGCGGCGGCTTCGATGTCCAGATCAGCAGCACCAGCAGCGAAAAGACGATGGCCGACGCAAGGAAGATCTCGTCGGCGGACATCGTGTAGGCCTGCTGGTCGATCAGGCGGTTGATCATCGACAGCGACTGGTCGGACGGCATGCCCTGCGATCCGAGCGCGGCGAGCGCCGATTGCGCGTTCGGATTCAGCGCGCTGATCTGCTCCGCGAGCTGCGCGTGGTGCATCTGCGCGCGGTCGTCCCACAGCGTCGTCGAGATCGAGGTGCCGAAGGCGCCGGCGGTGATCCGCGTGAAGTTCGTCAGGCCGGAGGCGGCGGGCAGCCGGTCGGGGCCGAGGCCGGAGAGCGAAATCGACATCAGCGGCACGAAGAAGAAGGCCACCGCGATGCCCTGGACGATCGTCGGCACCATCAGCGTGGCGATGTCGGTCTGCACGGTGAAGCGCGACCTCAGGTACATCACGATCGCGAACGTGACGAACGCGACCGTCGTGAGCCAGCGCGCGTCGAAGCGGCCGAGGTTGCGTCCGACGAGCGGCGACAGCAGGATCGCGAAGAAGCCGACCGGCGCCAGGATGATCCCGGCCTGCGTCGCGGTGTAGCCCATGTACTGCTGGAGCCACAGCGGGACGAGCACGACGTTGCCGAAGAACAGGCCGTAGGCGAGCGCGAGCGCCGCCGCGCCGACCGCGAAGTTGCGTCGCGCGAAGAGCTTCAGGTCGACGATCGGGTGTTCGTCGGTGAGCTCCCAGATCAGGAAGAACACGAATCCGACGGCGGCCGCGACGGCCAGCGCGACGATCTCCCTCGAGCTGAACCAGTCGAGCTCCTTGCCCTTGTCCAGCATCAGCTGCAGCGCGCCGACCCACAGCACGATCAGCCCGAGGCCGACGCGGTCGACCGGCACCTTGCGCGTCGGCGATTCGCGCTTCGCGTAGATCCGCCACGTGAACCAGGCGGCCGCGATGCCGACCGGCACGTTGATGTAGAAGATCCACGGCCAGGTCCAGTTGTCGGAGATCCATCCGCCGACCAGCGGGCCGACGACGGGGGCCACCAGCGTCGTCATCGACCAGGTGGCCAGCGCGACGCCGGCGCGCGCCGGCGGGTAGCTCGCCAGCAGCAGGGTCTGCGACAGCGGGATCATCGGGCCGGCGACGGCGCCCTGCAGCACGCGGAACGCGATCAGCATCTGCAGGTTCGGCGCGAGGCCGCACAGCAGCGAGGCGAGCACGAACAGCAGCACCGAGGTCGTGAACAGCCGGACCTGTCCGAAGCGCTGCGTCAGCCAGCCCGTCAGCGGCACCGAGATCGCGTTGGCGACGGCGAACGACGTGATGACCCACGTCCCCTGGTTCGGGGCGACGCCGAAGTCGCCCGCGATCGCCGGGATCGAGACGTTCGCGATCGAGGTGTCGAGCACGTTCATGAACGTCGCGAGCGACAGCGCGACCGTCCCGATGGCGAGCGTCGAGCCGGAGAGCGGCGCGGCGCCGGCGCCCGGTCGCCCGGGCCCGCCCGCGGCGGCGGGCTTCGCACTCGCCGCGGGGCGCGGCTCGCCCGGCGCCACCGGCGTGGCCGGAACCGAGCTCACGAGCCGGCCTTCGCGACCTGCGCGGCCGTCGGGGCCGCTGCGGCCGAGTGCGGCGCGGACCCGGGCAACGTCGCGGCAGCCGCGGTGGCACGTGTGCCGGCGCGCCCGAGGTTCGCGGCGATGATGCTGTCGACGAGCGCGTCGGCGTCGCGCGTGCCCGAGGCATAGACGTCCGTCCTGTCGGCGCGGTCGTTGCCGGCGTCGGCAGCCGGCGCGCTGCCGATCGGAGCGCCGCTCGCGTCGCGCACGTCGACCTCGACCTTCATCGACAGGCCGACGCGCAACGGATGGTCGCGGACCTGGTCGCGGTCGAGCTCGACGCGCACCGGGACGCGCTGGACGACCTTGATCCAGTTGCCGGTCGCGTTCTGGGCCGGCAGCAGCGCGAACGCCGCGCCGGTGCCGGCGCCCAGGCCGACGACGCGCCCTTTGTAGGTGACGGCGTTGCCGTAGACGTCGGCTGTCAGCGTGGCCGGCTGGCCGATGCGCATCCGCGCCAGCTGCACTTCCTTGAAATTGGCGTCGACCCACAGCTGGTCGAGCGGGATCACCGCCATCAGCGGCGCGCCGGGCTGGATGCGCTGCCCGACCTGCACCGCGCGCTTCGCGACCTCGCCGTCGACCGGCGCGACGATGTCGCCGCGGCGCAGCGCGAGGAATGCTTCGCGGACGCGGGCGGCGGCGCGCTGGACGTTCGGATGCTCCGTCACCGCGATGCCGTCGGTGTTGGCGCGGTTGGACGCGAGCTGGTCGCGGGCGCTGCGCAGCGCGGCCTCGGCGGCCGCGACCCCGATTTCCGCGTGGTGCAGCTCCTCGTTCGAGACCGCGCCGGAGTCGGCGATCGCCCGGCGCCGCTCCAGGTCGTCCTTCGCGCGCGTGAGTTCCGTCTCGCGCAGCGCGATGGCCGCCTCGAGCGAGGAGTTGTTCGCGTACAGCGTGCGCGTCTCGCGGACCGCCTGCCCGAGCTGCGCCTGCGCCTGCTCCAGCGCGATCTGCGCGTCGGCGGGATCGAGCTTGACCAGCGTCTGCCCGGCCTTCACCTGATCGGTGTCGTCGGCGCCGACGGCCACGACGGTGCCGCCGGTCTGCGGCGTGATCTGGACCACGTGCCCGCTGACGTAGGCGTTGTCGGTCTCCTCGGTGTTGCGCAGCACGAGTTGCCAGTAGACCGCGGCGCCGGCGGCGATCGCGAGGACGACGACCGTCGCCGCGAGCAGCGCGGGTCGCCGCAGCTCGCCCCGCATGCGGCGCGGCGCGGCGGTCGTGGGAAGAGGGGTGGCGTCGTTGGACATCGTCAGCTCCGTGGGTTCGGCGTCGCGTCGCTCGATGCGGCGGCGCCGGAATTCGTCGGGTTCGTCGCGGCGGCGCCGGCGGTGGCCGCGGTGGCGCTCCAGCCGCCGCCCAGCGCGCGCACGAGCGCGACGTCGAGGTCGGCGACGCGCGCGTCGAGATCCGACGCGAGCCGCCGCTGCACCAGCACGTTGGCATCGGCGGTGAGCACGGTCAGGTAGGTGCCGAGGCCGGCGCGGTAGCGAACGACGGCCAGGTCGTAGGCCGATTCCGCCGCTTCGGTGGCGAGCTTCTGCTGCGTGCGCTCGCGATCCAGCGCCGTGATCGACGTCAGCGCGTCGGCCGTCTCGCGAGCCGCGCCCAGTACCGTGGCGTTGTACGCCTCGACCGCGGCCGTCGCGTCGGCTCGGCGCTCCGCGAGGTTCGCGCGCAGGCGTCCGGCGTCGAAGATCGGCAGGTGCAGTGCCGGCTCGATGCCCCAGGTCTTGCTGCTCGTCTCGAGCAGGTGCGACAGCCCGAGCGCGTTGAAGCCCGCGAACGCGCTCAGGTTGATGTTCGGGTAGAAGTCGGCGCGGGCAGCGTCCGCCTCGCGGCCGGCGGCGCGTACCCGCAGCAGCGCGGCGGCGATGTCGGCCCGCCGCGCCAGCAGTTCCAGCGGCAGGCGGGCCGGCGCCGCCATGAGAGGCACGGCCGGAAGTTTCGCCGCGACGCCGTCGGCCGCCTGCGGCGGCTGGCCGGCAAGCGTGGCCAGCTGGTGCTTCAGCAGCGCGACCTGCTCGTCGATCTGCTCGACCTCGACGTTGACCTGCGGCACCGCGCCTTCGGCCTGGCGCAGCTCGACGCGGGTGTCGAGCCCGGCATTGACGCGCTGGCCGACGAGCTTCACGATGTCCTCGCGCTGCGCGCGGGTCGCGATCGCGATCTCTCGCGCGCGCTGCAGGCGGCCGATCGCGAACCAGGTCCTGGCGATCGAAGTCGCCAGTTCGGCGCGCGCCGCCTGCCGGTCGACGTCGGCGGCCTGGGCCGCCAGCGTCGCGGCATCGGCGGTGGCCGCGGCCTTGCCGAACAGGTCGAGGTCCCAGTTGGCGCCCAGCAGCGCATCGTTGAGCGTGTAGCTGTTGCCGCCCAGCGGGGGCGGGAAGATCCCGTTCTTCGAGAATCGTTCGGCGGTCGAATCGACCGTGACGCCGAGGCTCGGCGACAGGGCCCCGCGCGCCGCGTCCGCGAGCGCGCGCGCCGACGCGACGCGGGCCGCCGCCTGCTTCAGGTTCGGATTGCCGGCAAGCCCGCGGTCGATCCAGCCGGAGAGTTCGGCGTCGCCGTAGCCGGTCCACCAGGCCGCGCCCGGGAGCGCGACCGATGCCTCGCCGGCCAGGCCGGCCGCGCGCGCGCTGTCCTGCGGGGTCGGCAGCGACTCGGCCGGCGCCAGGCCGCGCGTACTGATGCAACCGGCGACCAGCGCCGCGATCGGCAGCGGCGCCAGGCGCCGCAGCGCGCGTCGCGGAACGGAAGGCTGCGTGCCCGCCAGTGCGGGGCGTAGGAACGGCATGAGGGTGCTCCGTGTCGGGTTCATGCGCTGCCGGCCGCGATCAGGCGCCTCAGCAGCCGTTTCAGCGTCTCGACTTCGTCGCGGTCGAAGCCGCGAAGGTGCAGGTTCAACACCTCGGCGAGCACGTGAGGCACGATCGCCACCGCGCGCTCGCCTTCGGGCGTGAGCTCCAGGTGGACGACGCGCCGGTCCTCGCGGCTGCGCGAGCGCGCGATCAGTCCTTTTTCCTCCAGGCGGTCCAGCATCCGCGTCAGCGCCCCGCCGTCGCAATGGATGCGACGCGCGATGTCGCCGGCGGTGCAGCCCTCGGTCCGCGAGATCGCGAACAGCGGCTGCCACTGCGCATCGGTGAGGCCGTGTGCCGACATGCGCTCGTCGACCGTCGACTTGATCGAGGCGATCGCCTGCTTCAGCAGGTAGCCGACGCTTTCTTCGGCCCGCCAGTCGTTGCCGTCGTAGTGCGCTGCCACGGGTTCCGACGTCGCGCTTTCGCCGGGTTTGTGTTGCGGTGAATCAACCATCTTGTCGATAAGGATTAAATTGCCTAGGCAAACAATACGTTGCCTAGGCAAGATTTGTCAAATCAACGAGTGCTCGTGCGAACCGGGGTCGCGCATGGCGGTGCGACGCCGCGTCGCGGCCGTGCGCCAGGAAGAGCTTCGCGCGGCGACGCCCGCCGGCCCGACCGCCGGGGGTCATCGCCGCCGCCGGTCATCTCCGTCGTCCAGGGCCGGTGCTCGACCGGCGCGATGGAGCGCGCGCTGGCGGCGGACCTGGACGTCGCGTCGGTATCAGTGCGGCGCAGCGGCGGGCAGCGTGGCTGCCGGTGCCGCGTACGCGACGACGGGCGCGGCGCTGAACTCGAAGTCGACGTATGCGGCGACCTCTTGCCCGTCGCGGATGCCGGGGACGAAGCTCGCGTGCCGCAGCGCGTCGGCCAGCGCCTCGGCGACGTCGCGCGAACCGACGAGCGTCTCGACGCGGTCCGGCGGACCCAGCCGCGACACGAAGACGCGCAGCCGGACCCGCGCGAAGATCGGATGGCGTGCCATCGCCGGCGCGAAATCCGGTTCGCTCGCCGGCACCGGCGCCCGATCCAGCCGTTCGGCGGGCAGGTAGCCGACATCGCCCGGCTGCGCATGGCCGGCCTCGTCGCGGATGTCGCCGTCGGCGACCGGCGGCGCTGACGGCGCCGAAGCGGACGCGGCGTCGGCGGCGAGAGACGACACGAGCGTGGCGACGGGCGCCAGCGCCGGCGCGTGCGTTGCCAGCCCGTCGAATTCCGGTATCAGCCGGACCTCGAGCGCCGGCGTTTCGGCCGCCGGCACGGTCGCGCGGACCGGACCCGGCGCATCGCCGTGCCACATCAGCGCGACGACGCCGGCGTGCGCGGCCGCGACAAGCGCGAGCGCGGCGAGCGCGGCCTTCGGACGGCCGCGAGGCGCCGGATCCGCGCGGCCCGGCCGCGACAAGGGCGGCGCGATCGTCAATTGCCGCCCTTGACCTCGCTCCAGTTCAGCTTCGTCGCGCCGGTGACCGAGCCGTAGTTGCCCGGCGCCTGCACGACGGTGCCGTCGCTGCCGCCGACGAAGAGCTCGATCTTCGAGCCGGAGTTCACGAACATGACCTGCTGGATCAGCGCCGACGACGACAGCGTCGCGAGCGGCGTCACGCCGTCGCTCGCGAGCAGCGCCGTGTACCCCGTCGCGACGTTGAAGGCATCGACGCGACCGGTGCCGCCCGGGGTGCAGACGCTGCCGCTCGGCAGGTTGATCGCGAAGGCCGCGATGCCGTTGTTCGCCGTCGGGTTGACGTCGACCTGCTCCGCGGTGCCGCTGCCGGACGCGCCGAGGTCGATGTACCAGCCCATCGGATACGCCGTGTTGGCGCCGACGCCGACCGTCGTCGAGGTGTTCTTCGCGAGCTGCGTGCGCGTCACCGGGTAGGAGGCCCCGGTCGGCAGCGTCGAGGCGGTCAGGAAGCCGTCGTAGGCCGAGGTGCCGTCCCAGATCGAGTAGATCGTGTTGATCTGCGTGTTCGTCAGGTCGCTCGACGCCAGCTCGCGGCCGGTCCCGAACAGCACGTAGCGCTTGCTGCTGCCGGGCGCGACCTCGATCAGCGGCATCGTCGTGATCGGCTGCGCGTTCGAGGACGCGTCCGTCGCCTTGGCGAGCAGCACCGGCGAGGAATACGCCGCGCTCGCCGGCGTGACGTCGAAGCGCCACATTTCGCCGAACAGGTCGCCGCCGTAGACCGCGTCGATCGTGCCGTCGGTGAAGTCGGCGGTGTAGCTTTCGATCTGCGCGAAGCCGGCCGGATTCGTCGCGCTGCCGACCGCGGCGCCGGTCGTCGGGTTCATCGCCTCGACGACCTCGAGCAGCTTGCCGGTCTTCGGGTTCAGGAAGAACAGGTAGGCGTGTCCGTCGGCGTTGTTGTAGCCCGATGGCACCATCACGACCCAGCCGTACTTCTTCGTCTTCGCGACCAGCGCCTGGCCGAACGTATAGCCGAGCCGGGTGTCGGTGAACTCCCACAGGATATTGTTGCCGACCGCGGATTCGGAGGTCATCGTGCTGGGGTCGGTGATGTCGATCGCGTAGTACGACTTGCCGCCCTTGCCGAGCCCGCCGATCAGCAGCGTATGCCAGTCGGGGGACCCGCTCGCGGTGCAGCCGCTCGCGCTGACCGTCGTGCAGGAATTGTTGAAGTCGATGTCCGTCGTATAGGGCGTCGAATCGACCATGAAATGGTGCGAGAACGAGAGGTTCGCGAGCGATGCGAGACCGTTGGTCGTCGGCGTCGCCGGCGAGCTTGGCCCGGCGAACAGCGCGCTCGGGACGTAGGCCCACAGTTCGCTGCCGCCGGTCGCGTTCGACGTGCCGTCGAAAGCGTGCAGCATCCCGTCGTTGGCCGCCGCGTAGACGACGGTCGTGCGCGCCGCGTACTTCGTCTTGAACGCGGAGTAGCCCGGGTTCTTCAGCGTCGACCACGGACCGCTCGGCGCTCCGACCGAGACGAGGTTCGCATCGACGATGTCGCCCAGCAGGTGATCGCGCGCACGGAACAGCGTGCCCTCGTTGGAGCAGTCGCCACGCAGGTAGTTCAGGACCTGCGTCGACGTGCCGCTGCCCACCGGAAGATTGTTGAGTTCGGTCGTCGCGTCGAGGCTGGTGGTCTCGAAGGCCACGCCCTTGCCGGTGCCGCCGTTGGCGGAGTTCAGCGCGTTGGCCGGGCTCCAGGTGGCGATGAGCCGGGTCGGGTTCTTCCAGCCGGTTCCGCCGGTCGCCTTCGTCGGGCAGCCGGAGACGTGGCCGGCCTTGCTGTCGAGCAGGGCCTGCGCGTCCCAGGCCTGCGTCAGCACCGGGTTGCCGCTCGCATCGAGCGACAGCGTCGAGCCGGTGATGTCGCCGGTCCAGTCGGTGGCGGAATAATTGGCGCTGTAGTTCAGCAGGCCGCTGGAGGAAATCTTCGGCGTCGGCAGCGACAGCGCGGTCGAGTTCGCGCTGGACAGCGTCGTGAACGCCTGGAATGCGGATTGCAGGCCGGCGATCATCTGCCCCGCGGTGCGCCCGGTGAAGTAGTTGTCGGGCACCGTGCTCGCGCCCGTCGTGTTGGGCGGGTACGTCTGGCTCTTCGCGTTCCACTCCGACGTCGTGAGCGGCGTCTGGTACGGCACGTAGCCCTTCGGCACCGTGAAGCCGCCGTACTTCGCGGCCATCCAGTACTGGTTCTGCGGCACATACGCACCGGTCTCGACGACGTCGGACCAGTACGTCGTGATCGTCTGCGTCCCGGCCAGGTCCGGGCGGATGTCGTTGACGTGCGCGTCGTACGCTAGGCCGGCGATGTAGTACGTGGCGCCGGTGCAGCACGTGCTGCTGCCGAAGCTCGAGGTGTAGTAGTCGCCGAGGTGCGCCGAATTCGCGGTCGTCCCGTTGATCGTGCCTTCCTGCGCCCCGATCCAGTCGGTCGCCCAGGAAATGCCGTAGTTCTTCCCGGCCGTGCCGTAGACCCCGGCGCTGTCGACGCCGACCGTCGTGTCGGCCGAGACTTCCGGCTCCGAGCCGTAGTAGGTCTCGTAGCCGTGCTGCGACGACCCCGGCAGGTTCGCGTCGCCCCAGGTGTGGATGTCGCCGATGCCGATGACGACGTTGTTCTGGCAGGCGTAGAGCACCGAGTCGGTCGACGCGTACTTGCTGGTGTTCGACCCGGTCGGGTACCAGTTCGTGATGACCGGGAAGCCGTCGACGCAACCGTTGACGCCGACCCCGGTGTTCATGCAATCGGAGCCGGACAGCGTCAGGTTCGTGTAGTTCGCGACGTTGCCGCCGCCCGTGCTCGACGGTCCCTTGAAGTAGCGCACCGTCGCGTAGTACAGCTCGCTGACGTCGTCATAGCCCTTGTAGCCGTAGTTGAATCCGAGCTTGCGCGCGTGCTGGCCGAAGTTGTTCAGGTAGTTGATGACGCCGCTGTAGCCTTGCGTCGCGTTGTCGCAGGTGCCGCCGGCGGCCGTGCAGGCGGCGACGGTGTCGGACGTATCCTGCGGATCCGGATTCCGCACGAAGACGCCGTTGCTGTCCCACTCGGCGAACGTGTTCGTCGACGGGCTGCCGACGTATTTCATCCGCGCGCGCAGCACGCCGCCGTCGCGCAGCCCGGCGCCCAGCGCGCCGCCGGCGCCGTCCAACAGGTAGCCGAGCGCGGCGAAACGCGCCTGCGACGCGTACTGCTGGATCAGCCCCTCCGGCTTGTATCCGCTCGGATACGCCGTGCAGTTGCCGTCCATGACCGAGGCCTTGGGGTCGCAGGCCAGCACCCGGACTTCGACGCAGTAGTTGTTCGTCGACACCGTGCTGCCGCCGCTGGGGTTGTATTCGAACGTGTTCGTCCCGCCGATCGTCCCCAGCGTGTTCGTGGCCGACGAGCTGTAGGACGCGTTGCCGATGTTGCCGCTCGGGCCGGTGAAGCAAAGGTACTGGCCAAGGTTCAGGATCCGCGTCGTGACCGACCCCCACGACGTGAACGGCGTGACGTTCGGCGCGCTGCCGGTGCCCGTCGTCGACGTCGTCTGGGTCGGCGCCCAGGCGCTGCCGCCCTGGTTCGGCGGGAACCAGGCCTTCTCCAGGATCGTCACCGACGGCGTGTCGACCGAGCGGTAGCCGCCGGTCAGCGCGAACCGGAACGGGTCGATCGTGGTCATCGCCGCCCAGTTCAGGAAATTGCCGGAGAACCGCGTGCCGCTGCTGCAGCTGTAGTCGGACTGCGCCTTCTCGGTCGAGTCGGCCTGGAAGTACGAGCCGTTCGTCGCCACGCCGCTGTAGGTGTTCGTCGTCTTGCTGGCGCTTGGCACGTAGACGTAGTTGTAGCACTTCGCGGAATCGAAGTAGCCGTAGTACTTCGTGCCGACGACGTAGGCGGCGGTCCCGTTTGCGATGCTGGTCGCGGTCGGCCACTCGACCGAGAGCGCGAGCGCGACGTTGGTCGGCACGCTGGCGGCCGTGAAGATCGGCGAATCGGCCAGCGAGGTCTGCGCGGTCGCCGGTGTCGCGGCGCCCATCAGCAGCGCCGCGCTGAAGGCCGCTGCGATCGCCGCGGCGCCGTGGCGGGCCGTCGTCGTCGGATTGACTTCCATCGGTCGCATCGTCCTACGCCCCCAACATCGTCTGGATGAACGTCATCGAATTCTTCGGGTCCGTGACGCGGACCGAGATCCGGTAGACCCACTGGTTGACCTGGCCGGCGCGCTGGATCCGCGTCGATCCGCTCTTGTCGCCCTGCTGGACGTAGGGCACGCAGGTCGTCGCCGTCGGTGCGCCGGCCTGCGTGCACAGGCGGTCGATGACGTAGCGGATCTTGTTCCCGTTGGCGTCCGTCAGGTCGTTCGTCGTCAGTCCGAGCGCCGCGAACACGTTGTCATCGATCAGCGCGAGCGGTATGCCGTTCGGGTCGTTCGGCAGCGACACCGCGGAATAGTTCGCCTTCTGCAGGTTCGCGATCCGTGCCGCCGCGCCGGTCAGGTTGTTCGCGGTGAACTGGTCGTGTGCCGTGATGACGCCCTGGTCGCTCGCGTTGACGAGGTCGCGGTGAAAGCCCGCGCTTCCGGCGAGGCCGGTCGCCGTGTCCATCGTGCGCAGCATCGCGGCCGCGGCCACCATCAGGATCACGATCGCGATCAGTCCGTAGATCAGCGCGACGCCGCGCTGGCGGCGCGGCATCGGGGGCGGCAAGGTGTTCGTAGCCATGGTCATCGGTTCTTCAGGAGTCCGCGCGGGTCCGGTCCGCGTCAGCAATTGGACGTGCAGATCAGCAGGTCGTTGCGGATCGGGATCGTGACCTCGACGGTGCGGTAGCGGTATCCCTGTTCCGACGGGTTCGCGACCGTGCCGGCGGTCAGCGCGCGGCTGTACAGGAACGCCGCGGTCGTCCCGCCGGTGGCGCCGCCGCATCCGGCGGTCGCCGTGCTCGTGTCGAGCGGGCACGGGACGTTGGCGAACAGCTGCACGGGCCCCGCGGTGACCGGCGCGTAGGTCGTGTGCGTCGCGTCGCAGGTCACCGGTGCCGTTCCGGCGCCGGACGTGCACTGCGCCTTCTCCATCAGGTCGCTGCGCAGGATCACGCCGAGGCGGATCGCCTTGATCTGCAGCAGCTTCGCGGCGGCCGCGTCGGTGCCGGCGAGCAGCGCGGAGGCGGCGTAGGCGCCGGTCGGCGACTGCCAGGTGTCGATGATGTTGTTGCCGTCGGTGTCGAGGCCGTAGAGCGCGTGGATCTCGAGCACCGAATCGGCGATCGGCTGCGGCGTGTTCGTCGCCGTCGTGCCCGCCAGCAGGTCGTACGTGTAGAGGACCGGCGCGGCGCTGTTGCCGACGCCGTAGAGGCGGAACTGCGGCACGTTGTTCGAGGCGTTGGCGACCGGGATATCGGCGGCCATGTTGCCGATCGGCACCGGCAGCGCATCGACCGACAGGTTGGAGACCGATGCGGTGCCCAGCGAACCGCCGCTGATGCTGGCGCTGTAGAACGAGCCGCCGAGCGGCAGCGCCGTGGTCGTCACGGTCGGAGCGAACGTCGGCGCCACCTCCTCCAGCATGCAGTTGGCGCGGCCCGTCGACGTGTCGTCGTCGGTCAGCAGCACGACGTCGCCCGGCGCGAAGCCGGCCGTCGTCTGCAGCGCGAGCGTCGTCGCGGTGGGGGCACCGGTCATCGGCGTCGGCACGCCGGTCGCGCCGCCGGTGCCCGGACCGGTGCCGCCCCCGGCGGGTGTCGTGCCGGAGGCCGCGCCGCCCATCACGAGCAACACGTCGGAGCTGCCGTTCGCGGCGCTCGCGAGCTCGGTCCCCGGCGTGTTGCCCGCCAGGATCACGACCGGGGCCAGCCGGATCGGGCCGTTGATCCCGGACACCCCCAGCACGTTGCCGAACGGGACCGGCAATGCCGTTGCCGGCAGCACCGTGGTCGGCGTGCCGCCGATCTTGCGCGACGCGAACAGCGCGCAGCCGTACGACTGCGCGTTGGTCTGCGCGAAGCCGCCGCCGGCGCTGCGGATCGCGAAATCCAGCTGCTGGATCGACGCGGTCCCGGAGTTGTCCATGTCGTTGACGGTCGTGGAGGTCCGCTTGCTGCCCTCGAAGACGGCCATCAGCTTCGTGATGACGATCGCGAGCACCGTGCCGATGACGAGAACGACCATCAGCTCGATCAGCGAGAATCCGCCCGCGGTTCCGCCTCGCTCGCGGCGGCAGCGCGCGATGCACGTCATGGCAGTGCCACCGACGTCGTGTAGCTGTGGGTCTGCGTCTTCAGGCCGCTCAGTTTCTGGCTGTTGACCGAATTCCACGTGATCGTGATCGTCGCGACGCGCGGGTCGGCGCCCGGCGTGACGCCGGTCGTGGCCGCGACGACGCCCTGCAGCCCGCCGTTGGCCGGATTCGAGGCGACGTTCGCGAGCCAGGTGCTCATGAACGTCGTGGGCAGCGTCGAGGAGCGGAACAGGATCACCTGCGACGCGAGGTCGTTCGCGAGCACGACCGCGCGGTTGCGGTCTTCCGCGTCGGTCGACAGCGACCGCGCCTGGGCCAGCACGCCCATCAGGCCGATCAGCGCGACCGAAAACAGGACGATCGTGACCAGCATCTCGATCATCGTCATCCCCCGGTGCCGGGACGGGACGCGGCGGCGAGCACGGCCCTGGCGGGAGGGGGCGGGTTGTCGGGTGGGAGCAGCCATTTGAGACTCAGCAGCCATCGGGTGCGGGATTTGCGGACGTGGGATTGGCGGAGCGGGACGGATCGCAGACGCGAACCTGTCCGCCGCCGCCGACATTGACCTGCAGCGGGTGGTCGCCGCCGAGCGCGCCGCTCGCGGCGGCGATCCGGACGGTGTATTGCAGGCCGGGCGCCGTCGCGGCGCCGGTGCTCGAATAGACGTTGATGGTGCCGAGCGCGTTGCAGGCCAGCAGCGCCGAATTGCTCGTCGCGGTCAGCTGGCCGTAGCTGTTGAAGCACAGGACCGCCGGGCCGGCGACGACGACGTTGTTCGAGGTCTGTCCCGCGGCGGCGGCCGCGACCAGCGTGAAGCCCTCGCCGGCGACATTCTGCAGGTACGGCACGGTCATCGCGTACCAGTACGGGGCGGTGCCGGCGGCGCTGGACGCGGGGAAGGTCGCCGTGCCGAAGGCCGCTGGCGTGACCGGTGCGGCCGTCAGGACGAACGCGGTCTGGCGACCCTGGCGCACGGCCTCGATCTGCGCCTTGCGCAGGCCATCCTGGATCATTTCCGCGGTCGTGCGGACCGTCGCGTTGCGGGTCCACGTCACCAGGTTCGGCACCGCGATGACCGTCAGGATCCCGATCACCGCGACGACGACCAGCAGCTCGACGAGCGTGAATCCCGCCGCGCGTGCGCGGCCGCTTGCGGTGCGGGCGGCGGTCAGCATGTCGTGCCCTGCCTCACGATCCAGCACGCGTACGGCGAAGCGGGGTCGAACGCGGCGGGCACCGTGCTCGTCATGTTGCCGGCCTGGTCGATCGTATAGGTGAAGCCCTTCGCGAGCGTCGTGGCGCCGGCGGTCGCCGTGATCGTGTAGGTCGTCGCGGTGAGCGTCGTGCAGATGACGCTGAAATCGCCGGCGGTGACCGCCGCGGAGCACGGCGCCGGATTCGCCGCGGACACCGACGTGTACTGCCGGTTGTCCTGGTAGTACTGCTCCATCAGCGTCCGCGAGGTGCTCAGCTGGTCGGTTGCATACGTGAGGTGCGAGCGCAGGACGTAGCCGGAGTAGGCCGGCAGCGCGACCGCCGCCAGGATCCCGACGATCGCGACGGTGATCATCAGCTCGATGAGGGTGAACCCGCGCTGCACGCTTCGGCGCGGGGCCGCGCATTGCTTCGTAGCCATCACGAACATCCTTGAAGTTCCTCTCCGTAGGGCGAATCTACGCACGGGCCGTCATCGCCGATTCTTGAAAAAGCGCGGGACGAAACGCGTACGGCCGTTGGTGCCCGATCGGCGGCCGCCGTGTCGGCGTGAAGGCCTCGATTCGCTGACTACCTCGTTCTGGGCACTAACATATCGTGTCGTCATAGAAAAGCGAACGATCATTCGACCCAACGTAGCGAAAGCGGCGACCGGCGGATGTCGAATTCAAGAAGAAAAAACGACGAATCCACGCGGCGTGAACGGCGGTGACGCGAACTGAGAAGCCGCATCATCTGTTCGGCTGAGAGTGAGCTTTCCTGAGGGAGTTTCGGCATACGGCGGTCCGCGGCCGATGGCCGGCGGATCACGCGTGCCGTGCGGCGGCCGGGGTGTCCTCGCGCCCGGCGTCCGGCGCGACCGCGGCGCGGATTCAGCGCGGCCAGCAGGCCTCGGCGGCCACGCTCGCGTCCGGGTTCGCGTGGTGCGCCCGCTCGTCGAACGTGTACCTGCCGCACGCATCGCCAATCTGACCGCCTGTCGGTGTCGCGATCAGCAGGTAGCTCGCGCGCGCATTCGTTGCCGGGTTCGGAGAAACGAGTTGCAGCGTGTAGTGCGACGCCGCGCCGCTCGCGGCGCGGTCCGCGGACCCGGGGCCGCGCAATGCCACGATGTCCCGCGGGTATTCGCCGTGCCGCTCGAAATAGCGCTCGACATCGAGCGACGTCCTGACGAGCGCCGAGACGGCCTCGAAGCGTCGCGCGCGAACGGCGTCCTGGTGGAGCGCATAGCCGGCCGACGCGAAAGCGACGATCCCGGCGGCCAGCGCCAGGCGCCGCCGGCGCGCGCGGTCGACGGCGCGCACGTTCCGATCCGCAACACCAACGGCGAGCGATGCATCTGGCACGAGGCCGGTATTCGAAAGGTCCACGTCGCGTCCCCCGCAGGTTCACAATGCGCCTCCGCGGCGGGGCAGCGCCGCGCCGGGGCCTTTCCCGGACATCGGCGTCCCCCACGACTTCTTGACCGGCGAAATACGGCGTGATTACCGATCCCTGGTTCTATGCCGCGGCCGTGCCCGCGGTCCTGCTGACGGGAGTCTCCAAATCCGGGTTCGGCGGTGCCGTCGGAGGGCTGGCGGTTCCGCTGATGGCGCTCGCCATCGACGCGCGACTGGCCGCCGCGATCATGCTGCCGATCCTCGTCGCGATGGACATCCTCGGACTCGTCGTCTTCCGCGGCAATTTCGATCGCGCGAACCTGCGGCTGATGGTGCCCGGCGCGCTGCTCGGCATCGCGCTCGGAACGCTGACGTTCGGCATCGTCGATGCGCGCTGGATCCGCCTGCTGATCGGCGCGGAGTCGATCCTCTTCGCGCTCGACCGGCTGCGCCGCGCCGAGGTCGGCCCGGCGGCGCAACGCTCGGCGCGTCGCGCCTGGCTGTGGAGCACCGTCTCCGGCTTCACGAGCTTCATCTCGCACGCCGGCGGGCCGCCGGCCATGCAGTACCTGCTGCCGCAGCGGCTCGACCACAAGCTGCTGGTCGGCACGACGGTGATCTACTTCTCGATCGTGAACTTCGTGAAGCTCGGCCCCTATCTCTGGCTCGGGCTGATCGACACGACGCAGCTCGCGACGACGGCGGCGCTGCTGCCGCTCGTGCCGCTCGGCTACGGGCTCGGGCTGAAGCTGCTGCACGCGCTCGACGCGAACCGCTTCAATCGCACGCTGGCGTGGCTGCTGCTCGCCACCGGAGCGAAGCTCGCGTGGGACGCGGTCCGCGGTTGAACCGCGTCCGCCCTCATCCGAGGCCCGGGTCGCCGTCGACGCCGACGAGCCGCGGCGCCTCGATCCGCCCGACGCGTATCGTCTTCCGCGACAGCAGGTACGCCTCGACGACGTCCCAGATCGGGCGCGCGTCGGGGGCGGCGTCGCCGACGGGTGCCCAGCCGGCGACCTTGTAGCGGCGGTCGGCGTCCAGCGGCACGTCGCCGATCCGCAGGTCGCGGATACGCTCGCCCATCCGCGCGCGCGGCGCGCAGGCGTACTGCAGGCCGGAGACGCGCACCATGTCGCCGCCCTGTTGCAGGTACGGATCCGGATTGAACAGGTTGTCGCAGACGTCCTCCAGCGCGGCGCGGATCTGCGCGCCCGTCATCTCGCGGACGTGGACCTGCGGGTAGGTGATGCCGGTCTGCGCGTAGACGTCGCCGCGCGTGATCGTGTCGCCGGCGAGCAGCGTCGGGCCCCAGCGGAACCCGGGCGACAGGGCGATCGGCGCGTCCTCGACGGCGCGCAGCGCGTCGAGGATCACCTGGTCCATCGATCCGCCGAAGTTGCCGCGGCGGTACAGCGTCGAGGCGGCGACCGCGAGCGGAGCCGCGAGCCGCTCGCGATGCGGCGCGTGGATGCGCTCGACGAGGTCGCGCATCGCCGGATCCGGCGCCAGCAGGTCGGCGAACACCGGCAGCAGCCGGTAGCGGACGTCGCGCAGGCGCCGACCGCGCACGTCGAGGTCGAGGACCCCGAGGAACTTCCCATGCGACCCGGCGTTCGTCACCAGCGTCCGGCCGCTCGGCGAGGCGACGAGGCGGCCCGACGGGAGCGCATCGTGCGTATGGCCGCCGAGGATGGCATCGATGCCGCCGACGCGCGTGGCGAGCTTCAGGTCGGCGTCGAGGCCGTTGTGCGACAGCAGGATCACCGCGGCCGCGCCGGCCGCGCGCGCCGCGTCGACCTGCAACTGCAGGTTGCGCTCCTGGATCCCGAAGGTCCACGCCGGGACGAAGCGCGGCGGGTGAGCGATCGGCACGTACGGAAACGCCTGCCCGATGATGGCCACGGCCGCGCCGCCGACCTCGCGGATCACGAACGGCGCGAAGACCGGTTCGTCGAAATCCTTCGTGCGGACGTTATGCGCGATCCACGCGATCTCGTTGCTGCGCGCGAACGCGTCGATCCGCTCGGCCCCGTAAGTGAATTCCCAGTGGCCGGTCATCGCGTCGACGCCGAGCAGCTTCGCCGCGTCGACCATGTCCTGGCCGCGGCTCCACAGCGCGGTCGCCGACCCTTGCCAGGAATCGCCGCCGTCCAGCAGCAGGCTCGCGCGCGCGCCGGCGCGCAGGCGCTTGACCAGCGTGGCCAGCGCGGCAAAGCCGCCGACGCGTCCGTAGCGGTGCGCCTGCGCCTCGAAGTCGAGCGCGGTGAACGCGTAGGCGAGCGCGCCTCCGCGCCTCGCCCGCGCGGCCTCGAGCCACGCGTTGCCGACCCGGTGCGGAATCCGGCCGGCCTCCGCGCCGGCACCGATATCCGTCGAGGCCTCGCGGAAGTAGACCGGCTCGAGCTGCGCGTGGCAGTCGGTGAAATGCAGCAGGCGCACGTTGCCGAACGCCGCGAACTCGTAGAGCGACGCGGCGGCGCGGGCATCGCCGGCGCGCAGCAGCCCGCCGCAGGCGGCGGCCACCGACAGCACTTCGAGGAATTCGCGGCGATTCACCGGCGAGCCTGCTCAGCGGTTCACCGGCGACTGCGGGTCCAGCAGCAGCGCGAGCAGGTCGCGCAGCTGCTCCTCCGACAGGATGCCGCGCGCGCCGAAGCGCGGCATGACGCTGCAGGCGTCGAACGCGTGCGAATCGAAGAGCCGGATCCAGGTATCGCGCAGTCCGGCCTCGTCGGGCGGATGCCGAAGTCCGTAACCCGTCAGTGAAGGACCGAGGGTGCCGTAGGCGATCTCCGTCGGCGCGAGACGATGGCATCCGTAGCAGTTGCCGCCGGCCTCGGTCCCGGGCCGGTCGCTCGTCTGCAGGCCGACCCCGCTCTGCGCGATGCGCTCGCCGCGCCGCCAGTCTCCGAGCCACGCCTGCGGCGAGGGCGGCGCACCGGACGGGAACCGGACGCCATCGCGCGCGGCGCGTTCGATCGCGCGCCGCTGCGCGAGCGACGCGGACGACGCGGCCGCTCCCGGCTCGGAGCACAGCGCCTGGTCGGGCGACTGCTGCAACCGATCGAGCATGACGCCCGATTGCGCTTCGAACGACTGCGCGAGTTCCGTCGCGATCGCGTCCGCCGCGTTCCGGGTCGCGCACGCGGTCACGAGGCATGACAACGCAAGCCCTGCCAGCGCCCGGCATCGACGGGCACGTCCCTGCGGCTCGACGAAGCGCATGCGTTTCGAGTCAGCGCTTGAGGCCGGGCGCATCCATCGTCCCGCCGTTCGCATTGACGCCGAGGAACGTGGCCAGGTCGATCGCGACCGGCGAGAGGTACCGCAGGCGCGGCCAGCGCTGTTGCCGGAAGCAGTCGGCGAGACGCCATTCCAGCGTCCGCAGCGCACCCTGCGAGACGCGATAGGCCGGCCACGTCGCATAGGTTGCGCGGGCTGTCGGCCCCGGTCGCGACAAGTCCGGCAGTTCCTGCAAGCGGATCCTGTGGCCGGCCGAGCCATGGCACGACGCGCATGAGAAGTCGTAGGGCCCGGCGCGGTAATGGAACAGCGCGCGGCCGCGGCGGTAGGCCGCCACTTCCTCCGGGCGCTCCTGCGGCACGTCGATCGTCGCGCCGCGTGCGGCATCGACGACGAACGCCGCGATCGCCTCGATGTCGGTCGTCGGCTCCGCCGCGCCTGCGAAGGGCTTCGCGATCAACGTCTCGCGGTCGAAGCCCTGCAGGGTCGTCATGCAATGGACGATTCGCGCTTCCAGGTCCATCACGGCGCCGGTGTCGGCGAACCAGCGCGGAAGGCGCGCGGCGGCTCCGGCGACGATGCCCGGCCCGAGCCCGAGGTCGCAGCGCCCGAGCGAGGCGCCGCGCGGGCCCCGCGCTTCCCGCCACAGCGAGGCTCCCTTCGCGACGGCCAGTTCCGCCGGATTGTCGTCGGCGATCCGGGCGCGATAGTCCTCGATGGCTTCGTGCGTCGACGGTGCAGCCGGCGCCGCCGGCCAGGCCAGCCCCGGAAGGACCGCCGCGATGCGAATGGCGGTGGCGGCCACGGCCGTGCCGCGTGTCATGGCGACGCCGGCGCGACGACCGTGGCTTCGTCGGTCCGCCGATCGCCGCGATTGTCGATCCAGTCCACCGTGACCCGATCACCCACGGCGCCTCCGAGGACATGGAACACGAGCAGCGGGTCCTTCGAGACCGCGGTACCCCACGCCGTTTTCATGACGATGCGATCGTTGACGCGTGCCGTGACGTCGGTGATGTACCACGCGGGGATCGGGTTGCCGGCCTCGTCCTTCCTGAGCCCCGTTTCCATCGGGTGCGCGATCAGCACGCGGACCTCGATGCGGCCGGAACGCAGCGTGGCGCGGATGCGCATCGGATCGGCCACGAGTCGTCCTTCAGCCGCCGCAGCCGCCGATCGTGATCTTGACGTCGCGCTGCGCGCGCCAGTATCTGCCGTCGGCGCGGACGATCGCGATGACGGCCGCCGTCTCCGCCATCTTCACGCGCAACGCGACGTCCGGCGCGAGGCCGTCGAGGATGTCGACGCGCGCGGCGAGCGGGAACGGATTCCTGTCCAGCAGGACGAAGATCGCGTCGGTGTGCGCGATCCGGCTGCGCACGCTGACCGGCACGACCGCGCCGTTTTCCGCGATGTCCGGCGCGTCGAGCAGGACGTCGGGCGAATCGGCGACATCGAGGATCCGCAATCGCGCCAGCGCGTCCGCGACGCTGCGTGCCGCGAATGCATCGCGATCCGGCGCCTCCTGCGCGTCGGCATCGCGCACGCCGAGGCCGATCGCGCCGAGTCCCGCTCGCGCGGCGACGCCAAGCGCGATTCCGAGACCGCGGTTCAGGATGGCACGCCGCCGACGACGACTCACGTGCGGCATCGGCGGCCCGCGAAGAAATTCATTCGTTCACTTTCGATGAATCGTGCGTTCATCGCGGATGAATCGACCGTCCGGCGCCGTATCGCCAGCGCAACGACCGGCTCCCGCACCGTGGCGAACGTGATGCAGGTCAACTTCCGCAAGCTTAAGCCAACCTATAACAAACGCGGTCGGTTCGTATCACGAGACCAGAAGAAGCCGGGGAAGCGGCTCGAATGCCAACGCCGGGCCGCCGGTCTTTACATCGTGGGGTGGAGGACATCATGAGCAGGCTTGGATGGATCTGGCGTTCGATGCCCGGCGCGCTGGCGCTTGCGGCACTGCTCGCCGTCGTTTCGCCGGCGCACGCGATCCCAGCGTTCGCGCGCCAGACCGGGCAGAACTGCGTCTCGTGCCACGCCGGTGGCCAGTACCCGGAACTGACGCCCTATGGGCGCCTGTTCAAGATGACCGGCTACACGATCGGGCAACGCGCGACGGTGCCGGCGGCCATCATGGTCGAGGGCAGCATGGCCTCGATGAAGAACACCGCCGCCGTCAACAACAGCCTGACGAACAATACCGGCGCCGGACTGCCGACGCCGGTCGACAGCGGCACGCCGGTGGCCGACGTCGCCAGCCTCTTCCTCGGCGGCAAGATCACGAACAACTTCGGCGCGTTCGCGCAGTACACCTGGGACTTTCACGGCGCCGCCGACGATGCCGGCAACAACACGAAGACGCACGGGTCGGCGGACAACATGGACTTCCGTTTCGCCGACCACATCATCACGCCGAGCCAGGACTTCATCTATGGCCTGTCGCTGAACAACAATCCCTCGGTCTCCGACCCCTGGAACACGTCCTGGGCGTGGGCGCAGTACGTCCCGGCGAGCGGCGGGATCGGCGCCAATTCGTTCCTCGACGCCGCCGCCCCGTATCCCGGCAGCGGCCTGCCGGGAGACCTCTACGCCGGCCTCACCGCGTACGCGTACTGGCAGAAGACGATTTACGCCGAACTCGGCGTCTATCACACCGCGAAGGGCCTCTTTCACTTCTTCAATGCGAACAACGATCCGACGGCCTCGGTGCTCCACGGCAGCAACAATCCCTACTGGCGTCTTGCCTACACGCGCGACTGGGGTGCGCACAGCCTGATGGTCGGCACCGAGGGGATGTACGCGCATCCCTACGATACGACGAACGGCGTCGACTACGGCGACGTGCAGAGCTACCAGAGCGTGAAGAGCATCGGCATCGACTCGCAGTACCAGTACCTGCTCGATCCGCACACCGTCACGGCGCAGGTGATGCTGCAGCACCAGACGCAGTATCCGTCGTTCCTGGATGCCAACATCAACGGCACGGTGCCGGCGACCGTGACGACGTTCCGCGCCAAGGGCTCGTATGTCTACCGCGCGTTCGTCGGCGGCGCGGCGGCGATCTTCAACGCGTCGGGCGACCCGTCGATCGCGACGCGCGGCGCGATGCTCGAGGCGTTCGTGCTGCCGGTGCAGAACATCCGCGTCGGCCTGCAGTACACGATGTTCAGCCGGCTTCCCGGCGTCGATCATCCGAGCGACGCGAACACGCTGTTCTTCTACGTCTGGGCCGCGTACTGAGCGCCAGGCCGAACCTAGAGACGAGGGGCATCAAGTGAACAAGCTCAACATTCCGATGGCGGCCGGATGGCTGCCCGCGCTGGCGCTGCTCGTGGCGGCGACCGGCTGCTCGATCACCGAGCGTTCGCGCGAACTGGGCAACCCGGCGGTGCCGGGCGTCGCCACCGCGCAGCAGGTCTGCTCCACGTGCCACGGCGTCGACGGCAATTCGACGTCGCCGCAGTTCCCCAAGCTCGCCGGCCAGCAGAAGGACTACCTGGTGAGCCAGCTGAAGAACTTCCGTGGCCACGACCGGCTCGATCCGCCGGGGCCGGAGTACATGTGGGGCCTGAGCCACAACCTGAGCGACGAGCAGGTCGAGGCCATCGCGGAATACTTCAACGCGCAGCCCCCGATGAGGCCGAACGGCGCGAACTCGGAGGCTGTCGGCGCCGGCATGCAGATCTACCGGCAGGGAATTCCGGAGAAGGAGGTTCCGCCGTGCCAGTCGTGCCACGGGCCCGACGGCCAGGGCCTCGCCGGGTTCCCGCGCCTGGCCGGCCAGCATGCGAACTACGTCCTGCGGCAGCTTCACGTCTTCCAGGAGACGAACTTCCGCCCTGGAACTCCGATGGCCCAGGTCACGCACCTTTTGACGGCGGAACAGATGAAGGACGTGGCGCTGTTCCTGCAGGCGTTTCCGGCAGCGCAATGAACGTTGCCATCGTGTCCGAAACGCCCCACGAATCGCACTTGTAGCGGAGATGATTCCATGAAACGCGCGCTTGTCCTGACCGCGCTCCTCGCCTCGTTCTCGGCCATGGCCGAGCCGCAGAACCTGATCATCGATCCGGTGCTGACCACGCCGACCTTCGACGTGCGCCACCTCGCCTTCACGACGCAGACCGGATCGTTCAAGCAGCTCGCCGGCATGATTTCGCTGGATGCCGCTCGGCACAGCGGCAGCGTCAACTTGACCGTCTACATGTCGTCGCTCGACATGGGCTCGCCGGGGTGGGCCGCGCACCTGATGAGCGAGGGGCTCTTCAACGTCGAAAAATATCCGACGATGACGTACCGGTCGCAGAACCTCGTCTTCGACGGCGACAAGGTGGTCGGTGCGAACGGCGAATTGACGCTCGTGGGCGTGACCAAGCCGGTCCGGATCGTCGTGAGCGATTTCCACTGCGGCCAGAACCTCGCGGGCCACAAGACGCTGTGTGGCGGCGACGTCACGGCGACGATCAAGCGTTCGGACTTCGGCCTGACGCGTTACCTCGCCGAAGTGTCCGACGACGTGAAGGTCCGTGTCCCGCTCGAAGCGTTTGCCGATTGAAGTCGTCGCTCAGGCTGCGTTGCGACACCGCTTGAGTGGATCTTGGCTCGTGCCGGCGGCTCGCACGGCGTCCCGTCTTTGCGGGGCGTGGATGCCATTGCATCGGAAAAGAGGCGCCGCCGCGTGCGTCGGCGCCGCAAAATGATCTGGAGTGCGCCGCACCCCGGCGCGGAGGAGAGCCCGATGGTCAACAGAAGCTTGGAAGCGAACAGTGCCGAGGCGATGATCGCCGCCTACCGGCGTCACCTCGAGACGTGTCGCCGGATGGCGGACGTGATGCTGGACGCCACCGGGCGGCTGGAACAGATCGGGCTGAACATGGCGCGCTCGACGCTGCACGGAAGCCTCGATGCGGCCGGCTCGATCGGCAGCGCCGATCCTGCGACGCTGCAGGCGGCGCAGCAGCCGGGACTCGACGGCCTCGTGCAGATGCAGCGCGAGATCGCCGACACGATGGGCCGCGTCAGCGGCGACATCATGCGGCTGATGACCGAATACGGCGCCAGCCTCGGCCAGTCCGTCGGCGCATCGATGCCCGCCGGAATGACGCCCCCGGCCGCCGGATTCGAGGCGCTGGCGAAGACCTGGAACGACGCCCTGCAGCGCTACAGCAGCCTGATCCAGTCGACGGTCGGGTCGGTCGCGCCGAAGTCCAAGGGCTGAGCGCGCGCAGCGGGGCGGTGGGGCCGCCGCCCCGCCGCCGCGCCCGCGTCAGCCGTAGACGAACCGCAACAACCGAACCTCACTCCTTCGTCGGCCGGACCATCAACACCGGCACCGGCGTCGTCCGCAGCACCCGCTCGGCGACGCTGCCCAGCATCAGGTGATCCAGTCCGCGGCGGCCGTGCGTCCCCATCACGAGGAGATCGGCCTTCCAGTCTTCGGCGGCCTCGACGATCGAAGGGGCGATGGCGCCTATTTCGGGGCCCGCAAGGCGGGTCTCGACCGGCACGCCGGCGGCCTCGGCGGCCTGCTGCGCATTTTTCAGCGCGTCCTTGCCGGCTTCAGCGAGTGCCTGGAACACGACGTCGCTTCCGGCCGCCATGCCGGCCCCGAAGTCCAGGCCGACGGGGATCTGTGCCACATGGAGCAGCAGGACGCGGCCCTTCGTGCTGCGCGCGAGCTTGATCGCTTCATCGAGCGCCAGCTTGGCGGGGGCGGAACCGTCAATCGGAACCAGGATGCGTTGGTACATCGTGTCCTCCTCGCAGTCGTCGGCCCGCGCGTCGGATCCCGGTTTGCCGGGCACCGCGTCGACGCGAGGGCGCACGCTTCATGGGGAAGCATACTTAACCGGCGGCGCTGCCGCTTGTCGCGTGTCAACCCGCGCCGGGCCCGTGGCGCGGAAACTCGGCGCTTGGCTCGAACGCGATGTGACGGCAGGCTTGCAATGTCGGGTCCGTTCTCCTGGTTCCAGCGTGCGTGGGACGTCTGCTCGGTGCCGTGGGTCGGCATGGGCGAGGTCGAGGCGCGCGCCGAGCGACGCTGGCGCGCGCTCGTCGCCGATGCGCGCGAGCGATCGCCGTTCTATCGCGAGCTGTATCGCGGTTTGCCGGCCGACGCCACGCTGCAGCTGTCGTCGCTTCCGCCGGTCGGCAAGGCGACCCTGATGGCGCGATTCGACGCCTGGCTGACGTCGCGCAGCTTCGACCGGGCGACCGTCGAGGCCTTCCTGGGCGATCCGCAGAACGTCGGTCGTCCGTTCGCCGGCGGGTGTGCGTTGTGGACCTCGTCCGGGTCGACCGGCGTACCCGGCGTCTTCATCCACGACCCGGAAGCGCTCGAGG
>Ga0335069_10003264_pt1 | contig 24600 bp, 24 predicted proteins | sample Lox_Sample_11_FD_206714 | JGI IMG/M metagenome (GOLD analysis project Ga0335069, IMG submission 206714) | Soil microbial communities from Loxahatchee National Wildlife Refuge, Florida, United States - Lox_Sample_1.1 | ecosystem: Environmental > Terrestrial > Soil > Wetlands | place: USA... | reverse complement strand
GGCTCAGGCTACGCACGAATAGGCGCTGGATCGCCGGTAGGTCATCGGCCGGACGTCGGTGGAAGACCGCCGTTCCGCGCCCCGTGACGTTCGGGTCCATGCCGGCGCCGCTGACGTCCTTCCCGAGCTCGTCGACGATCAGCACATCGACGGCGCGCATTCGCAGCCTGGGCATCGCGCGGCGCGCCAGGACCAGCAGCGCCTTTTCGCGCTCGTCCCAGTCGCCTGGGGCGACGGCCTCGATCGCCATCACTTGGTGGTAGCCGTTCTCGACCACGGCGAGCCCCATCAGTACCGGGACGGCCTTCAGCAAGGCGCGGCCCGCCTCCGGGACAAGCCGCGGGAACTCACCAAAGCCGTGCCGATGCAAGGTCGTCGCGCCGTCGTGCTTGCCGAGCCCCACGGCCAGCATCTTGTACAGCCCGCTCTCGTAGTCCCCGCGGAAGTCGGTGTGCGGCTTGACCCTGCCGCAGACGACGATGCCGTCCGCCTGGCTGGCGATCCGGTCGAGGTAGAGCGGGGTCCCATCCGAGAGTCTGGCCGCGACAACCGTCTCCATGGACGCCCGGACCGGCGCGTCCATGGTGGCCTCGGTGATCCCGTATTCGGCCAGCACCGCAGCCTGGCCCTCGGCCGTGGCCCCCCCGTGGCTGCCCATGGCCGGGACGATGAAGGGCTCTGCGCCCCAATCGCGTAGCTCGGCGATCGCCGCCGCCGTGATCTCCCGGATGCTAGCCACACCTCGGCTCCCGGCCGTGACGGCGATCCGGGCACCTCGAAGTGACGGGGAAGCGAAGCGTCTCATCTCCCGTCGAACCGCCGCGGTGATGTTCTCGATGCGCTCCGCGGTGGGACGCTGCTCGACCAGCACCATTCTGGGCAACGGGCACTCGAGCCCGCCGGGCAGCCGGATGTCCACTCTGTCAAGTCGCACCAGGCTCCTCCGGCGGACAGGATGTGGTGCCCGCGCTCAGTCCGTCCAGAGGACGGCCCGCGCCGGGGCCGCCTCGCTTCCATCGAGCCGGAGCGGCAGGCATGCGAGTTGGTACCTCCCCGGGGCGACGGTGCGAAGGTCGAGGCACTCGAGCACCACGATGCCCGCCCCGAGCAGCGCTCGATGCGCGGGGTAGCCCTGGTCTCCGAAGAGGTCGACCGAGAGGTAGTCGATGCCGAGGAGCCTCGCGCCGAGGGAAACCAGCGCCTCGGCGCCGTCGGGCGTGAAGGCCACGAAGCTGGGGTCGAAGGTGTCGCGGTCGAGCCGGCGCGTCGAGTTGGATGTCTTGAAGAGCAGCCGGGCGAGGTCGGGCTTCGAGCCGCGTGCGTCCGGGCGTCCGAGCCGCAGGGACTCGACCACGCCGCGATCAATGCGCTCCACCTCGTCCGTTACCTGCACCACGGTGCAGGGTCCGACGAATGCGTCGAGCGGAAGCTCCGAGAGGAGAGCTCCGCTCCGGATGAAGTGGGCGGGCGCGTCGATATGCGTGCCGGCGTGCGAGCGCAGAATCCAGGCGCTCGTGCTCGATCCCTGCCCCCGATCGAGACGCTCTTCCCAGGTCTGCTCGGGCGAAGCCGAGCCCGGCCAGCTCAACATGCCAGGACGGATGCGCATCGAGATGTCGTGCAAGACCAATGTCAGCCCTCCACCTCGGCCAAAACGCAGACCGGCGCGGCCTCCGTCCCCTGGAAGCGAATGGGGAGCGCGAAGAGGCGGCGTAGTTTGCGGCTCGCAAGGGGCGCCAGGTTCACGTCCTCGATGAGGAGGAGCGGCGGCCGCCCGGAGGCGCCGGCGTCGAGCAAGGCGTGGTGGGCGGCGAATCCGCAGCGGTGGCCGCTCACGTAACCGTCCACGCTGAGGAAGTCAATGGCGATGGCGCGCAGACGCGGCAGCTCCCGGAGGAAGCGCGCCGCCTCGACGGTAAAGCCGGGGTAAAGCACGCGGTAGGCGGCGCGGTCCCTGTCGCGGAGCGCGTCGAAACCGGTGCGCAAGAGGACGGCATCCGCTCCCGCGATATCGTGCTCGGTGAGGTCCTCTCGCGTGACCGCTTCGCCCGGCGCCTTCGGCACCTGGAGGAAGAGCGGGGACTCGAAGATGAAAGCCTCGATGGGCAGCGCGTCGATGACGGCGCCACGTGGATCGAAGTGGAAGGGAGCATCGACGTGCGTGCCGTTGTGCAGGAAGTGATGAACAAGCGTAGTGTTGGCTCCGTCGCCGGAGGCGGTCCGCTCGATCGGTACGATCTTGTCCGGCGGGCTGTCCGGGTAAGAGGCGCCTGAAGCGATGGAATACGAGAGTTCGAGGTACATGCACGCTTTCGCGCCACCTAGTAGATGGCTGGCCCGGCCCCCTTCTTGTTCTTTCGCGACACGAAGGTGACGGCCGCAATGAGGATCAGGGCCTGGACGATGAACTGGAAATAGAACGGCACGCTCAGCATGATGAGCGCGTTCTCGATGGTTGTGAGGATGAAGATCGCCAGGATCGAGCCACGGACGTTGACCATCCCCACCCGGAAGGCGGCTGCGCCCAGGAAGGCGGCCGAGATAACCGTCATCTGGTAGCCGTCGCCGGCAGTGGAGGGCGCGGTGGCGAGCTTGGAGCAAAGCGTCACCGTGGCCACGCCGACGCAGACGCCGGCCAGCACGTAGGAGACCACGCGCTGCCGGTTGACGCGGATGCCGACGTAGGTCGCCGCCTCGGCGTTGCCACCGATGGCGTACAGGTGCCGGCCAAAACGGGACCGGTCGAGGAGCAGGTAGACCGCCACCGCCAACACCATGAACACCAATGCATTGGCGGGGAGTACATCGAAGAAGGCGTGCCTGCCCAGGTAGGTGAGGTTGTCGGGGTAGGCGCCGTAGTAGGTGCTCCCCTTAGTGATCCAGAAGATGAACCCCTTGGACATGGTCAAGGTCGCGATGGTGGCGATGAAGGCGTGCATCTTGAGCCGCACCACCAGGAGCGCGTTGAACAGCTCCCAAAGAACCCCGCCCACGATGAGCAGGGCGAAGACCACGTAGAGGTTCAGGCCCTTGTCGAGGCCCATAAGAGCCAAGAGATTCAGCAGGCTGACGGCGCCACCGAAGGACAGGTCGAAATCGCCGCTCACCATGACGATGGTGAGGCCGAGCGCGAGGATGCCCCCGATGGCGGAGTTGCGCAGGATGTTGGCGATGTTCTCCACCGAGAGGAAGCGATCCGCCGCCACGCCGACGACGGCCACGATCAGGACGTAGATCGCCAAGAGCTCCATGCCGCGGAGGAGGCGCATCGCCCGGCGCGCCGGGGAGAGGGAGGCGCTCGCCGCAGCGGATGTCGCCGAGGCGGTGGAGACCACCGCGGGCTCTTGGGCCCCGCTCATAGGATGTTCTCCAGGACGTTCTGCTGGTGGATGGCGTCGCCGGAGAGCTCGGCGGTGATCTCGCCGCGGCGCATGGTGTAGAGCCGGTCTGCCATACCGATGATCTCGGTGATCTCGGAGGAGATCATGAGCACGGCCTTGCCGTGCTCCGTGAGCGCTCGCAAGAGCAGGTAGAGGTCGCGCTTGGCACCGATGTCGATCCCCACAGTGGGGTCGTCGACTATGAACACGCTACACTCCTGCATGAGCCAGCGGCTCACGATCACCTTCTGCTGGTTGCCGCCCGAGAGTTCGCTGATGCCCTGCTCGGTGTCGGCGTATTTCACGCGAACCTTGGCCAGCTCAACCTCGACCAGGCGTCGCTCCCGCGAGGGGTCGAGCAGGGCGCCGGGCAGGCAGCGGGCCAGGTGGGCCAAGCTGGTGTTCTCCCGAACGTTGAAGGTTGGGACGAGCCCGTAGCGGTGACGGTCGTCCGGGACCAGATAGACCCCGCGCTGCACCATGTCGGCGACATGGGTTCGCTCGAATACCTCCCCGGTCTTGCACAGCCGGATATGGCCTCCGCTGATGGGGGCCAGCCCGAACACCGCGCGGGCCACCTCGCTCATGCCCGCGCCCATGAGCCCGTACAGGCCGACGATCTCGCCGGCGTTCACGCGCAAGGAGACGCCGTGCAGCGAGGGCGACTGCAGTGCCTCGACCTCGAGGAGCGGAGCCCCCGGCGTACCGCGCGACTTCGGCGGGTAAAACTCCGAAAGGTCGGAGTTCATCATCATGCGGATGAGGGTGGGGCGGTTGGCGGTCGGGCCGTCGACCACGCCAACGTTCTCGCCGTTCCGGAGCACCATGATCCGGTTGCAGAGCGAGAGCGTCTCCTCCAGCTTGTGCGAGATGTAGACGACGGTCAGGTCGTGCTCTTGGTTGAGCCGCCGCACCAGCGCCAGCAGCCGGTCGGTTTCCTCCTTGGGGAGGCTGGCCGTGGGCTCATCGAGGATCAATACCTCGGGGTTGTAGGACAGCCCCTTCAGGATCTCGACCACCTGCTTCTCGCCCGCAGTGAGCAGGCCGACGGGCTGGCGAATATCGAGGTCAGGATAGATGGGGTAGCGTGCAGCCAAGGTCAGGGCCCGCTCGGCCACGGTCCGCTCGTCGATGAGCTTGAGCCCGGTCACGGCCTCCTTGCCGAGGTAGATGTTCTCGGCGGCGGTCATGCTCTCCACCAGCAAGGGGCGCTGGTGGACGATTGCGATGCCCGCGCGGAGCGCGTGGCTGGGGTTCGTCCAAAGGACCGGCTTGCCCCGGTACACCATGGCGCCGGAGTCAACGAAATGCTCGCCGCCGAGCAGCTTGATGAGGGTCGACTTGCCAGCTCCATTCTCGCCTACCAGGCCCAGGATGTCGCCGCGCCGCAGTGAGAACGTGACGTCCTTCACGGCGACGGTTGCGTCGAACCGCTTGTTCAGTCGCTCGCACTCCAGGATCGACTGGCCGCGCATCTGGTACCTCCGCCCGGGCTTCCGACTTACGCGCTTCGGATACCGCCGCGCCGGGCCCGCTGCCGCCGGACGAGTAGCGGCGGCGGCCCGGGGAGGACGAACTGCTAGTCCATCGACTCGAACTTCACGCCTTGCCCCGGCGCGGGCACGTTGGTCCCGTCCACCCACTTGAAGGGGACGAAGACAGTGCGAGAGGCGGGGATGACCGTCTTCGGGTCCTTGCCCTCCACCAGAATCTTCTTAATGGCCGAGGCGGTAGACCGCGACCAGCCACCAAAGTCTTGCGCCACCACACCGACCAGCGGATCGCCCTTGCGGATAAGGTCGTAGGTCTTGGCAGATCCGTCGATGCCCATCGTGAAGACGTCGTCCTTGGTGTATCCGGCGTCGATGATGGCCCGGGAGACGCCCCAGCTCAGTCCGTCCCAGGTGCAGAGGATGGCATCGAGGTCCTTGCCGTACTTGGTGAGGTAGGTCCGGGCGATGTCGTAGGAGCTGCCGGCCCAGTCGGTCGGGTTGATGGCCTCGATACCGACGACCTTCATGTCCTTGTACTCGGGGCTCTCAACGACCGCCTTGTACATCTGGATGCGCTGCCGGTGTACGAAGAGGTCTAGATTCCCCATGATGAGGACGTTCTTCACCTTCTTGTTCGGGTGGTTGATCCGCATCTTGTCCATGGCCTGGCTGGCCAGGTAAGCGCCCATCGCCCAGCCGTTGCTGGTGGCATTGACGATAGTGTCGCCGATGTTTCCGGTGTCCTGGAGGAAGACGGGGATCTTGGCCTTGTCGGCAGCCGCCACGCCCTCCTGGATGACGCTTGGCTCACCGCCCGAGACCACGATGGCATCGGCCTTCCAGGTCACCATGTTGATCATGTTGCTCGACATCTTGGCGACCGTCCCCTGACAGTCGGCCAGGTTCATGGTCCAGCCGTTCTGATCGGCGATTTCCTTCAGCGACTTGTAGGCGGTGCTGATGGAGTCCGCGGACATGTCGATGGCCACGAAGCCGATCTTAAGCGGCTTCCCGGCGGCGTGGGACGGCGCGGGCGCGACGAGCGCGCACAGCGCCAAGAGGAACAGCCCAAACCCAGCTCTCCGAGTCATAAGTGCCTCGCTTGGAAATGCGGTGAAACTGCCCGAACAAACAACTCCGGCCTGCGCTTCCAAACCTCCTGCTCGTGCGCCCGCCTCCATTACGTCCCTCCGACCTGGCGGATGCGCGCGCGGAACCTATCGGTCCCCTCCACCAGCTTGTCGACGATGGCGTCGAGCGCCCAGAAGCGCTCGCGCACGTCGTAGTCGATGACCCGGCAACGGATGGATCCGAAGGTCCCCATCCGCTGGTGGTAGAGCTTGGCCAGCGCCGGATACCCCAGCGACTCGGTCACGGCCGCCAGCACCAGGAAGGTGGCTAGCTCGCCCGCCAGCTCAGGATGGCGGTCGCCCGAGGTTCGCAGCCACTGGTACAGGTCCGGGTGCACGTTCGTGAACACGCCGCAGAAGCCGCGCGAGCCGGCACGCATCGCGTCCCAGGCTATGGCGGCGTTGGCGTTGACGATGGCGAAGGGCGTGCCCTCGGTCATGGCAACGCGCCGCTTGACGGTAGGGAGGTCGCAGCTCACGTCCTTGAGCAGGAGGAAACGGCCGGTGTCGGCGCACAGGCGGAGCTCGTCGTCGGTGAGCAGGCGCCGGTAGGGCGCCGGGCACTCGTAGAGGCCCAATGGCATCTCCCGGGGGAGCCGCTCCAGCAGGGCCGAGAGAGACCGCCGGAAGGGCACCGTCCCGCCTCGCGCCGGGTCGAGGTGGTTCGTGACCAGGACTACTGCGTCGACGCCAGTCTCGGATATGGCCCGCAGCTCCTCGACCTGCGCATCGAGGTCGTCGCTCACGTGCCCCGAGCCGAGCACCGAGACACGCCCGGCCACCTGCTTCACCACGAACTTGCCGAGGGCGATCCGCTCGGTCAGCGTCAGCCGCTGCATCTCGCTGGACTGGCAGACCGCGAACAGCGCATCGGAGCCGTGCGCCAGGTACCACTCGATGAGCCGCTCCAGCCCGGCGTAGTCGATCTCGCCCCCGTCCGTGAACGGGGTAAGCATTACCGGGATGATGCCGTCGATGCGCTTCGTCATCTGGTCGCCTCTCGGACGGGCCTGCCGGCCGGCGATCTCCGCCGGCCGGAGCGTCAGCTCCTGGACGGCTTCAGGACCTCGGGGTTCACGACATATGGGCGGATCGCCTCGGGGCGGCCGCCCAAGTACTCGAGGATGTTGGACACGCAGCGCTCGGTGACCCGGCTCTGGGCCATCCGGTCCATGCCGGAGACGTGCGGGGAGAGGATCACGTTGTCGATCTGGCGGAGGGGCGAGCCTGCCGGGAGCGGCTCCACCTCGAAGACGTCCAGGCCGGCGCCGCCCAAGCGGCCGCTGGCCAGGGCCGCGGCCAGGGCGGCCTCGTCGATGAGCGCGCCACGGGCTGTGTTCACCAGGATGGCACCGGGCTTCATCCGCGCGAGGGTGGCAGCGTCGATGAGGTGCCGGGTACTGGGGTTGGAGGGGGCATGGACGGAGACCAGGTCGGAGGCTCTCAGCAGCTCAGCCAGCTCCACCCGCCGCGCTCCCACCTCCTTGACCGCTTCCGCGGATGCGAATGGATCGGCCACCAGGACCTCCATGCCGCCGGCTAGGCAGCGCCGTGCCATGGCCTGCCCGATCCTGCCGAAGCCGATGACTCCAGCCGTGCGGCCCCACAGACCGGGGTGGAATCCGTCGAAGGTCCATGCGCCGCGCCGCACCTTGGCGTCGTGCGGGCCTATCCGGCAGGCCAGCGACAAGGCCAGCGCCAGCGCGTACTCGGCCACGCTCTCGTGGTTCGCGCCGAAGGCCATGGCCACCGGCACCCCGGCGCGCGTTGCGGCGGCGACGTCGACGCGGTCGTACCCGACGCCCCAGCGCGCCACGATGCGGAGCCGGTTCCGGTGATTGAACACGCGCGGCGTGTAGGGCTCGCCGCCGGCCACGGTCGCAACCACGTCCCCGGAGAGGAGCCGGATGAGCTCGTCCTCGTCGGGTAGGCGACCGGTCTCGTTGACCTCCACCTCGTAGCCGGCCTGTCGGAGCGGCTCGAACAACGGATCGCCGTTCTTGAACTGCTCCGTCAGGACGAGCACCTTCCCTCGAGACATTCCTGTCCCTCCGAACCCATCCGTGGGTTCACGATTTGAAGGCCGTCGTCGCCCAGGTCGTCGCCAAAGAGCCTCGGGCGGGGCGTGGCGCTATGCGATCAGTCTCCCGACCTCAGCGGCGTGAGGGGGAAAACCGGCTCCGGCGGAGTTCCCAGGTCGACCGCCGGGAGGGCCTCGGACGTGCGGCCGGACTGCGGAGCCACCGTCGAAGTTTCGTCGAACGACTCGAAGCTGAGGGCGCGCCGCCGTGAGCTGTGCAGGTGGGCGCGCAGCGCGGCGACCGCGGCAGCTGCATCGCGCCGGGCGACGGCGGCCATGACCAGCTCGTGCTCATGAAGCGCGACCGGGACGCGGGCGGCCGTGAGGCCGATCCGGTCCTGCATGATCATGCGGACGCGGATGGAGTTGACTCGATGCGTGTTGGCGACGAGCCGGTTACCCAGGGCGTCGACGAAGGCATCGTGCATGGCCCAGTCGGCCGCCTGTGCCTCGTGGAGGAGAGCAGGGGTGACGCTGCGGGCGGCCTCCGCCTGCAGGCGGCGCAGGCGCTCGGCGTGCTCGCGGACGGTGGCCTCGGGAGCGCGGACCACGAAGGCCTGGACCGCGGTGGTCTCGATCATCTCGCGGAGCTGAAAGGCGTCCAGGACCATCTGTAAGTCCACGTGGACGATCTGGAGCCCGCGCTGGCTTATGGCCTTGATGAGCCCCTCGGCCTCGAGTCGCGGGATCATCTCGCGGATGGACGCGAGCGACATCGAAGTCATGGCCGCGAGCTCACGCTGGCTCACGAACTGGCCCGGCAGGAGCCGCTTCTCGAGGAGGTGCCTGGTGAAGACGTCGTAGGCCTGCTCCCGGAGCTTCGGTTGGGCTTGTCCGCGCGCGCGTGGCACAGGCAGCAGACTAACATGTCAGTGCGGTGTAGCTGCAAGCTCAAGTTCGGAGCGCCCGGGCCCATGCCATGTATCAGCCTGTATCTACTGGTTTTTACCCGGACGCTGGCGTTTCCTCAACTGTATATCCGGCGCGGCACAGGATCCGTAGCTGCTGTACGCACGGGGAACTCGGTCTGCCGGAAGTGCTTGAGAGTGGCGCTCGCTCAAGGCGATCACGTTGTCGAGGCACTCGCGCCAAGCGCTCCCGATCACTCGCTCGGCGAAGGGGTTCTGCCTGGGACTCCGAGTGGCGGCACCCCAAGCAAGTCTGCGGTCGCGACCATCAAAGTCGCACAGCACAAACGCGAGCATGGACCTGTCTAGGCGAAGAAGGTCAGTACGGGGTTCGGCTCCGTCCATCGTACTCGAGGACGGCCGAGGGCTCCCGCATCGTCGCGCCGCTCTAGCGCATCGAGGAAGCATCTCTCAGCGCGCACCGACGGAAGAAAGTCCAGTGCGAGAGACTGACTTACCCAGGCGCATCGTGAGCGGCTAGAGTTGCTCCCAGGGGACCTTGCGATGCGGATTCTCGAGTGGTTCTGGAAGCGTTCACACCGATCCGAACCTGGGACGAGCATCGAAAACTGTACCGCGGTTGCACGCGGGCAAGGAACGCCTCACATACGACGCCACCGCCGAAGCGCTGGTGCGCGCCGCCGCAGAGGGATACCAGACCGACAGCGAGAGATCGTCGAGCAGGTCACCGAAGCGCTCGTAGATGAGTTCGGGGACGACGGGGAAGACGTCCCGGCGCAGGTGCTGCGCATAGCGCCGCAGGCCTTCGACGCACGGCAGGCTGTCGAGCGGTCCTGGCCGGCGCCGACCGACTGCGATCTGCTCGACCGCGCCTTCGAGCGGCTGGAGCAAGTGGGCATTGTGGCCCGGCAGGACGTCGCCTGCTGCCAGAACTGCGGGCATCAGGAGATCGGCGACGAGATCGAGAAGGCTCGAGCGCACAGGCCGGTGAGGGGTTACACGTTCTTCCACCACCAAGATACCGAGCGTGCAGCGCAGGGAGGGACACTATACCTGGCTTTTGGCGCCGCCATGCCGAAGGGAACGTTCGAAGGAGAGTGGCTGCGGGCAGAGGCGGAGATCGCCGGGGAGGTCGTCGCCGTGCTGCAGGCGGAGGGCCTCTCTGCCTTGTGGAATCGAGTTGGCACTGGAGTGGCGGCGGCGCCGACTCCGAAGCTAAGGCGCCGCGTGACAGCCGGTGGCCGCCTCCCCGACCTCGGGGACTTGAAGGCGTACCGGTCGAGAGCTCGCACTCCAAGCTTCCAAGCTGGCGAAGAGCAACTCGCGCGTACCGCTCGCCCATCCACGCGGGCGAGCAGCGCGCCGAATGGCCCCTCCACTTCTCGGTTCGCCAGCTTGCCCTCGGCCTGCGCACCGCCCGCTCTAACTGCCGGGCACCCAATCGGCGGGCGTTCCCGGTGGCCCGGAACGGTCCGACCTGCGACACGCGCTGGCCGCTCGCGGATGGAGACAGCGTCGATGATCTGGCCGCGCCCTCGCCGGCCGTGTCCGCCTTCCTGGAGCGTCTCATTACGCGCTGAGAGCGCAGGTGCGCCTGCAGTGCCTCACTGGCGGCCGCCGGAGCGAGCAGTCGATGGCCCTCGTCGGTGGATGAGCGGCCACAGGGTGTTGACCACCTCCTCGGCCCATTCGGGCGGAAGCTCGCCGCGACGTGCGTTGCTGACCAGCATGCCCCCCATGATCATATCGACGATGCGATCGTAGTCGACCTCCGGTGCGAGAAGGCCTTCGCGCACGCCCTGTGCCAGGAACTGCTGCAGCCCATCGATCTGCGGCGCGATCACCTTGTCCTGCCATTGCCGGCTGAGGTTCGCGTCGCTGGCGAGAATCCTGCCGACAGCGGCGAGGCCGAAGAGCCTCTCGAAGATGCCCTGCACGTCCCGCAGGAGGGCAACAAAGCCTTCCTTGGTCAGGTCGAAGCTGCGACCGCCGAGAAGGGGCGAGAGCTGGCCTAGGACACCGGCGAGAAGCTCGAACCGGTCGCTGTAGCGGCGATAGATGGTCGTCTTCGCCACGCCGGACCGCGCTGTGACGCTCTCGATGGTGACGGCGTCTAGCCCTTTGTCGCGGACGATGCTCAGGACGGCGGCGCCTATCCTCTGATCGAACGCCGGCCGCGCTGACAGGCCCGATCGACTGACGCCCGTGCTCACGTCGTCGGGGTCCTGAGTAACGCTGCGACCACCGAGCGCCTGCGGTGAGCGTCGCCGGGCGTTCCCCTTCCGCGGAGTGGTCCTCACCTACTGCCTCCCCAGGAACTCCCGATCGACCGCAAAACCATCTCGATCAACGGGACGCCGCGCGTGCTGGTGCAAGGCTACGGCGACCCTAGCTACGTAGCGCGTATCGGCGTGCATACCGTAGCGCTCCTCTGCCCGCCGAGCAAGACCGACGTTCGGACGTACCTGACGGCGCTGCCGAAGGTTATGCGGCGTAGCAGTACCCCGCGGTCGCCTGCAGCCGCGGGCTTGCCGGAGGGCCCTACATCCTTCTGGGTCGACCACGGAAGAGCGTCGATGGCGGCGGGGAGCACGTTGCGCCGTCGGGCGCCATCCTCGTGGCATGGCTCGGCGCGCGTGTTCGTTGCAGTTCAGAAGTCCCTCACGTGGTCGCTCGCCTCCCCTACTGGGAACACCTCCTCCGGCCTCGACGATTCGTGCGCGCCGTTTCCGCGCCGAGGCGGCTCCGAGACATCGCTGCGGGCGCTCGCGGATGCGCCGGAGCGGGCTCCCAGCGCGCCTCGAAGAGCCGGGGCCATGTGCGCAGCTCGGTGCGATGGGGCGAGATTGGACGCGAGCTGGAATCCGGCGACCATCGAAGCGAGCTCTTCCGCTTGACCCGACAGTTCGCTGGCGGCCGAAGAGGACTCCTCAGCGCTCGCCGCGTTCTGCTGAACCACTTTGTCCATCTCTGTAACAGCGTGGGCGACCTGCTCGATCCCGGAAGCTTGCTCGCGAGCGGCAGTAGCGATCTCTGCGACGATGTCCGTTACTTTCGAGACACCAGTCGCGATGTCGGTGAGCTTGTTCACGACGTGCTTCGCCGTGACCTCCCCATCCCCAGCCTCCTTGACGGATTGCCTGATAAGTTCCTCAGTCTTGGCCGCCGCCTCCTTGGCGCGTAGCGCCAACGACCGTACCTCCTCGGCCACGACCGCGAACCCTCGCCCGGCCTCACCGGCCCGAGCTGCCTCGACCGCGGCGTTCAGGGCGAGAAGGTTGGTCTGGAAGGCGATGTCGTTGATGTCTCGGATGATCTGAGAGGTTCCCTCCGCGCTGCTCTTGATCCGAGACATGGCGCCAAGCATCTGCTGGACCGCTTCGGACCCGTCGGTGGCTGCAGCGCGTGCTGCACGGGCTAGCTGGTTCGCCTGTTGCGCGCTCTCCGCTGTTTGCCTGGTTGCGCCGGAGATCGACTCGAAGGAGGCGGTCGTCTCCTGGAGCGACGACGCCTGCTCCGAAGCGCCCGAGGCCACGGCCTGGGAGGATGCGGCGATCTGGGTCGCGGCAGAGGAGACCTGATCGACCGACTGCGCGACCTGGGCCAGCGCATCGTGAAGTGCTCCCGCCATCGCATTGACCGATTCCTTGATCCTCGCGTGTTCGCCCTGGTAACTGCCCGCCATGCGAGCGCGGAGGTCGCGCGCGGCCAGGCACTCGAGCACCTGAGCGGCCTCCTGGACCGGGGCGAGCGTGGTGTCGAGCGTCCGGTTCACGCCCTCCAGGGCGGTGCGGAAGGCTCCCTCGTGGCGAGCGGCGTCGACGCGCGCGGACAGCTTTCCCCCAACCGCCGTTTGGGCCAGTCCCTCCACGTCCTCGACCAGGGCGCCGAGGGCATCGACGCAGCGGTTTAGGCTCGCTTGCATCTGGACCACCTCGCCGTGCACCTCCTTGGTCCGGCGCGGCGGAATCTGGCCGTGCGAGATCTGCTCGCAGTAGGTGGCCACGATCCGCAGAGGGCCGGCGATGCCCTCGACGGTATCGTTCATGCCCTGAACGATGCGGCGGAAGTCGCCGTTGTGCCGGGAGGAGTCGGCCCGCACGTCGAACTTCCCGGCGACGGCGGCGGTAGACAGGGTGCTGGCGTCCGCAAACAGCGCCTTCACAGAGTCGATGCACGCGTTGAGGTTACGCTTAAAGGCATCGAATTCCCCCCTGCACTCCTCGGTGATCTTCTCGGGGATGTCGCCCTTTGCGATGCGGTCGACGCAAAGGGCGGCTACTCGAAGCGGGGTCACGAGGACATCGAGGATCGCGTTGAATCTCGCGAGCAACTTGCCGTTGTAGCCCTCGTAGCGGGAGACGTCCGCTCGGACGTCGAGGCGTCCCTCCACCGCCGCTTGGTGCAGGAGCTCCACGTCTGCGTTCCGGTGCTCGACCATGGCGATGAGCTCGTTCCAACCGGTCTTGGTAGCCTCGAACTCGCCCCGTAGATCTGCCTCGATGCGCATCGGGGTCTTCCCGTGCGCGAACCGCTCCACGTTCTCGCGATTCATCCGGAAGGGCACCACGAAGGCCGCCACCATGTCGTTCATTTCCTTCACGACAGGCCGCAACTCGGAAGGCACCCGTGCAACCTGCGCTCGGTGGTCGAGTCGGCCTTCCTGGACCGCCTCCTTCAGCGCGGCGGCGTGCCGAAGGAGGGCCTCCGCGCCGCGGCCCAGCCTTGCGGCGAAATACCCGTCCACGCCGGCCAAGACGATGGCAAGGGCCAGTCCGACAGCCATCGCCGGAGAGGCCCGCTCGGCCCAAGCCGACCCCGATGCTCCAAACTCAACGAATGCGAGACTTCCCAGCAGCGCGATGAGCAACGTGCTCAACGCGACCATCTTCGAGCTCATCGTGGGATCCTTGAGCATCTTCGACTCCCGGGGTGGACCAGCTGGATTCCGAGGCGGGTGTACTGCCCGCGACCCAGGCGGCACACGCCGTCCTCTCGGTAGCGGCGAAGGAGTACGTCACCCCGGTCCCGACGGGCCGCGGGCACACCGACCCACGCGCGTGGATCGATCACCGAAATGACCCTCCCGCGAAGACCGACAACGCCGGAAACGGAACGAAGCCTGCCCGGCTGGAAAGTGATAACCAGGAGGCCGTCGACCTCGCGCACGCCGAGAGTCTGTCGGAATCCCTCACAGTGAAGTCTCGTAAACCTCGAGGCCAGGCGAGTCGCCGCGCCTGGCGTGTCTGGTCGAGTTGCATCCGCCGCGCCAGCCCGAGGTTGTTTCAAGCGCCGCTGATCACCGCTGTTTTCGGCACGGGCCTGGCACTTCGACCTAAGGTATGGATTTACCCACGGGGTGAGCTGCTACGTCCCGGGTGCTCCGGGCAAGCCCTCCCAACTTCTCAACGGCCAAAAGGCTTCTCAGCTGTCCGGAATCGGAGCACGACCAGCTCGGCGACCGATCGGATCCCGAGCTTGCGCATGAGCTGAAGCCGATGAAACTTGATCGTCTTCTCGCTGATCCCGAGCCGCGCTCCGATCGCGGCGTTGCGCAGCCCCTCGGCGAGCAGGTCCGCCACCTCGCGTTCCCGCGATGAGAGGCAGGCCAGACGGTCTCGGGCGGCCTTCTCCTCGGCGATCGCCGAGGCCCGGGAAGCGCTGCCGGCGAGGCCAGCCTCGACGGCCTGGAGCAGATCCGCGGACGCGAACGGCTTCACCAAGAAGTCGACGGCGCCGCGCTTCATCGCCTCCACCGACGAGCGGACGTCTGCGAACCCTGACGCATAGATCACCGAGATCCAGCCCGCGCGCCGAGAAAGGGCCACCTGCACCTCGAGGCCGCTCGCAGTCGGCATCCGCAGGTCCAGCACCACACAGCACGGAGGCTGCATGACCGCGTCACGAAGAAAGGCGATCGGAGACTCGAACGTGATGACGCGGTAACCGGCGCGTTCGAGTGTACGCCCCAACGTGGCGAGCGTCACGGTGTCATCGTCGACGAGGAATACATTGCCGGGCTTGCTCGTAAGACTTCACCCTAAAGTGCAAAGAGGACGAACGAACACTTCACCTAGTCGATGAAACGCCACAACCAGACGGAGTTCCCTCCGGCACTCTTCGCCCGGTACATGGCATCGTCCGCCCGGCGCAGGAGCGTGCGTGCATCGTTCGCCTGAGCGGGGTACAACGCCACGCCTATGCTGCACGAGACGTCGAGCATCTTGCCGTCGGGTGTGGCGAGCGGCTGGGCGGTCGCGGCCCGGATCTTCTCCGCCACCAGCACTGCGTCGCACGGCGTTCGGGCGTCTGGCACAAGAACGACGAACTCGTCACCCCCGACACGAGCTACGGTGTCGGAGGACCGAACGCATCCATGCAAGCGCTCGGCGACCTGGCGCAGGAGCCAATCGCCCGTCGCGTGCCCGCGTTGGTCGTTGATCGACTTGAATTTGTCCAGATCGACGAACAGGAGTGCCACGATGCGGCTCTTCCGGTGGGCGCGGGCGATCTCCTGGCCGAGTCGATCCTCCAGCAAGCGACGGTTGGGAAGATCGGTGAGGGGATCGCAGAAGGCGAGCTTGCGAACGGCCTCCTCGGCTGCCTTGCGTTCGCTGATGTCACGGCTGATTCCCACGACATCGGTTGGCCGACCGCGCTCGTCGAGGAGGATCGTGGTTGCGATCTCGACCGGGACCTGGTGGCCATCCTTGTGCGGCAGCTCGACCTCCATCCTCAGGAAGCGGGCCGAAGAGTCGCCCCGGACGAGCCGCTCGAGTCGTTGGCCCAAGGACGTTCGAACCTGGTGCTCCACCTCGCTCGACATGATCGCGCCCGGTGGCATGGCCATGAGAACTTCGGGCGTCCAGCCGCGCTGCCGCTGAACCGACGGGCTGATGTACGTGAACTTCATGCTGGGTAGAGCACACATCCATATGACGTCGTTGCAGTTCTCGGCGATGAGCCTGTAGAGATCCTCGCTGCGCCGCGACTCTTCCGTGAGCCGCGCCCGTTCTGCCTCGAGGAAGCTCAGCCGACGTTGCGCCTCTCCGACCCAGGCCAGGACGGTGTCCTCGCCCGGCGTCCTGGATGAGGCCGGAGTGGATCCGCCTCCGCGACCGATACCTGCGATCTGTCGATGGAGCTCGCGCGGCGAAGCTCCCAGCACCGAGCGGAGCTCCGCGCCTCGACGCCAGAGGCAGAACAGTCCGACACCGAGCAACGCGGCAGCGAGGAAGCCAGTCCAGAGTAGCGGTTGCTCAGCCATGGTCACGGTGCGGGCAGCGTCACCTCGAACGAGACGTTCCATCCCTGCCGGTCCACGAGGGCGATGGACCCTCCGTGCCGCTCGGCGACGAGGCGACACAGGTACAGCCCCAGGCCGAAGTTGCGCCCATCGCTGCCTCCAGTGGACGCATGTTTCTCGAACAGATGCCCGCGAACGGCGGCGGATACGGGGGGACCCGAGTTCCGCACTGCAAGGCGAAGGCACTCACCGTCACCCTCGGCCGCAACCTCGACCCGATCGCCGGGCCTGACGTGCCGAGCAGCGTTAGCGACCAGGTTGTCGAGCATCCTTCGCAAGAGACGAGGGTCTGCTCTCACTGCAGGCGCGTCGCTTGTCTTGCGCAGCTCGAAGCGCGCCCCAGCTTTGCGCAAGAGAGGGCTAGAGCCACGCTCCACCTCGGCGAGCAGCTCGTCAATGGCAAGCAAGGAGGTGGAGAGTATGGATTCGCTCTCCAGCCGGTCGACGATCAGCAACTGGCCGATCATCTCGCCGACGCGGCGCAGCTCCCCGATCGCAACGTCGATAGCCTCTTGGTATCGGACGGGGAGCATCTCCCGCACCTCGTCCAGGGTTACCCAGATGGACACCAGCGGATTCCGGAGGTCGTGAACGATGAGAGAAGAGAGTTCCCGCCCCTGGGCCTGGGCTGCGCGGAGCGCCGCGTTGACGACTTCCAGCTCTCGAGCGTGTCGCTCTGCGACGTCAGCAGTGAACTCCTGCAGTGCCGAGCGGGCCGCCAGCGCGAGGAAGCGTGACCCCATCAGGGCGATGGTCACTCCGAACGCGCCCAAGACCACGAGATCGACGACGGCGTCGAGTACCCAGACCCGATGGTAGGCGGCTAGCCCAGCGACGAGCGCCCAGGAGTATGCGGCCATTGCCCCCACCGCGCCCCGCTCCACCGTCAGCCCATCGAGCAGCAACAGGAGCTGAAGCACCGCCGAGTAGAGCATCAGGTTCTGCGCCGCCCGGGGGCCCGAGTGAACCGCGAAAGCGGCAGCGAGCGACACGAGTACGAGATCGACGAGGGCGGCACTCAGGACCGCTGACTGCGATGGGCGGCGCCGAATCCAGCAGAGCAGTCCGATTCCGAGGGCGAGGTGGGTGGCGCCGACGATCGCGACAGGGCCCGGCGCCAGGGCGAGATCGAGACCGCAACGCCATCCGATCAAGAAGACCGTAAGCCACAGGCTCACTGCCGCGACGCGGATCCATGCAAAGGCAAGGGCATTCCGGAGCCGAACTCGGTACAGCTCGTCTCGTACGTGCTCTTGCTTGTCGTTGGCCTCGGGGGCGGCAACCATTTCTAACCTCACTACGCGCTCCGTATCGCGTGTCGATACGCATACCGTAGCGGGCAACGGGTTGCGTCGCAAGCCCGACGTACGGGTGAGACGAGTTGGGTGTGCCACCGAGGGAGATGCACGTCGCAGACGACAGTTCGGCTCAGCTCCCGATGGCACGCTTCGTGAGAATCCAACCTTTGGGTATCGAGCCCGTATGCGATCAGGACACCGGTCGGGGATTGGTCGCAGCCCTGGCCGAGGGTCGGCCCCTGCGCAATGCGAAGCAACGGATTACACCGGAATCCTTCGCAGGCGAGACTTGGGGGGTGAATCGGGGTCGCGCGCTCGTCGAACCGGCCGGACGCCCGAAAGCGCGCAGCGGTCACCGATGTGGAAGTGCCCCCCCGTCTGGCGCCCGGCGTCTGTCTTTTTGTCGCCCGAGACAATGCATCTCAGGTGAGCCAATTATACCCTCGATCGCGGTCGGCATGGGGAGAGGTGTATGACCAAGGTTGCCGCGATTGTCTTCGCAATGGTCCTTCCCAACGAGGAAGGGCCACCTCAGGGCCTTCGCACGCTCCGGGAGCTGCAGGCCGCGGGCAGCCTAGGGGTGCACGGCACGGACGTTCTCCAGCGTGGCGCCGAAGGTTGGATCTCGACCCTAAGATCCAACGGCCCTGCTCCCGTCGAAGCCAGGCTGCGTGACGCCGCGATCAAGCCATCTGCCGGGAGCGCGGCTCATCGACATCACCGCGCGGCCAATAGGGGCCCTGCGTCACGCCGCCACCCGACCGGCTGATGACATGACTCGACCACCTGCGCGCCAGATCGCGTTCGGCAGTAGTTCGGCGATTGTCACGTGCCTCGGCCTTATCGTGGGGTTCGGCGCTGCAGCAGTGCCACGCGCGGCGCTTGTCAGCGGGCTTCTCATCATCGGGCTGGCAGACAACATCAGCGACTCGCTGAGCATCCACATCTATCAGGAGTCGGAGAACCTCGAGGTCGGATCTGCCTTCAAGGCCACGCTCACGAACTTCCTCGCCAGGCTGATCATTGCGATCACCTTCGTCGGTTTCGTGCTCCTCTCGCGTCCGTCCATGGTTGTCGCTCTTTCCGTCGCGTGGGGCGTGCTACTGCTCGGAGCACTCACCTACAGGGTAGCCCGCATTCGGCAAATGAGCCCGTGGCCGGAGATGATCAAGCACCTAGTCGTCACGCTCATCGTAATCGGCGTCAGCCGGGGCCTGGGCGAATGGATCGCATCCCACGTTCGGTGACTCTCGGACGCGGCGGCGGTCAGCACCGATGTAGAGGTAGCCAAGCTCATGTGGCGTGCAGAGTCGATCGTTCGGTCGCCCAGGACAGTGCGAACCGGCCTACCTCGAGTCTAGCCTTGCGCAGTGCTCGTCACCACGGAGGTTCCCATGAGCAAGTTCGCCGCGATGGTCTTTCGAGACGAGAAGAGCGCTTACGAGGGTCTTCACGCGCTCGAGAAGCTGCACGCCGAGGGGACCCTGTCTGTGTACGGCGCGAACATCATTCGGTGCGGCACCGACGGGAAGATCTCGGTTTTGACACGTAACGGCCTGGGCGCACTCCGGAACGGCGTGGGAGCACTGGTCGATGGCCTGATCGGCCTCCTCAGTGGTCCGCCCACCGGAACGGCCAGCTTGGCCGTCCTAGGGGGGGCTGGAGTAATGCACGATTTCGGCCACGTCGGCGTGAGCCGGGACTTCGTGATCGAGATCGAGCTGGAACTTGCGCCCGGCAAGGTCGCGGTCATCGCCGAGATCTCTGAGGAACGGGTCGCCCCGCTCGACGCCCGAATGGGCGAGCTGGGGGTTAAGGTCGTTCGGGGAACGCGGCAGTTCGAGGCAGACCACCTCGAGAACCGAGCGAACGCGCAGGTTCGCCTTTTCGAGCTCAGGGCCGAGCGCGCCTGGCGGAAGGAATTCCGCGACCGGGATCGCGCCGGCACACCGGCCGAGGAGGCGATGCAGAAGGTGCTAACCAGTCAGATCGAGCAGACGCAGCAGAGACTCGCGAGCATCGCGGAGCGCTTGGACAGAGAGCTCGACGACGCCAAGCAGGAGCTGGACGCAAAGCTCGAAGCGTTGCGCTCGCAGGCGTCCGGCGTCGAGCCGCAGATGCGAAAGCGCATCGATCGGCGGATCGCCTGCCTTTGCGACGAGTTCCACGAGCGCGAGCAGGGACTCGGCCGAGCGCGGGAGCTCACCCGTAAGGCGCTTCAGTACTCCTAAGTGGAACAGGAAGCTTCCATGACCTTCAGCTTGTGTGGAGCTCGAGTACCTCATGCTTCCCGGCTCCCGTCAGGTCGAACACCGGGTATCGCTGGCTCACTCAACGGTGTCGTTCACATCCTGCACGCAAGGGGGGAACCGTGATGAGCGAAAGCATCTTTCCGAAGGGTGAAGCCCTCCGACGAGCCGTGCGCTGGCTCGGTGGGCAACGAGCAGAAACGCCTAATACAAACTTCACCTCGCTCATCGAGCAGGCGTCGGTCCGCTTCGACCTCTCGCCTTTAGAAACGGAGTTCCTCCTGGAGCACTCCGCGGAGCCTGGGGCGCCGAACGACCCCCATAAGCATACCGATTAGTGGGAGTTCATCATGGTGGACGTGATCCGTGGGCCGGACGGTGAGATGGTGATTCTTGTTGGCGGGACGCTGGGTCGCGCGGACGCAGCGCGCCTTGCAAGCTGCCTAAGCGAGTTACCCCCCGCCACGCCCCTGGTGCTCGACTTCTCCCGGGCCGACTACCTCCCGGACGCTGGCCTGCCACTCGTGGCTCGGGGGCTGGCCACCCACCACCGAATGAAGGTCCGAGGGCTGGGCCGGCATCACATTCGCCTGCTTCGTTACTGCGGTACGGTGTTGCCTCTTGACGGCAGCGAAACGGATGAGGATTAGTTATCGGGCAGCGATGCCGCCCACGAGCCAGAGACGCTGGGCGGAGCGGCTCCTCAGGCTGCGGCACCTCGCTGGGGTTTCGGCACGATCGCGAGCACATCGTCTAGAATCTGCGTGTCTCGACCGATCAGGTTGTGAAGGTCCCGATTCGAGCCATCGAGCTCGCCGCGGGCGATGCCCAGGTCGGCATCGACCATCGCTTCAGCGACCAATGCCGGCATGCGCGCCAAGAGGAGCAACTCCCTGTACTCCTTCGCCGGAAGGTTGGAATATCCTACGAGCCTCCCTGCCCACGTCGAGATCTTGGCAGCAAGCTCCACCATCGAGAATGATCGATCCCCGGCCAGCTCGTAGGCCCTGTTCTCGTGCTCTTCCCGTGTGAGCACGGACACGGCGGCCTCAGCGTAATCAGCCCGTGTCGCCGCCGCGATCCGTCCATCGCCGGCGGCACCATAGAACACACCGCGCGCAAGCGGCCCGGCGAGGTTCTCTGTGTAGTTCTCGATGTACCAGCCGTTGCGCAGGAATACGAACGGAATTCGCGACGAGCGAATCTCGGCCTCTGTCGCCCTGTGCTCCACCGCAAGCAACAGACGGCTCGTGTCGGCGTGCAGGATGCTCGTGTAGGCAAGGAGCCGGACCCTTGCCCTTTTCGCCGCAGTGATCACGTTCCTGTGGTGCGACAGGCGCTTGGCGATCTCGCTCGACGAGACGAGGAGCAATCGGTCCACCCCGGCCAAAGACCACTCGAGGGTTTCGGGGATCGAGTAGTCCGCCCTGCGGACGTGGACTCCGCGTGCCGTGAGGTCCCTGACCCTGTAGGGATTGCGAACGAGGGCGACAACTTGCTCGGCAGGGCGCAGTTTCAGGAGTCCCTCTACGACCAGGCGCCCCAGCCTTCCCGATGCTCCAGTGACAGCGATCATGACATTCCTCGCTTTCGAGTATGCGGCTTCATGAACTTGGACGTGAAAGCCAAGGCGGAACGACGGCAAGCGCTCGTCGACCGGACCGGATCCCGATCACGTTGTTGCTCCCCATCGGGACGGCCAGGACCGGTGCGCTGGAGCGGCGCAGGACTTCTTCCGCAACGCTGCCGTGCCAGAGGCGCGCGAGCCCGCTGTGGCCATGGGTGCCGGTAACGACCATGTCGACCCGCTTCGTGCGTGCGACCTCCGCGATTAGGCGGGAGGCTCTCCCGAAACGAATGACGCCGTCAGTCGGGAGTCCGGTGGCACGCAGCCCCGTGACCAGGCAGTCGAGTAGCTCGCGAACGCGAATGGGCCCTGGCCACGTACGCTCGGCCTCTTCCTCGGGTGTGCCGGCCAGCGTCTGGGCAGACACCTCGTACACGTAGAGCACGGTGAGCCGGGCGGCATGGGTCCGCGCGAGAGCCGTTGCGACGCGGAAGGCGCCCTCCGAGGCTTCCGAGAAGTCCGTGGCGAGCAGGATATGCTGAAACACAGCGGTCTCCCTGCCGTGCAGTTGCGGGTGATGAGGCTCCGCGCTGTCTGCACGGCAACGCATAGTTGCCATGATGATGATAACGGGGCCGTCTGGACGCGGCAACTACCTGGTGCCAAGATGCACTGGCCACCGGCCGGGAGCGAAGGTGCAAATCGCCGATCCGGCTACGTCTTCTCGGAGGGATCGACCAGATGAGGCGATTGACGGAGGGAGTGCTCAAGGGGGACCGACAGCGGCGGGTGATCGACTCCGTCTTGCGAGCGACGGCTGAGGTGCTTTCACGCTTCGGCTATGCCGGGCTACGCGTGGAGGAGGTCGCCGCCCGCTCCGGGGTAAACAAGACGACGATCTATCGGCGCTGGCCGACGAAGCCAGCACTCATCGAAGCAACCATCGACGCCTTTCGCCTGCCCGAGAAAGGGCAGAATTCGGGCCTCGTGCGCGAGGATCTCATCGCCGCGATGCGCGACTACGTTCGCTACGCGAGAACTCCGATCGGGCACGGCATCGTCCGCATGCTTCAGGCAGAGCGTTCCGACCCCGAAGTCGACAAACTTGCGCGGAAGCTCAAGCGGCAGCAACGCGCTGCCGTGGTGCCGTTGATCGAGCGCGCCATCGCGCGCGGCAGGCTTCCTTCCACGGTCGACGCCGAGTTCGTGAACGAGCTCATCTTTGGCCCGCTCTTCTCCCGCCTCATCACCTGGGGGGACGAACCCAACGAGGCGTTCATCGTCGATGTCGTCGAGACCGTGCTCGCGGGCGTGCGCGCCCGCGCGCAAGGATCATGAACAGCGAGAGAATCGCCGAAACGACCTGGGGCGCGCCGTTCCCGGTCTACCCCGAGCTCGTCGATGCGCTTGCCGTCGGGGGCATGCCGGGGTGGGGCGAGCGCGATGCAACGCCACGCGCTCGCGACGTGTGCCGGATACGCCTACGCGGACCTCGATACGGTTGCGACCGCAATCTCGCTGCTCAGCTTGGGTGGCCGGAGGCGCATGTCTCGGGAATCTTGTCGTGCCGGGGAGGGGAACACGACCACGCCGATGAGAGCCAGCCACAGGGCGGCGAAAGTAGCACTCAGCCGCCTTCGCTCGCTTTGCCCGGGAGGACGGAACGATCGACCCTGGGCGCCAGCGCTGACGTTGAGGTCGCCACGCTCGTGTGGCACCCGGAGTCGATCGTTTCGTCGCGCAGGACAATGCCGGTCGGGGTGTCTCGGTCTACCCTCACGCGAAGGTCGACATGACCACGGAGGAGCTTCGGCCGTGTTGCGGATCGCCCACATCTCCGACCTGCACGTCCTGTCGCGGGGCGGCACCCAATGGCGGCAGATGCTGCTCAACAAGCGCCTGGCAGGATATGCGAACCTGCTGCTCCATCGCGGCCGCGTGTACCGTCGCGAGTATCTGGCCGCGGTGCTCTCGGCGGCGGCCCGGGCCGACCACGTCGTCGTGACCGGCGACATCACGAACCTCGCGCTCGAATCGGAGTTCGAAGAAGCCCGTGAGCTTCTGGACGGCATGGCCCACACCGCCGAAGTGACCGTCGTGCCAGGGAACCACGACACGTACCTGCGCGCCGTCACCGCCGAGCGCTTGTTCCACCACCACTTCGGCGTGTTCCTTCGCAGCGACCTGCCGTCGCTAGCAGGCGAGCCGGTTCCCGGTCCCTACCCGTGCGTGAAGCTGCGGGGCCCGGTCGCGATCATCGCACTCTCGACCGCCGTGCCCCGGCCACCCTTCGTCGCCAGCGGCAAGTTGGGGGCGCCGCAGCTCGCCGCCCTCGGAGACATCCTCGCCCACGCCGAGGTCCGCAGGCGTACGCCGATCATCCTGGTCCACCACCCGCCGGTGGATGATCGGGGCCGGCTCCGGGTCCTGCGCGACGGGCTGGTCGACGCGGATCGCCTGCGCCTCGCGCTTGCGCCGCTCACGCGAGGGCTGGTCTTGTTCGGGCATCTCCACCGCCGCGTCCGCCGGCGTGTGCGAACGCCGACCGGGGTTCTCGACGCCATCGGCGCGAGTGGCGCGGCGATCGATCACCCCAATACGGCGGTTCGCGCCGGATTCAACGCGTACGTGATCGGGGACGACGGGTCCTACCTCGAGGCTGAGGCGCACGTTGTCGAACCCGATGGACGTACGCTTCGCCGGATCCCGCTCGCCGACGGGCGGGTGGCCGCATGACGTGCAGGCGTGAGAAGTCGAAGTCGAAGAAGCCGTTTCGATACAGCCATCCTCGAGGGTCGGCATGCTGAACACATCGCTCTGGGTCGCGCAGGGATTCGTCGCCGTAGTCGTTACGCTCGCCGGTGGAGTCAAGCTGACCGTTCCACGCGAAGCGCTGGCAAGCAAGATGCACTGGGTCATCTCCTGGCCTCGCTGGCGCATCAAACTGCTCGGCCTCGCCGAGGTGGCTGGCGCCGCCGGCCTCCTCGTGCCGCAGGCGACGGGCATTGCCCCGCTCCTAACTCCCGTCGCCGCGGCGTGCCTCGCCGTGCTTATGGGAAAAGCTGTGGCAACGCACTTGCGGCTCGGCGAGGCCCCTGCGGCGCCAGCGATCGTCGGAGCGCTCTGCGTCGGCATCGCCGCCGGCCGCCTGCTTCTCACGGCCCAGGTGTGACGGTGTCACGACGGTCAGGGCAAGAACGAGAGATCACGACGACCCTCGCCGAGGAC
>Ga0335069_10003263_pt1 | contig 24608 bp, 20 predicted proteins | sample Lox_Sample_11_FD_206714 | JGI IMG/M metagenome (GOLD analysis project Ga0335069, IMG submission 206714) | Soil microbial communities from Loxahatchee National Wildlife Refuge, Florida, United States - Lox_Sample_1.1 | ecosystem: Environmental > Terrestrial > Soil > Wetlands | place: USA... | reverse complement strand
GGGGCCCGGCCCGTGCCAATCGCCTGTCGAGGAAACGATCGAAGCGCTGATGAATCAGCCCGTGCAGCCAGTGCTGACGGTGCGATCTCACCGCTCGGAAGGTAACTTCGCGCCAGGTCGCGACGTGGTCGTCGGCAGCGACGTGCGCGCCGACCTGCGCGTCGCGCACCCACTCATCGCCCGCGCGCACCTGCTGCTGCGCTTCGACAACGACCGGTGGGTCGCCGTCGACAACCATTCCCTGAACGGCGTCTTCCTCAACGGCCGGCGGGTGCCGATGGTCGACATCCAGGACGGCCAGAGCGTCAACATCGGCAAGCCCGACGGGCCACTGATCACGTTCCACGTCGGGCAGCACCAGGGCACCGTGGGGTTGCTGCCGCCGACGGAGACGATCCCGACGATCGTCGCACCCAGCGGCCCGCTGCCGATGCGCCCACCGCCGCCCCCGGCCCAGCGACCGCGGCCCGGTCCACCGCGGCCACCCGCCCAGCCCCCGCCGGGCCCACGCCCGCGTGATGAAACGCCGCGCACCACCGCCATTCCGATCGTCCCGCCGGCCGCGGCCACCCAGGATGAGAACCCGCCCACCCAGATCGGGGTCAGCGGCGAGATCGCCGAGTTCCCGACCACCAAGGTCAAGGCCCTGGGCTCGGGGGACCTCGAGGCCCCGGTCACCGGCACGGCGTGGATCGGGCGCTCGCTCGACAACGACATCGTCGTCCACGACGTGCTCGCGTCGCGGCACCACGCGTTCCTGACCGCGACTCCGGTCGGCGCCGAGATCCGCGACGCCCAGAGCATCAACGGCACCTTCGTCAACGGGATCAGGGTGGGGTCCGCGGTGCTCGCCGAGGGCGACGTGGTCACGATCGGCAACGTCGACCTGGTCTTCACCGGCGGCATGCTGGTCCGCCGCCAGGAGGTGGCGGCGCGGACCGGCGGCCTGGAGGTGCGCGAGGTCAGCTTCAGCGTCGGCGAAAAGAACCTGCTGGAACGGGTGTCGCTGACCGCCCGGCCCGGCACCCTGACCGCGATCATCGGCGGGTCCGGCGCCGGCAAGACCACGCTGTCGCGGCTCATCGCCGGATACGCCACCCCGACCATCGGCTCGGTCAGCTTCGAGGGCCACGACATCCACACCGAGTACGGGTCGCTGCGCACCAGGATCGGGATGGTCCCCCAGGACGATGTCGTGCACCGCCAGCTGACCGTCAACCAGGCCCTCGGCTACGCCGCCGAGTTGCGGCTGCCCCCCGACACCAGCAAGGCCGACCGCCAACAGGTCGTGGCCCAGGTGCTCGACGAGTTGGGGCTGACCAGGCACGCCGACACCCGCGTGGACAAGCTCTCCGGCGGCCAGCGCAAACGCGCCTCGGTCGCGCTCGAGCTGCTCACCGGGCCGTCGCTGCTGATCCTCGACGAGCCGACCTCGGGCCTGGACCCGGCGCTGGATCTGCAGGTGATGACGATGCTGCGTCAGCTCGCCGACGCCGGCCGCGTGGTGCTGGTGGTCACCCACTCGCTGACCTACCTCGACGTCTGCGACCAGGTGCTGCTGATGGCGCCGGGCGGCAAGACCGCCTACCTGGGCCCGCCGGCCAAGATCGGCGACGCCATGGGAACCACCAACTGGGCCCAGATCTTCGCCAAGGTGGGCGCCGACCCCGACGAGGCCAACCGCCGTTTCCTGGCCCAGAACAAGCCCCCTCCGCCGCTGCAGTCGGCGCCGGCCGACCTCGGCGCCCCGGCGCACACCAGCGTGCGCCACCAGTTCTCCACCATCGCCCGGCGCCAGGTCCGGTTGGTCGTGTCCGACCGCGCCTACTTTGTGTTCCTGGCGCTGTTGCCCTTCGTCCTCGGCGCGCTGTCGCTGACCGTTCCGGGCGACACCGGGTTCGGCATCGCCCAACCGACCAGCGGAACGCCCGACGAATCCGCCCAGATCCTGACGCTGATGTCCGTGGCCGCCGTGTTCATGGGCACCGCCCTGACGATCCGCGACCTGATCGGCGAGCGCGCCATCTTCCGGCGCGAACAGGCGGTGGGCCTGTCGACGGGCGCCTACCTCGGCGCCAAGCTCACGGTGTTCTGCGTGTTCGCGATCGTCCAGGCCGCCATCGCGACGGCCATCGTCCTGGTCGGCAAGGGCGCGCCCACCCAGCCGGCGGTCCTGCTCGGCTCCTCCGAATTCGCGGCCAGCTTCGAGCTGTTCGTGACCATCGCCGCGATGTGCGTGGCCTCCGCGGTCCTGGGGTTGGTGCTGTCGTCGCTGGCGCGCTCCAGCGAGCAGATCATGCCGCTGCTGGTGGTGTCGCTCATGCTGCAGCTGGTGCTCGCTGGCGGCATGGTCCCGGTGACCGGCCGGATCTTCCTCGACCAGCTGTCCTGGCTGGTGCCCTCCCGCTGGGGCTACGCGGCGTCGGCGTCCACGGTCGACGTGCGGCTGCTGGTACCCGGTTCGCTGGTGCAGCAGGACAGCCACTGGGCGCACACGCCCGGCGCGTGGCTGCTCGACATGGGAATGCTCGCCGCGCTGTCGGTGATCTACGCCGCCGTCGTGCGCTGGCGCATCCGGCTCAAGCGCTAATCCTCCGCGTCGAAACGCAGCCCGTGCGCCAGCGCGAACGCCATCGCCTGGCCGACGTCGACGCGCGCGCCCGCCAGCGTCGCGGTGCGCCATACCGACGGGTCCACGGTGGCGCCGCGCAGGTCGGCGTCGTCCATCCGGGTGCCCGTCGTCCGCGCGCCGGACAGGTCGGCGCCGCGCAGCACGGCCTTGCGCAGGTCGGCCTCCACCAGGCCGGCCTCCCGCAGCCGGCACCCACCCAGGTCGAGGCCGCGCAGGTCGTTGCCGCCGAGCACCGCGAGCGTGAAATCCACCTCGTCGAACGTCACCGGTCGCATCCGGCACTGCACGAAGACCGAGCCCAGCATGCTGCACTGCGCAAACGTGTCCCCCGCAAGCGGGAGGTGCCCCCAGTGCCACAGCAGGGTCCGCTCGAAGGTGCAGTTGCGAAACGCCGACCCGCGGTGGTGTGACTCGGCCAGGTTGACACCGCTGAAGTCGCAGTCGCTGAACACTACCCGCTCGGTGCGCAACCGGCTGAGGTCGTCATCGCGAAAGTCCCGGCCGGTGAATTCGCGGTCGACCCAGTGCGCCAAGAGCGGATCAGCTCGCGGCGAGGGTTTCCAGGGCGTATTCGCTGACGGCGATGAGCGCGTCGGTCGCCGACCGGCGATCCCGGGCGTCGACCGTGATCACCGGGATGTGCCGGGGCAGGGTCAGCGCCTCGCGCACCGCCTCGACGGGATAACGCGGCGCGCCGTCGAACTCGTTGACCGCGATCAGGAACGGCAGGTTGCGGTGCTCGAAGAAGTCGACCGCGGCGAAGCTGTCCTGCAGGCGCCGGCAGTCGACCAGGACGATCGCGCCGATCGCGCCGCGCACCAGGTCGTCCCACATGAACCAGAACCGGCGCTGGCCCGGGGTGCCGAACAGGTAGAGCACCAGCTCCTCGTCCAGGGTGATGCGGCCGAAGTCCATCGCGACGGTGGTGGTCTTTTTGTCCGGGGTGGCTTCCAGCATGTCGACGCCGGTCGAGGCGTCGGTCAGCATCGCCTCGGTGCGCAGCGGCATGATTTCCGAGACTGCCCCGACGAACGTGGTCTTGCCGACACCGAACCCGCCCGCGACGACGATCTTCGTCGAAGCGTGGGCTCCCCCGGGGTGGGGGTCAGAGTGCTTTAAGACCACGCAGCGTCCTTCCTATGAGTTCGTGCCGCTCGTCGCGGGTGGAACGCTCGGACAGCGTCCTGTGCACCCGAAGGTAGCCGGACAGCACCAGATCGCCGACCAGGACGCGCGCGACACCGATCGGTAAATCCAGCCGGGCCGAGATTTCCGCGACCGACGGGCTCTGCACGCACAGTTGGATGATCTTGCCTCTCGCGTCGTCGGGTGGCCACCGGTGGGCCAGGCCGGCCTGCAACGTCTGTATCGGCGCTTCCAGCGGGAGGTCGATTTCGGTGTCGGTCCGGCCCGACGTCAGCGTGTACGGACGGACCAGGTTCGCCTCACGTGGGGCTGACCAGGGCTCGCGTCTGTCCATCGCGGCTCACAGGCTCACGAGTACTGCTCGGACCGGCGGCTGGACTGGACCACGCCGCCCACCCGTTCGACGAGGATCGCCATCTCGTAGCCGATCTGGCCGATGTCGCAGGACGTCAGGGCCAGCGTGGCCAGGTGCGAGCCGTCGCCGACCCGCATCAGCAACAGGTAGCCGTTGGCCATCTCGACCACCGACTGCAGCACCTGACCGCCCTCGAAGAGCTGCGCGGCGCCGGTCGCGAGGCTGGCCAGCCCCGAGGCGACCGCCGCCAACTGGTCGGCCCGTTCGCGTGGGAGATGCTCGCTGGCGGCGACGGGCAACCCGTCGACAGACACCAGCAACGCGTGCGCCACCCCGGGAACCTCGCGCGCGAACTTCGTCACCAGCCAGTCCAGCGAGTTGCCGGCAGACGTCATTCCTGATCCGATCCTTCGCTCGTGTCGCGGGCGTGCGACCGTCCCGTGCGCACGCCACCGAAATGGCTGCTGAACGAGGCCCGCACCGCCTCGGGGTCCCGCGCCGCGGCCGCGTGCTGCGGCTCCCGCCGACCGGCCACGCCGCCGGATCCGACGAGGGATTCCCGGCCCTCATCCGGCTGGTCTTCGTCGGTGCCGCCCGTCCCGCCGGCCGTGCCGGGCACCAGCCGGGCGCCCGGTGTGCGGACCGGCAGCCCGTGCTCGGTCTGCGACTCGACGGGCTTGTCCTCGGCCGCGGCGGCCAGCGACCAGCCGCGGTCCCACACCGACTGCCAATCCAGGTCGGGGCTGTCGACCAGGTCGTGCGGGTCGCCCAGCATCTCCGACAGCATCCGACGGTAGATGACGTCGTCGTCGGCCGGGGCCTCGGGAGCCTTCGCGGCCTTCGGGGCTTCCGGAATGGTCGGGAGCGATGCGGCCGCGGGCTTGGCGGGGGCTTCCGGCGCGCTGCGGGACCGCGCGGCGAAGAACGCCGACGTGTCCGACACCGCCGCCGGTTTGGCCGGCGGCCGTTTCGGGGGCTCCGACGCCGGCTTGGCCTGTTGCCCGGCCTCCCACCAGGGAGTGGCGAGCTCGCGCCTGTGTCGGCGGGGCAGCTTCTCGGTGGGCGGGGCGGGAACCCCGGGCACCTCGGGAACGTGGGTGATGCCACTGGATCCCGGGTTGCGGTGCGGCAGCAAGGTGACCGAGGGTCCCGGCGCCTCGGCGCCGTTCTGGTTCGCCGGCTGCTGCCCGGCCGGGTCCGGCGTCGCGATGGCGTTGGCGAGTTTGGTGCTCGGCGATGCCACCGCCCCGGCCCGTCCGCGCGGCTCGACCGCCCGGGCCGACCCTTCGAGCAGCGTCGGCGGCAGGTAGATCTCGGCGGTCGTGCCGGTGCCCGCCTCGTTGGCCGCCGGGCCACGCAGCCCCACCCGGATGCCGTGCCGGGCGGCGATCCGGCCCACCACGAAAAGGCCCATGTGCCGGGCGTTCTCGGGAGCGGGGTCGGGGGTCGCGTCGCCGCCGGCCTGCAGCCGCATGTTGGCCATGCGCCGGTCGGCGTCGTTCATGCCCAGCCCGGAGTCGGAGATCCGCAGCATGACGCCGCCGCTGAGCCCATTGCCGCCGGCCGCGGCCGAGACCCGGACGGTTGTCGTCGGCGGCGAGTAGCGCAGCGCGTTGTCGATCAGCTCGGCGAACAGGTGGATGGCGGCGCCCGCCGCCGCGCCGATCAGCAGGCAGTCGGGCAGGTCGGTGAGCTCGACCCGCCGATAGTCCTCGACCTCGGACACCGCCGCGTTGATCACCGTCGACAGCGGCACCGGCTCACGCTGGTCGCGCGCGAGCTGCGCGCCCGCCAGCACCAGCAGGTTGGCGCTGTTGCGGCGCAGCCGCGCCGCCAGGTGGTCCAGCCGGAACAGGCTGTCCAGGCGTTCGGGGTCCTCCTCGTTGCGCTCCAGCCGGTCGATCAGCGTCAGCTGCTGGTCGACCAGCGAACGGTTGCGCCGCGACATGGTCTCGAACATGTCGTTGACCAGCAATCGCAGCCGCGCCTCGTCGCCGGCCAGCAGCAGGGCCTGCGTGTGCAGTTCGTCGACCGCGTGGGCGACCTGGCCGATCTCCTCGGTGGTGTAGACCGGCAGCGGCTGCGGGATGGGTTCGGCGCCGCCCGCCCTGACCCGGGCCACCTCGTCCTCGAGGTCTTGGTGGGCGACCTTGAGCGCGCCGTCGCGCAGCACGCGCAGCGGCCGCACCAGCGCGCGCGCCACCAGCAACACCACCAGAAGCGCGATCGCGATGGCGGCCAGCACCAGCACGGTGTCGCGGATCGCGGAATTGCGGCGATCGGTGGCCTCGGCCTGCACCGACTTGGTCACGGACGCGGTGGCGTCGGTGACGACCTGTTCGGCGATCCCGTCGGTGGTCTGGATCGAGCGCAGCAGTTCGGGGTTGTCGACGAGCGCGCTGGCCGGATCGGACATGATCGCCATCCGGGTCACCATTTGCTGCTGCAGCGTCTTGGCTTCCGGCGACCCGGCACCCAGCACCTCGCTCATCCCGAACAGCGTCGACGGTTCGGTGCCGGCCAGGGTGATCATCGAGGTCCGCAGCTGCGGCTCGGGCAGGTCGGACCCGCGGGTCACCAGAATCTCCTGCATCGTCATCTGCCCGCGGGCGCCGACGGCCCGGCTCAGGCCCTGCGCCTCGGCGCGGATCCGCTCGTCGCCGACGCGCACCGACGCGTTGACGACGTCCTCGGCGGTCAACAGGATCGGGGCGTAGGTGGTCACCCGGTCCCGCAAACCGATGCTGTTGTCGGCCACCTTGTCCAGCAGCCCCTGACCGCCATTCAGCAGGGTGCTCACCCCGGAGCGGACGTCTGGGGTGACGTCGGTGTCCGCCAGCCGCTGCTGCAGCTCGTGCTTGCGCGCCTCGTAGTTTTTCTTGGCGCCGTCGACGTCGCGTCCGGTGGAGTCGGCCAGCAGCGCGACGTCCAAGGCCGACATGTATTTGGTGATGGCCGGCAGCACGTCGGCGCGCGCCGCGGCCAGCTTGAGGCCGTCGGCGCTGGCCATCGCGTCCTTGATGCGCAACCCACCGAAAGCGGTCGCCAAAACGAGCGGTACCAGCACGATTGCCAGGACCTTGTAGCGCACGGGCCAGTTGCTCAGCGACCAGGTCGGCGGGCGTTTGGCCGGCGACGCGCCGGCGGCGGGGGCTTCGTCGAATCCTGGTGTGGCCGCCTCGGCCGCGTGGGCCGGGCGGGCGAACATGGTCACGTGCTTGCGGCCGCGCGGCCGGCCGCTGCGCTGATTGTCAGCGCTCGGTGAAACGAGAGACTCATGAGACTTCCTGCTTAATTCCGCCTACCCCACGCAGCCGGCGCCAGCGATAAACGCCTGGCAATCCGACGAGTATGACAGCCCGCGGCCGAGGTCTCCACAATTCCTACTGAGTACGCAGAGCCCTCCAAGGTGCGCCGGTGCGCCGGGACGCAAGTCTGGCAAACAAATTGGCTTTGTCATGATCGGCTGATGTTCCGGCTGCTGTTCCACACTCCGCGCATCGCGCCCAACACCGGCAACGCCATCCGGACGGCGGCCGCCACCGGCGCCGAACTGCATCTGGTCGAGCCGCTGGGCTTCGATCTGTCCGAACCCAAACTGCGGCGGGCCGGACTGGACTATCACGACCTCGCGTCGGTCACCGTGCACGCGTCGCTGCGGGCCGCCTGGGATGCGCTGGCGCCGGCGCGGGTGGTCGCCTTCACCGCGCACGCGAGCACGTCGTTCGCCGACGTCGACTACCGGGCCGGCGACGTGTTGATGTTCGGGCCCGAACCCGACGGGCTGGACGCGGCGACCCTGGCCGACCCGCACATCACCCGGCAGGTGCGCATCCCGATGCTGGCGGGCCGCCGATCGCTGAACCTGTCCAACGCGGCCGCGATAGCCGTCTACGAGGCCTGGCGCCAGCACGGCTACCCCGGCGCGGTCTGAGGGCGATGACTCCCGGGCCTCGCGCGAGTCAGCATTGATATGGCTACCTTCATCACGATCGGCTACGGGGACGCGGCCGGCTACGACCGCGTGAGCGACGAATGCAAGAGGGCCGCGCACGGGCGCGACGACGAATTGCGCGCGGCCGGGGCGCTCATCGGAATCGCCGGAGATCCCGTCGCGGTGCGCAATCCGGACGGCGCCGGGGTGCGGATCGAGCACGGACCCTACCGGCACTCGGCGTTGCCGATCGCCGGGTTCGCCGTGCTGGAGGCCGCCGACCTCGACGCGGCGATCGAGCGCGTCAGCCAAACCCCTTGTGCGGTCGCACACGGTGTCGTCGAGGTGTGGCCGCTGACGACGTGACTTACCAACTGTTCCAGTGCGTCAGTTGCTCGGCGGGCAGCCGCTTGGCCGGCCGGAAGTCGGTGCCCTTGGTGTAGGCGATCGGGAACAGCCCGCCCTGGCTGTACCGGTCGTAGGGGATGCCGAGCACGTCGGCCGCCTGCTTTTCGCCGTCGCGCAGCAGGTGCAGCGTCGTCCAGCAGGAGCCCAGGCCCCGCGAGCGCAGGGCCAGGCAGAAGCTCCAGACCGCCGGGAACAGCGACGCCCAGAACGACACGCCGCCCAGCGGCGTCTTGTCCTCGCGGCCCTCGATGCACGGGATCATCAGCACCGGCGCCTCGTGCATGTGCTCGGCGAGGTACGTCGCGGAGTCCCGGACCTTGCCCATCCGCTCGCCGCGGGCGTCCCCCTCGGCGTATTCGGCCCCGGGCGCGCTGAGGTAGCCCCGGGCGTTGGCCAGGTAGATCTCGCCGATCGCCTTCTTCTTGTCGGCGTCCTCGACGAACACCCACTGCCAGCCCTGCGAGTTGGAGCCGGTCGGCGCCTGCAGCGCCAGGTCGAGGCATTCCATAAGCACCTCGCGGCCCACCGGCCTGTCGAAGTCGAGGCGCTTGCGGACCGATCGGGTGGTGGTCAGTACTTCGTCGACGGACAGGTTGAGGGTCATGTGTGGAGACTACCGTTGGCTGCATGACAGTCGAACTGACGCAAGAGGTTTCCAGCCGGCTCACGTCGGACAACTTCGGGTGGCTGACTACCGTCGCCAAATCGGGACAACCGGTTCCCCGGCTGGTCTGGTTCTACTTCGACGGGGCGAGGCTGACGGTGTACTCCATGCCGCAGGCCGCCAAGGTCGCCCACATCAAGGCACACCCGCAGGTGAGCCTGAACCTGGATTCGGACGGTAACGGCGGCGGCATCATCGTCGTCGGTGGGACCGCGGCGGTCGACGCAACCGGGGTGAATTGCGCGGATGACCAACCCTACTGGGCGAAGTACGGCGAGCTCGCGAAGGAGCTGGAGGCGGCCGAGGGGATCTCAATGGACGCCTTCAGCACCCGGTTGGCGATCACCCCGACCAAAGTCTGGACCACGCCCGCCTAGCGATCGGGCGCGCCGAGCGTGAACCCATTGCGAAGATCCGGCGAAAAATTCGCGCTGCGTTCACGTTCGGCGCGTCAGCGGAAGTCGCGGGACCTCGAGCCGACGGCCAGGGTGATGCGGCCCAGCCGCTCGGCGACGACGGTGACGGCGCCGCTGGCGTTTTGCACCTGACCGCGCACCAGCAGCGCCGGTGCGGTGTTGGCCAGCTTGCGGTGCCGCGCCCACACCCCGGGCGTGCAGAGCACGTTGACCATCCCGGTCTCGTCCTCGAGGTTGAGGAACGTCACCCCCTGGGCCGTCCCGGGCCGCTGCCGGTGGGTCACTGCGCCGGCGATCAGCACGCGGTCGCCGTCGGGCACGTCCAGCAGCTTGTCGGCGGGCACCACGCCCATCGCGTCCAGGTTTTCCCGCAGGAACTGCGTCGGATAACTGTCCGGGGAGATGCCGGTGGCCCACACGTCGGCGGCGGCCAGCTCCAGCTCGCTCATTCCGGGCAGCGCCGGGACGTGCGACGACGACCCTACGCCGGGCAACCGGTCCGGGCGCTGGGTGGCGGCCGCCCCGGCCGCCCACAGCCCCTCGCGCCGGGACATGCCGAAGCAGCCCAGCGCCCCGGCCGTGGCCAGCGCCTCGGTCTGCGGCACGGACAGCTGCAGCCGGGTCGTCAGGTCCAGCAGGGAAACGAACGGGCCGTGGGCCTTTCGCTCCTGCACCAGCCGCTCGGCGAGGTCGTCGCCGATGTGGCGGACGGCCCCCAGACCGAGCCGGACCTCGGTTCCGCCGTTCTCGAGCGTGGCGTGGGCCAGGCTGGCGTTGACGTCCGGGCCGTGCACCGTCACGCCGTGCCGTCGCGCGTCGGCCACCAGCGACTGCGGCGAATAGAAGCCCATCGGCTGCGCGCGCAGCAGCGCGGCGCAGAACGCCGCCGGGTGATGCAGCTTGAACCACGACGAGTAGAACACCAGCGACGCGAAGGACAGCGCGTGGCTTTCGGGGAAGCCGAAATTGGCGAAGGCTTCCAGCTTTTCGTAGGTTCGGTCGATCACCTCGTCGGTGGCGCCGTGCAGCGCGCGCATGCCGTCGTAGAACCGGCCGCGCAGCCGCCGCATGCGTTCGGTCGAACGCTTGGAGCCCATAGCGCGCCGCAGCTGGTCGGCCTCGGCGGCGGAGAATCCGGCGCAGTCGACCGCGAGCTGCATCAATTGTTCTTGAAAAAGCGGCACCCCCAGCGTCTTTCGCAGCGCCGGTTCCATCGAGGGGTGGTCGTAGACGACCGGGTCGATGCCGTTGCGCCGCCGGATGTAGGGGTGCACCGACCCGCCCTGGATGGGGCCGGGCCGGATCAGCGCGACCTCCACCACCAGGTCGTAGAAGATCCGCGGCTTGAGCCTGGGCAACGTGGCCATCTGCGCCCGCGACTCCACCTGAAACACGCCGACGGAGTCGGCGCGGGACAGCATCTCGTACACCGCCGGCTCGGAGAGGTCGAGGCGGGCCAGGTCAACCTCGATGCCCTTGTGCTCGGCCACCAGGTCGATGGCGTAGTGCAGCGCCGAGAGCATGCCCAGCCCCAGCAGGTCGAACTTCACCAAACCGATTGCCGCGCAGTCGTCCTTGTCCCATTGCAGGACGCTGCGGTTCTCCATGCGCGCCCACTCCACCGGGCACACGTCGGCGATCGGGCGGTCGCAGATCACCATGCCGCCGGAATGAATGCCCATGTGCCGCGGCAGATTCCGGATCTGGTTCGCCAGGTCGATCACCTGCTCCGGAATGCCTTCTGCGTCGGGCGAATCCGCCACCCCGTTCCAGGTGCTGATCTGCTTGCTCCACGCGTCCTGCTGACCCTGCGAGAAGCCCAGGGCGCGGGCCATGTCGCGCACCGCGATCTTTCCCCGGTAGGTGATGACGTTGGCGACCTGGGCGGCGTAGTCGCGGCCGTACTTGTCGTAGACGTACTGGATGACCTTCTCGCGCTGGTCGGACTCGATGTCCATGTCGATGTCGGGGGGCCCGTCGCGGGCCGGCGACAGGAAGCGCTCGAAGAGCAGCTCGTTGGCCACCGGGTCGACGGCGGTGACGCCCAGGGCGTAACAGACCGCGGAATTGGCCGCCGATCCCCTGCCCTGACACAGGACGTTGTTCTCCCGGCAGAACCGGGCGATGTCGTGCACCACCAGGAAGTAGCCCGGAAAGCTCAGGTGCGCAATGACTTTCAGTTCGTGCTCGATCTGGGCGTACGCGCGCGGCGCGGCATCGGCCGGCCCGTAGCGGTCGCGCGCGCCGGCCATCGTCAACTGCCGCAGCCAGCTGTCCTCGGTGTGCCCGTCGGGCACGTCGAACGGCGGCAGCCGGGGGGCGATCAGCGCCAGCCCGAACGCGCACTGCTCGCCGAGTTCGGCGGCGGCCGTCACCGCGTCGGGCCGCCGGCCGAACAGCCGGGCCATCTCCTCGCCGGACCGCAGGTGCGAGCCGCCCAGCGGGGCCAGCCACCCGGCGGCGGAGTCCAGGGACTGCCGGGCCCGGATCGCGCCCATTGCCATGGCCAGCCGGCCGCGCGCCGGGTGGGCGAAATGCGCCCCGGTGGTGGCGACGACCCCGACGCCGAAGCGCGGCGCCAGCGCGGCCAGCGCGGCGTTGCGTTCGTCGTCGAGCGGGTGACCGTGATGGGTCAGCTCGACGCTGACCCGGCGAGCCCCGAACCGGTCCACCAGGCCGGCCAGCGCCCGCTCCGCCGCGTCCGGGCCGCCGTCGGAAAGCGCCTGGCGCACGTGGCCTTTGCGACAACCGGTCAGGATGTGCCAGTGCCCGTCGGCGGCCTCGGTCAGCGCGTCGACGTCGTAGCGCGGCTTGCCCTTCTCCCCGCCGGCCAGGTGCGCCGCGGCCAGTTGCCGCGACAGCCGCCGGTAGCCCTCCGGGCCGCGGGCCAGCACCAGCAGGTGCGGGCCGGGCGGATCCGGCGCCTCGGTGCGGGCGCCCGGTCCCAGCGACAGCTCGGCGCCGAACACGGTGCTCAGGTCGAGTTCGGCGGCCGCCTCGGCGAACCGCACCGCCCCGTACAGGCCGTCGTGGTCGGTGAGCGCCAGGGCGCGCAGGCCCAGCCGGGCAGCCTCTTCGACCAGCTCCTCCGGGGTGCTGGCCCCGTCGAGGAAACTGAACGCCGAATGCGCGTGTAACTCGGCATACGCAAGAGACGAGCGAACCGGCCGGGTGTCGTCGGGCGGCCGGTACGTCCCGCGCTTGCGCGACAAAGGGGCGTCCTCGGGGGGCTGCGCAGGCGCGCCGGCATGGCGCGGCTTGCCGTCGAGCACCCGCTCCATCTCCGCCCAGCTCGGCGGCCCGTTGAACCAGCCCACCCCCTCGAGTCTAGTCGAATACATGTTCGAATATGAGCGTGTCCTGTTAAACGGGTCTAAACATATTCTTAACGCTCCTGGCCTACCGCCCCGCAGGCGCCGCATAGATACTGGTACCAGGGCAAAGAACGACGGTGGGGACTGGGCATGGCGCAAGCGAAGAAACTGGACACGGCTTACCTCAAGGCCCAGGACCCCGAACAGCACGCGAGCCTGGCGATCGGCGCGGTCGCCATCGTCGACGGCCCGGTCCCCGGCTTCGAGCTGCTGAAAGACCTTCTGGCAGAACGGTTTCGGTCGATACCGCGGTGCACGCAGTTGCTGCGGGCGCAGAACCTCGAGTGGATCGACTATCGGGAACTCGACGTCGCCCGTCATGTGCGCCGGGTGGCGATTCCGCGCCCCGGCGACGACACCCAGCTGTCCCAGGCCATCGCCTTGGCCCTGGAGCGTCCCCTGGACTTGAACCGTCCGCCGTGGGAGTGCTGGGTCATCGAGGGCCTGAAGGGGAACCGGTGGGCGATCCTGATGAAGACCCACCACGACGTCGCCGCCGGCAACTCGGCCGCCCACCTACTGGCCAGGCTCTGCGACGACGCCAACGACGATGCCTTCACTAAAGGCGTTGGTGCCGAACATGTTTCGCCGGAGTCACGGCGCGGCTGGGTCGACGCCCTGGGCCGGGCCGTCGCATTGGCCGGGACCGTCGCCGGGGCGATGTGGCCCGCGGAGCGGCTTACGGTCGATTCGGTCATGCGGCGCTACGTAACCCTGCGCGTCCCCGCCGCCGACGTGGACAGGGTGTGCCGCAAATTCGGTGTGACCGTCAACGACGTTGCGCTGGCGGCCATCACCGAGGGCTTCCGGGGGGTTTTGCTGCGGCGCGGCGAGGAGCCGCGCGCGGACTCGTTGCGCACCCTGGTGCCACTGTTTGGGCAGGCGGTCCGTTCGGCCATGCTGCCGTATCTGCCCGTCGAGCACGAGGATCCGGTCCAACAGTTGCGCACGGTGCACAACCGCTGGAAGGCCCAGAAGGTCCAGCAAGCGGGCCGGCGCCAACCCGGCGTCGTCGAGTCGGCGCTCAGCTGCCTGCCGGCGACACTGCGCGGCAACGTATTACAGCTGCTGGCCCGGCTGCCGCACGCCGGCATCGTGACGCTGGGCACCCACACGCCCGGGCCTCGCCACCGGTTGCGGCTGATGGGCCAGACGATCGAGCGCCTGCTGCCGATCCCCCCGACCGCCGTGCGGCTGAGCACGGGGGTCGCGGTGCTCAGCTACCGCGACGACGTGGTGTTCGGCATCACCGCCGAATACGACGCCGCGGCCGACGTCAAGCAGCTGGTCGCCGGCATCGAACTGGGCATGGCGCGGATGGTGGCGCTCAGCCAGGATTCCGTGCTGCTGTTCGGCAAGGACCACCGGCGGAGGCGCACCGTCCGGAGGCACCCGAGCCAGGCGCAACGAGCGCATCCCTCGGCACCGGCCCGTCACTGACCCGGGCCCGGTGCCGCCCGGCACCGTGAGAAGGTTGGGCGTGCGCAATTCGGAGTCGGTCATCATCGACCCGCGCCGGCATGACGCGGTGCTGTTCGACGCGGCGCTGGGCTCCTCGCCGGCGCTGGTCCGGCAACTGCGCGACGCCGGCGTCGGCACCGGCGTCTTCGCGTCGGACAGCGAGCTGGGCCGAGCGGCCGGCGAGCTCTCGGTGCGCCCGGGCCGATGCGCCGTGGTGACCGACGACCCGGCGCGCAGTCAGGCCGCGCGCGACGACGGCTTCGCGTTGATCATCGGCGTCGACCGCACCGGCGCCGCGGACGCGCTCCGCGATTCCGGCGCCGATGCGGTGGTCGCCGACCCGGATGAGATCATGGTGCGCACCGGCGACCGGCGGATGTCCCAGCTGCCCGACGCGCGCGAAGCTCTGGGCGCCCTGGCCGACCACCGGCCGGCCGTGTTCTACGACTTCGACGGCACCCTGTCGGACATCGTCGACGATCCGGACGCCGCCCGGCCCGTTGACGGGGCGGTCGAGGCGCTGCAGAGGCTGGCCGCGCAATGTCCGGTGGCGGTGCTGTCCGGCCGCGACCTCGCCGACGTGACGAAGCGTCTCGGCGTGCCCGGCATCTGGTACGCCGGCAGCCACGGTTTCGAGCTGACCGCGCCCGACGGGACGCACCACCAGAACGCGGACGCGGCGGCGGCCATCCCCGTGCTCGAACAGGCGGCGGCTGAGCTACGCGACCGACTGGGCGCCATTCCGGGAATTGTGGTGGAACACAAGCGTTTTGGTGTCGCCGTGCACTATCGCAACGTCGCCCGGGACCGCGTCGGCGAGGTGGCCGCGGCGGTCCGCGCGGCGGGCCGGCGCGACGGTCTTCGGGTGACCACCGGCCGCGAGGTCATCGAGCTGCGACCGGACATGGACTGGGACAAGGGAAAGACCCTGCGGTGGGTGCTCGAGCACCTGAGCGAGGCCGACTCCGGCCCCTTGGTGCCGATCTATCTCGGAGACGACATCACCGACGAGGACGCGTTCGACGCGATCAGTGCCGACGGCGTGCCGATCCTGGTGCGGCACAACGAAGACGGTGACCGCGCCACCGCCGCGCGGTTCGCGCTGGACAATCCCGCGCAGGCCGCCGAGTTCACCGACCGGCTGGCGCGGCGGCTCAGCGACTCCCGCGCGGATTAACCGCCGGCACCAAAGGCGCCGACGGCACCTGGCAGCTACCCCTCCGCGTACTCGGCCGCGCCGTCGTCCAGCACCACGCGCGCGTCGGCACCGTCGGGCCCGGACGCCTCTGTCCGGAAAACCGCCTTCCCGGTCTCCGTCCGCCAGATCAAGGTGGTCAGTGTCTCGCCGGGGAACACGGGCGAGCTGAACCGCGCGTCGATCGAGGTGACATTGGCGGCCACGCCCTTACCCAGCTCGGCGACCAGCGCGCGCCCCGCGAACCCGTAGCTGCACAGCCCGTGCAGGATCGGCTTGGGGAACCCGGCGAGCTCGCGGGCGAACCAGGGATCGCTGTGCAGCGGGTTGCGGTCGCCGGACAGCCGATAGATCAGCGCCTGATCCTCGCGGGTGGGCAGCGGAATCCGGGCGTCCGGCTCCCGGTCCGGGATCTCCGGCGCGACCGGCCGCTGTCCCGGCGCTCCACCAAACCCGCCCGCGCCCCGGACGACGAAGGTGGTCGACGTTTCGGCGATCAGCGTCCCCGAGTCCGGGTCGGTGCCGCGACCGCGCAGCATCACCACCGCGTTCTTGCCCTCGCCCTTGTCCTGGATGTCGGCTACCTCGGAGACCACCGACAGCTTGCCGGCGGCCGGCAGCGGCGCATGCAACCGGACGCCTTGCGATCCGTGCAAGAGCATGGCGTGGTTGAACGTTCCGATCTTGCCGGCCGCGGCGAACGCCGGGGAGCAGATCACCGCGTAGGTGGGCAGTACCTGTTGGGTGATGTCGTGGCTGTTCTCGGTCGTGAACGACAGGTCGTCGGTACCGCATCCGACGCCGAGGGCGTACAGCATCGTGTCGCGGTCGGTCCATTCGAACAGCATCGGTTCGCTCACCGCGCCGACGGCACTCGGATCAATGGCCATGCGGGTCTCCTCTCGACTGTGGAATCGCGCCTTTTCGCCACCTAACCATCGCAAACCCTTCCCCCCGGCACCCTCGGCAGGGCAGGCTATCGACATGCGCAAGGGGAGCGTGATCTCAAAGGGTCTGGCCGTGCTCGCCGCGGCGGTCATCGTCGGCGCCTGCGGCGGCTCGCCGCAGCCGCGCAGCATCACCCTGACGTTCATCCGGCACGCGCAGTCGGAGGCCAACGCCAGCGGGGTCCTCGACACCTCGATCCCCGGCCCGGGCCTCAGCCCCGACGGCAAGGCGGAGGCCGAACAGGTCGCGCACCAGCTCGCCCACAACAAGTACGACGCCGTCTACGCCTCCACGATGGCGCGCGCCCAGCAGACCGCCGAGCCGTTGGCCGCCGAACTGCACGAGCAAGTGCAGGTGCTGCCGGGCGTCCAGGAGATCGACGCCGGCTGGTTCGAGGGCAAACCGGTCTCGATGGATCCCTCGACGTACCTGCTGGCGCCGGCGGACTGGCTCAACGGCGACGTGCAAAACAGCATCCCCGGGTCGATCACCGGCAAAGAGTTCAACGACCGCTTCACCGCGGCCGTCCAGAAGGTCTACGACAGCGGGCACAACAACCCGGTGGTGTTCGCACACCTGTACTCCATCGAGTACTGGACGCTGATGAACGTGAAGAACGCCAAGGACAGCCTCCGGATCACCCATCCGCTGCCGAATACCGGCCGCGTGGTGATCTCGGGCAACCCGATGACGGGCTGGACGCTGCAGGATTGGGACGGCATCCGCGACTTCAGCGGCTGACCGCTACCATGTGCGCATGCGGTATGTCGTTACCGGCGGTACCGGGTTTATCGGTCGCCGCGTCGTGTCCCGAATTCTGGAAACCCGGCCGGACGCGCGGGTGTGGGTGTTGGTGCGCCGCGGATCGCTGGGACGCTTCGAACGCCTCGCGGCCGAGTGGGGTGAGCGGGCGGCGCCGCTGGTCGGCGAGCTGCCCGAGCTGGGCCTGACCGACGAGACCCTGGCCGAGCTGGGTCGGGTCGACCACGTCGTGCACTGCGCGGCGATCTACGACATCACCGCGGGCGAGACCGAGCAACGCGCCACGAACGTCAAGGGCACCCAGGCGGTCATCGAGCTGGCGCGGCGGCTGGACGCGACGCTGCACCACGTGTCGTCGATCGCCGTGGCGGGCGACTTTCCCGGCGAGTACACCGAGGACGACTTCGACGTCGGGCAGCAGCTGCCGACCGCCTACCACCGGACGAAGTTCGAGGCGGAGTCGCTGGTGCGGTCGACGTCCGGGCCGCGCTACCGCGTCTACCGCCCCGCCGTCGTGGTGGGCGACTCGGTCACCGGCGAGATGGACAAGGTCGACGGGCCGTACTACTTCTTCGGCGTGCTCGCCAAGCTGGCGGTCCTGCCGTCGCTGACGCCGATGCTGCTGCCCGACACCGGCCGCACCAACATCGTCCCGGTCGACTACGTCGTCGACGCGCTCGTCGCGCTCATGCACGCCGAGGGTTATGACGGGCGAACCTTCCACCTCACGTCACCCAAACCCATCGGGTTGCGCGGCATCTACCGCGGCGTGGCCAAGGCAGCCGGGCTGCCGCCGCTGCGCGGGTCGCTGCCCCGCTCGGTGGCCGCGCCGGTGCTCAGGGTGCGTGGGCGCGCCAGGGTGCTGCGCAACATGGCGGCCACCCAGCTGGGGATCCCCGCCGAGATTTTCGACGTCGTCGACCTGGCGCCGCAGTTCGTCAGCGACGAGACCCGAAAGGCGTTGCAGGGCAGCGGTATCGAAGTCCCCGACTTCGCGAGCTACGCACCGGAGCTGTGGCGGTACTGGGCCGAGCACCTCGACCCCGATCGCGCGCGGCGCGACGACCCCAAGGCGCCGCTGCGGGGCCGGCACGTCATCATCACCGGCGCGTCCAGCGGGATCGGGCGGGCGTCGGCGATCGCCGTCGCCGAAAGGGGCGCAACGGTGTTCGCGCTGGCCCGAAACGCCGACGCGCTGGATGCGCTGGTCGCCGAGATCCGCGCGGGCGGCGGGCAGGCGTACGCGTTCACCTGCGACGTCACCGACTCCACGTCGGTGGAGCACACCGTCAAGGACATCCTGGGGCGCTTCGACCACGTCGACTATTTGGTGAACAACGCCGGCCGGTCGATCCGCCGCTCGGTGGTCAACTCGACCGACCGCCTGCACGACTACGAACGGGTGATGGCGGTCAACTACTTCGGCGCGGTGCGCATGGTGCTGGCGCTGTTGCCGCACTGGCGCGAGCGCCGGTTCGGTCACGTGGTCAACGTCTCCAGCGCCGGCGTGCAGGCCCGCAACCCCAAATACAGCTCCTATCTCCCGACCAAGGCGGCGCTCGACGCGTTCGCCGACGTGGTCGGCTCGGAGACGCTGTCGGACCACATCACGTTCACCAACATCCACATGCCGCTGGTCCGTACGCCCATGATCGCGCCGTCGCACCGGCTCAACCCGGTGCCCGCGATCAGCCCCGAGCGCGCGGCGGCGATGGTGGTGCGCGGCCTCGTCGAGAAGCCGGCGCGCATCGACACCCCGCTGGGCACGCTGGCCGAGATCGGCAACTACTTCGCGCCGCGGACGTCGCGGCGCATCCTGCATCAGCTCTATCTCGGCTATCCCGATTCCGCCGCGGCGCGCGGCGTGCCCACAGAACCGGCCCCGGCCACCCCGGCGCCGCGCAAGCCGAGGCGGCCCGCCCGCGCGGTCACGGGCGGCATACGGACACCGCGCCCGGTCAAGCGGCTGGTGCGACTGGTGCCCGGAGTGCATTGGTGATCCGCGTTTAGCGACACCGAATTGCGGTATCCCGGCGCGATGGTCCTTTGCGAAAAGTGGACGGACGCCGATCCGGTGGCCGCCGCGGCCCGGCGGGTCGCCGCGACGGGCGTCGCCGTGCTGCCCTCGCTCGACGTGACGCGGAGCCTGGAGGTGGGCCGCGAAGTATGGACCCGGTTTGCCCGGCATTGGCGGCAGCTGGCGCCTGACCCCTACGCGGCCGAGCTGGGGGTGCGGCGGCTGCGCCGTTACGGCCAGTACTCGTTTCGCGACGGGGTGCTGCGTCGGATGCCCAGGCTCGCGTTCGTGCAGCCGGAGGACTCCAACCCCTTCTACGTCGGCAGGGACCGCGACTTCGAGCCGCTGACCGACGCGTTCGCCGCGGATCCCTTGCTACACAAGGTGATCAAGCTGCTGGCCCGGGTGGCCGCGGCCCTCGACGACGTCGCCGACTGGAACGTCAAGGTGCATCCGTTCCGCGTCCTATGCTGCGCGGACCAGAACGGTGATCCGACACCCGAGGGCATGCACCGCGACGGCGTCACCCTGGTCACGTCGCTGCTGGTCGGGCGGCGCAACGCCATCGGCGGCGAGAGCACGGTGTGCGACCTGGATGGCTGGCAGTTGCTGGCGACGACGCTGGCCGAGCCGGGGACGCTGATGCTGGGCGACGACCGTCGCACCCTGCACGGCGTCTCGCCGATCCGTCCGATCGACGGCTCCGGCCCGGCGCAGCGCGACGTCTTGGTGATCACCTTCGCCTCGGCCTGGCCGTAGAACCACCCGGTATTGTTGCCGCGGTGAACGCCGTTTTCGTCGATGTCGACACCGGCATCGACGACGCGATGGCGTTGATCTACCTGCTGGCCAGCGCCGACGCCGAGGTGGTCGGCATCGCCTCGACCGGCGGAAATATTCACGTGGGCCAAGTCTGCGCGAACAATCTGGGTTTGCTCGAATTGTGCTGCGCTCCAGCCATTCCCGTGTCCAAGGGCGCCGACGAGCCACTGTGCGGGCGGTGGCCCCATCGCTCGAAATTCCACGGCCCCAAGGGGTTAGGCTATGCCGAACTGCCCAGCACCGACCGCGGGCTCACCGTCCACGACGCCACCGCGGCGTGGGTGGCCGCGGCGCATGCCCATCCCGGCGAGCTGATCGGCCTGGTCACCGGCCCGCTGACCAACCTGGCGCTGGCGTTGCGCGCCGAACCCGCGCTGCCGAGGATGCTGCGACGGCTGGTGATCATGGGCGGCGTTTTCGGCGGCACGAGCATTGAAGCCAACCCGATGGCCGAATGGAACATCCGGGTGGATCCGGAGGCGGCCGGCGAGGTCTTCGCCGGATGGGCCGGGCAGCAACAACTTCCGATCGTCTGCGGGCTGGACCTCACCCGGCGCGTGGCGATGACACCGGACATTCTGGCCCGGCTCGCCGCTGACGCGGGCCCGTCGCCGTTGATAGGCGTGATCGAGGACGCGATGCGGTTCTACTTCGAGTCCCACGAGGACCGCGGGCACGGCTACGTCGCGTTCATGCACGACCCGTTGGCCGCCGCGGCGGCGCTCGACCCGCGGCTGATCACGACCCGGGCGGCGACGGTGGACATCGAGCTGGCGAACACCCCGACCCGGGGTGTGACGGCCGCCGATTGGTCGGGCGGCCGAAAAGCCAACGCCCTGATCGGCGTTGATGTGGACCCCGCGGCGTTCTTCGACCGGTTCATCGAGCGGGTCGGGCCGTTCGCGCGCGGGCTCGGCTAGCGTCCGTTTGGCGGACCGATCGCCGGGTATGCGCGAGCCATGCCTTTCGCCGACTATCAGACCGAGCTGTACGACCAGGGGCAGGCCGGCCGGCAGCCGCCCTACCCCATCAGGTTCTCCGAGTTGGAGGCCAAGGCGGCCGCGGCGATGCCGCCGAAGGTGTTGGGCTACGTCGCCGGTGGCGCCGGCGACGAGCACACCCAGCGGGCCAACTGCGACGCCTTCAAGCGCTGGGGCCTGTTCCCCCGCATGGGGATCGCCCCAGAGCAGCGCGACATGTCCGTCGAGCTGTTCGGGATGACGCTGCCCTCCCCGATCTTCATGGCGCCCATCGGCGTCATCGGCGTGTGCGCCCAGGACGGCCATGGCGACCTGGCCGCGGCACGGGCGTCCGCCCGCACGGGCGTGCCGTTCTTCGTGGGCACGCTCACGTCCGACCCGATGGAAGACCTCGCCCCGGAGCTCGGCGACACCCCCGGCTTCTTCCAGCTGTACACGCCGCCGGACCGCGAGATGGCCGCCAGCCTGGTGCACCGCGCCGAGGCCTGCGGTTTCAAGGCCATCGCGGTCACCCTCGACACCTGGGTCACCGGCTGGCGCCCGCGCGACCTGAGCGCCGGGAACTATCCGCAGGTGCCCAGCGGATGCCTGGCGAACTACACCAGCGATCCGGTCTTTCGCGCCGGCCTGCAACCGGGCGAGGACGCCACCGAGGCGGCGGTGCGCACGTTGCCGATCTTCGGGGGCCCGTTCCGGTGGAGCGACCTGGAGTGGCTGCGGGCGGAGACCAGCCTGCCGCTGATGGTGAAGGGCATCTGCCACCCCGACGACGTGCGCCGCGCCAAAGACATTGGCGTGGATGGCATTTACTGTTCCAACCACGGCGGTCGGCAAGCCAACGGCGGCCTGCCCTGTCTGGATTGCCTGCCCGGTGTGCTCGAGGCCGCCGACGGGATGCCGGTGCTGTTCGACTCGGGGGTCCGCAGCGGCGCCGACGTCATCAAGGCCCTGGCGATGGGCGCGACGGCGGTGGGCATCGGCCGGCCCTACGCCTACGGGCTGGCGCTCGGCGGTGTCGAGGGCATCGTGCACGTGCTGCGCTCGCTGCTGGCCGAGGCGGATCTGATCATGGCCGTCGACGGGTACCCCTCGCTCAAGGACCTGACGCCGGACGCGTTGCGGCCCATCGGATAAGCGCGTCACTCGTAGCTTCCCTCGAGGTACCAGCGCCGCTGGCGGTAGCACAGCAGAAACGCCCGCTCGTCCTCCAGCAAGACCTGGGCGCGGGCGGTGCGACTCCCCCCTTGACCGGCCTCCGGGCGGTCGTCCCACCACCGCTCGTCGACCGGCCAGGGCCCAGCCCACCAGCACAGCGGCTCGTCCCGGCCGCGCACGGTCAGCCGGGCGGGGTCGGCCGAGAACATCCCCCGGCCGGTCACCCGTATCGAATCCCCCTGGGCGTCAAGCAGATCCACCGGATCGTCGAGCAGCACGGCCGGCGACGGCTCCGGCAGTTGCCCGGGCCACGGCAGGCCCGGGTCGGCCCGCGGCACCGGCTCGTCGCCCAGCGGGATCAGCGTGATGCGTTCGGCTGGCCCGCGACCGCCGGACAGCACCGGCACCCGCACCGCCTCCGGGCCGAGCAGGCCCTGGACCCGCACCAGCGCCCTGCGGGCCCGCAGCCGGTCCTCCTCGCCCAAGCCGCCCCATAGCGGCAACTGCAGCGCCTCGGCCGACACCACCTCCACCGCCTGCAGCCGCAACAGGGTCACCGCGGCCGTGGGACGGGCGTCGCGAGTCCGATTGCTCAGCCACCCGTCGAGTTGCCAGCGCACCCGGTCGGCGGTGGCGTCCTCGGTCAACGGCTCGGCGCACCGCCACACCCGGGTCAACTCCTCGCCATTGGCGGTCACGGCGTGAATGGCCAGCCGGGTGCAGCCCACCCCCGCGGCCATCAGCGCCTGGTGCAGCGTGCCGGCCAGCGAGCGCCCGGCGAAGGCCGCGGCATCGACCCGGTCGATCGGTGGGTCGCAGTCCAGCACTGCCTCGAGTTCCGGCGGCGGCTCGCGCCCGGACGGCGCCCGCTCGGGTTCGCCGCGGGCGAACCGGTGCGCGGCCACCCCGTCGGCGCCGAACCTGGAGGCCACGTCGGTGCGCGACAGCGCGGCGAACTGCCCGATGGTGCGAATCCCCATCCGCCACAACAGATCCGTCAGCTCCTCTCGCCCCGGACCGGACAGGCTCGGCTCGGTGGCCAGCTGCCGGATCGACAGCGCCGACAGGAACCTCGCGTCGCCCCCCGGCTGGACGATCCGGCCCGCGCGCGCGGCGAAGACCGCGGTGGACAACTGGTCGGCGACCCCGACCTGAGACTCGGCGCCCGCGGCGGCCACCGCGTCGATCAGCCGCTCGGCGGCCTGCTCCTCGGACCCGAAATAGCGGGCCGCCCCGCGCACCGGCAGCACCAGGAGACCGGGCCGCAGCACCTCGGCGCGGGGCACCAGATCGTCCACCGCGGCGATCACCCCTTCGAAGAAGCGGGCATCGCGGTCGGTGTCGGCGGTCGCGACGTGCAGTTGCGGGCACCGTGCCGCCGCCTCCCGTCGTCGCAGCCCGCGCCGCACTCCCACCGCGCGGGCGGCCGACGAGCAGGCGATCACCCGATTGGCCAACGTGATCGCGATCGGGGCCGTCGCGGGCAGGCCCGCCGCCGCCGCGGCCGCGACCGCGGGCCAGTCCATGCACCAGATCGCCAGCGCGCGTGAGGAAGCCACCCGAATTCACCCGGCTCGCGACCGGCCGATCACCCGCCTGCCGGCGCACACCCCGCTGACCCGCAGCCGCACCCCACCGATGCGGCCGAACCCCGTGCCCGCCGTGAGCTCGTAACCGCAGACCCGCGCCTCCAACCGCGTCGGCGCCCCCTGCCAGTCGCCGTCGGTGACCAGCAGGGTGCACCCCTTGTTGCGGGCCCGCGCCACCACCGCCCGCGCCCGGGTGTGCGGCACCTGACGCCCGCCCAGCCCGAGCACCACCAGGTCCATGCCGTCGACGAGCACCGCGGCCACCTCGACCGGATCGGTTCCGGGGTCCGGTATCACCGCGAGCCGGCTCAGGTCCGCCCCCATCTCCACGGCGGCCAGCAGCCCGATGTCCGGCTGGCCGACGACGGCGACGTTGCCCCCGGCCGCCGTCACCGCGGCCACCACGCCCAACAGCAGCGACCGGGCCCCCGACAGCACCGCCACCGTTCCCCGCGGCAACGGCACCGGCAGCGACTCCGCGAGCCACCTCGGGAGCGCCAGCCCGGCTTCCGAATCCGGCAGCAGGCCGACGGCGGGTGCGACGGCCTGACCGGAGATCTTCCCGGAGATCTGAGCCATCCGCCGGCGCAGCGATTCCAGCTGCTCAGCGCGGTGATCGGAGGCGAAAGCCGTGGTCATGACGAGCCTCCTACCAACCCTTTTTTCGAAAGTATGTTCGATACAGCTGGAGTAAACACCCGCCCTCCGACAACGGTCAAGAAACGTGAGAGGCTGCTTTATGCGGTCGGT
>Ga0335069_10003262_pt1 | contig 24610 bp, 23 predicted proteins | sample Lox_Sample_11_FD_206714 | JGI IMG/M metagenome (GOLD analysis project Ga0335069, IMG submission 206714) | Soil microbial communities from Loxahatchee National Wildlife Refuge, Florida, United States - Lox_Sample_1.1 | ecosystem: Environmental > Terrestrial > Soil > Wetlands | place: USA... | reverse complement strand
CCGAGCGCTGTGATTACCTGCGGCTGCCGCTGATTTCCCCGCACAACACTTCGAATTTCGGCACGGCTTTTTGCGAATCGATCGATGCGCGCCTGGGCGTTTCCACCGGTATTTCCGCCGCCGATCGGACACGCACAATTCTGACCGCGATCGATCCCGCGACTCGCCCGGACGATCTCGCGCGGCCCGGCCATGTCTTTCCCTTGCGATCGCGCGAGGGCGGCGTGCTGGTGCGCGCGGGTCAAACCGAAGCCTCGGTGGACCTGGCGCGTCTCGCGGACCTGGCGCCCGCCGGCGTGATCTGCGAAATCATGAATCCCGACGGCACCATGGCGCGCGTGCCGGAGCTCGAGCAGTTCTGTGCGCACCATGGCCTCACGATGATCTCGGTCGCTGAGCTGATCCGGTACCGGATGAAGCACGGGCGTTACATCCACCGCCGCGCCGAGGGATGCATCGAAACCGAGTTCGGCGAGTTCCGCACCATCGCCTACGGGAGCGAGGTGGATCCGGAGACGCACCTCGCGCTGGTCCGCGGCAGTCCTTCGGAGCAAGCTAACGTGCTGGTCCGGATGCACTCGCATTGCGTCTATGGAGACGTCTTTGGTTCCAAATTCTGCGATTGCCACAGCCTGGTTCGCGAGTCGCTGCGCAAAATCGCGGAGGCGGGCGTGGGGGTGCTGGTTTATCTGCATCAAACCGGCCCCGGCTTCCGCGTCGAGAAAGACCCGCAGGGCGTCAACCGAATGGTCTCGCATGGCCGCGATTTCATGCATTACAAAGATCCTGCCGGGCAGCGGCAGCTCCAGTACGAGAGCGGCATCGGGGCGCAGATTCTGTCCGATCTTGGCCTGCACACCATCCGGCTGTTAACCAATCACCCGCGTAAGATCGTGGCGCTCGAGGGTTTCGGCATCGAGATCGTGGAACAGGTGCCCGTGACCGGTGCGCCCGCGAAATTGGCCGGCTAATCCGGCGGAACGCTGCCACGGCTTGTTGCGTCTTAGCGTCAGAGGTATTTATGGCTCTTCGCCCGATTCGCTCTACTTTCGCTTTCTTTTTGCTTCCAGGCCTGATGTGCGCAGCCGACCCGGGTCTGATGGATCTGCTGATGCCTGACGCCAAGGCCGTCGCTGGCATCAACGTCGGCCAGGCGAAGACGACGCCATTCGGCCAGTTTCTTTTGGCGCGGATGTCGGCGGAGAATCACCTGACCGCGAAGACGGGCTTCGATCCGCGCACGGATCTGCAAGAGCTGCTCATCGGAATTGCCGGCCCCACACCGCAGCAGAGCCTGGTGCTGGCGCGCGGCACCTTCAACACCCAGGTGATTTTTGCCGCTGCCGAAGCCGTGGGCGGAACGGTCGATTCGTACAACGGCATCCCGATTCTTACCGGGAAAGAGAATTCCGCCACGCACGCGATTGCGTTTCTCGGGAGCACCATCGCGATTGCGGGCGATCTGGACATCGTGCAGGCGGCGATTGACCGGCGCACCGCTACTTCCACAGCGATAGACCCGGGCTTAGCCGCGCAAATCGGGCAGTTGAGCGATTCGCTGGATGCGTGGTCGATTTCGATGGTGCCGCTTTCGGCGCTGGCTAACCAGAAACTCCCAGATCAGCAATTGAACGCGTTTCTGAGCTCGGACTTATTGAAATCGATTGTGCAGACGAGCGGCGGCGTGAAGTTCGGCCAGACCGTGCAGTTTTCGGGTCAGGCGGTGGCGGACACCAGCCAGAACGCGACCGCGTTGGCCGACGTCGTGCGGTTCCTCGGAAATATGGTGCAAGCTAATGCGCCGGCTTCGGCCTCCGCGGCTGTGGCGTCCCTCATGCAAAGCCTCAGCGTGCAGACCGACGGCAATACGATTAACCTGGCGGCGGCTCTGCCGGAATCGCAGCTCGAGAACCTGGTACGCAGCGCCCACGCGCACTGAAAGTCCAGATTGATGCAGTTTGATGCACGACGTGATGCTAAACTGTATCCATGCTGAAAGCGGCAGCCAGAAGGCAGGCTAAGCACGCACCAAGCCGGAGCCGCACCCGGCGAACCACCTGGACCCTCCCACAGGAAGTCCTTCGTGATGTGGAACGGTTTGCGGGTGACCGGCATCAAAGCGTGAGTTCCGCGGCGGCGTACTTACTTGAACAAGGCCTGCGCCAACAGCCGAGTCCGAAAGCGTCTGGCGTTGACATTCTGGCAATGTGGCGGAAGTCGTTTACAGGACTTACGGAAGAAGAGCGGCTGCTGGTGGATGGAATCATTGTTGAAGATCCCTCTGCCGAATCGAAATGATTGATCCGGCTTCCGGGCCGTTCCTGTTCGATACCAGCGCTGAAAGTTATCTGAGCCAATCCCAGTCGCCTGCCGAGGTAGAGTGGCTGATGGGATACATGACGCTGTTTCCGGTATTCGTGGCCGTCGTTACGGTCATGGAACGCGCCCGAGGTTATTTTCTTGCGCGCAGCCGATGTGCGCCCGCGCGACGCATGGAAATCGAAAGCAAGATGCTTGCATACATTCAAAGCCTGAATGTGTCACCGTCACGAGTGCTGAGTTTGACGACAGCAATCGGTTTGCTGTCCGCGCAAATGATGACTATGATGCCGGCGCCCCCGACTCCGCCAGTGCACAGCCATCGTCTCAGTGAATCGCGCCAGGATCGTTTGAGCCGGTGGCGTTTCGATATCATGATCGCGGCTACGGCGCTGGTTCATAATCTGCCGCTCATCCATAACAATCCGAGGGATTTCGAATCGCTGCGCGCCCTCATCGAAACAGTGCCGGAGCGATTTCCGGGAGTAGGCCCGTTGAACCTGATTTCGGTCAAGAGACTGGCCGCGTAAGTTGATAATCTGTAGCCATGACGAAAGATCAGATCCTCGCATTCATCACCGAGATTGGGATTGTACCGGTGGTGCGCACATCGAGCGCCGAAGGCGCCATCAAGTCAGTAGACGCGATCTATCGCGGCGGCATTCGCGCGGCGGAAATCACCATGACGGTGCCGGGGGCTATCCGGGCTTTGGAGAAAGTGGCCGACCAGTTCGGGGACAAGCTGGTGCTGGGCGCGGGCACGGTGCTAGACCCCGAGACCGCGCGTGCTTGCATGCTGGCGGGGGCCGAGTTCTTCGTGACACCGAGCCTGAAGGCTTCCACGATTGAAGTGGCCAAGCGCTACTCCAAGGTGATTTGCCCGGGTGCGCTGACGCCCACCGAAGTGGTGACGGCGTGGGAAGCCGGCGCGGACATCGTCAAGATCTTTCCGTGCGGTAACGTGGGCGGCGCGAAATACATCAAGGCATTGCGGGGGCCATTTCCCCATATCGAAATGATTCCCACCGGCGGCGTGAATCTCGAAAACGCAGGCGAGTTTTTGAAAGCCGGCGCGTGCGCCGTTGCGGTGGGCGGCGAGCTGGTGGACGCCAAGAGTGTGAAAGAAGGCCGTTTCGACGTGATTGAGGAACGCGCGCGGCAGTACCTGGCGGCGATCGCGCGAGCACGCTCGGAAATGAAAGCGGCCGCGTAAAGCTGTTAAACTGAACACGCATATGGCGATTAGCAAGGAATTACTGGAGATTCTGGTGTGCCCGCTTTGCAAAGCCACGGTGGAACTGAAGCCGGATTCGAGCGGGCTGAAATGCGTCCAGTGTCATCGCGTGTACCCAATTCGCGACGATATTCCGGTGATGCTGATCGACGAAGCCCGCATTGAGGAGTAGCAGCGCGCCTGCATGAGCTCGATTCTGGAACGTCTCCCGGAACGGGGGCGAATCGCGGTGATCCGGATTCGCTCCATGGGAGATTGCATTCTCACTACACCTGCGCTATCGATTCTAAAGCGAGCCAGACCGGATGCTGCCATCGCCATTGTGGTGGAGGATCGTTTTCGAGCGTTGTTCGAGGGAAATCCGGATGTGAACGAGATTCTCGGGCCCGATTGGGGTGCCGTTCGCAAATGGCGGCCGGATTTGTGTTTGAACCTGCACGGCGGCGGACGGAGCGTGTGGATCACGGCGCTTTCGGGAGCACGGTTTCGCGCCGGGTTTGCACATTTCCGCTACGCATGGATGTACAACGTACGGATTCCGCGCGCGCAAGAGATTCTCGGCGTCGATCGCAAAGTGCACACGGCGGAGCATCTGGCCTCGGCTGCGTTTTACCTGGGTGCGGAGCGAGTGGAGATTCCGCGCGCGCGATTGTTCACGCAGAAGGCGAGAACGCCACGGCCGCCCTACGTCGTGATCCACCCGATGGCGGCGGCCGCTGACAAGACATGGCCGGCCGAGCGATTCGCAGAAGCGGCGCGGTATCTCGAACAAGCATGGGAACTGGAGCCGGTGTTCATTGGCGGGCCGGGCGAGAATCTCTCGGCATTCCATGGCTGGAACACGGTTGCGGGCGCGCCGCTCACGGAAATCAAATCGCTCCTTGCGGGCGCGTCGCTGTTCCTGGGAAATGATTCCGGCCCGGCCCACATGGCGGCGGCGTTCGGCATCCCCGTGGTGGTGATTTTCGGCTCGTCGGACCCGGTAGTGTGGGCTCCCTGGCGCACGCCGGCAGAGGTTCTGACGGGCACCGGCGGCATTCACGCGGTCAGTGTTCGCGAAGTTGAGGACGCGCTGGAGCGCCTGCGGGTGCGCGCATGAAGGAACTGCTGCGGCTGCTTTCCTACGCCCGGCGGTACTGGTTTTATCTCACTTTGTCAGTTTTGCTGATGGCGCTAGTGGGTGCGGCGCACGCCTCCATCGCCTTGCTCGTCAGCCCGGTTTTTGACTACGTGCTCAATCCGGGGGCGGCAGACAAGCCAGTGAAGTTGTTTACGATTCCGGTTTTCGATCACCCCGTCTATCTCAACCAGTTCATGCCCGCCAGAGTGCACAACGTCGCCACGATGGTGGCGCTGGCCATCCTGGTGGTGTTCGCGGTAAAGGGGCTGTGCGATTACCTGGCGAACTATATGATCAACTACGCGGGCTTCTCCGCGATCACGGACCTGCGCAACAAGGTTTTCGAGAAAGTTCTGCGACACGGTTCGGAGTTTTTCGAAGCGCATTCCACCGGACGGCTGATGTCGTCGATCATGAACGACATCGAGAAGATCCAGGTGGCCATTTCGCACATTCTTGCCGATCTGTTGCGCCAGAGTTTCGTGGTGATTTGCCTGTTGTTCGTGGTGCTGCACAAGGACTGGCAACTGGCGTTGGGAAGCTTGATCGTAATGCCGCTGGTGCTGGTGCCGACCGCGCGTTTGGGCCGTCGCATCCGTCGCACCAGCCGCCGCGCGCAGGACCAGGCCGCGGAGGTCAACGAAATTCTTCAGGAAACACTCAGCGGCCATCAGGTTGTCAAAGCGTTCGGTACCGAGGTTTACGAATCGCGCCGGTTTCAAGATGCGTCGCGGCGACTGCTGCGCAGCAATCTGCGCTATGTCCGGCAGCAAGCGGTATCCTCGCCGCTGATCGAGTTATTTGGCGCGCTGACTATCGTGGCCCTGCTCTTGTACGCGCGGACTCAGATCAAGACCGCGGAGCTCACTGCCGGGAACTTCACCAGCTTCGTGATCGCGCTACTGATGATGTACGAGCCGCTCAAACGCCTCACCGGCATCCACAATATTTTCCAGCAGGCGCTCGGTGCGTCGCAAAAGGTCTTCGAATATATGGATCACCCGGTGGAAATGCAGGACAGGCCGGGAGCGGGCAAGCTCACGCGCTTCGAGCATTCGGTGGTTTACGAGAACGCGGGCTTTCACTACCCCGGTTCCAACGGATTTCACCTCGACGGCATCGACCTGGAGGTGAAGGCGGGTGAAGTAGTCGCCGTAGTAGGGCCGAGCGGCGCGGGAAAGTCCACGCTGGCGAACCTGCTGCCACGCTTTTATGACGTGACGTCGGGCGCGGTGAGAATCGATGGGCAGGACGTGCGCGACCTGACGCTGGCTTCTTTGCGGGCCCAGGTTGGATTGGTGGCGCAAGACACATTTCTGTTTAACGACACGGTGGCCAGCAACATTTCTTATGGCCGGCCGGAAATCAGCCGCGCAGCGATTTGCCAAGCAGCGCAGAGCGCTCTCGCCGATGAGTTCATCGAGGCGCTTCCTCAGGGTTACGACACGGTAATCGGCGAGCGCGGCGTGAAGCTGAGCGGAGGGCAACGGCAGCGGCTGGCGATCGCTCGCGCGTTGTTAAAGAACGCTCCCATTCTGATTCTGGATGAAGCCACCTCGCATCTCGACACCGAATCCGAGATGCTGGTGCAGCGCGCGCTGGCCAACCTCATGGCCGGCCGGACGGTAATTGTGATTGCGCATCGCATTTCGACCATCCGCAGGGCGGATAAGATTGTCGTCATGGATCGGGGACGAATCTGTGAAACCGGAACACATGCGGACCTGGTGACCAGCGGCGGTGTGTACCAGCGGCTGCACGAACTGCAATTCGTCACCGTTGGAGCGGCGGTGGACCTGTGAGCGCGCGCAGCATGACCGGGTTCGCACAGGTGCGTAAGACCGTCGAATCCGGTGAAGTGGTGCTCAGCGTGAAGACGGTGAACCATCGCGGCCTGGATATGCATCTGCATTTGCCGCCGGAGATGGACGCTTTCGAGCCGGCACTGCGCAAGGCCATCAAAAGCCGTGTGGCGCGAGGGCATTTGCAGCTCAACGTCACATGGAGTCGGACCAATGGATCGGCGATGGATTCCAGCTTGAACCGGCCGCTGATGGAGGCCTACCTGGCGGCATTCGAACAGGCGCAGAAGGTGTTTCACTTGACCGGCGCGCCTGACTTGAACGTGGCATTCCGGATTCCGGGCATGTTCCGCACAGAAGCCGCGCCGGAGTTAGGCGAAGAATTCGAATCGTCACTGGTGGCGGCGCTCGAAGAAACTCTCCAGGGACTCAACCGGTTCCGGGAGCGCGAAGGCGGCGAGATCGCGGCGGAAATTCTGGATCGCTGCGCGAGAATCACGCACGCCGTTCATCGCATGGAAGAGATTCGTGCGGGCGCGCTGCCGGCTTTCCAAAAGCGCTTGCAGGAGCGGCTGGCGGAGTTGCTGAAGGGTGCGAGCATCGATCCGCAGCGGCTGGCGCAGGAAGCCGCGGTGCTGGCCGACCGCAGCGACATCAGCGAAGAACTGATCCGCCTCAAAACCCACGCGGGCGAGCTCGAGCAATTGATCCGCACCGGCGGCGAAGTAGGCAAAAAGCTGGATTTTCTTTTGCAAGAAATGAATCGCGAGGCGAACACGATATTGTCAAAGACCGGGGGGTTGGGAGATTTGGGGCTCACCATCACGGAGCGGGCGTTGGCGGTAAAATCCGAAATCGACAAGATCCGCGAGCAATCGCTCAATTTGGAGTAGCGCACTGTCCACGGTTTTCATAATTTCGGCCCCGTCCGGCTCGGGAAAATCCACTCTGGTGGCCAGGCTGTTGCGTGACGTGCCGGGCCTGAAGTTCTCGGTTTCCTACACCACACGCGCTCCCCGCGGGCACGAACAGAGCGGCCAAAGCTATCACTTCATTTCGCGAATGGAGTTCGAAGAGCGGCTGGCGCGCGACGAGTTTCTGGAGCACGCCCAGGTTTTCGGCAATTATTACGGCACACACATGGGCGTACTGGAACAGGCGATGGCGGAGGGCCGGGACCTGGTACTCGACATTGACGTCCAGGGTGCGGCACAATTGAAGAGTAAGCTTCCGGAAGCGGTCACTATCTTCGTTCTTGCCCCATCCCGTCAGATTCTGGAGCAACGGCTGCGCGCACGGGGTGAAGATGCGGACGAAGTAATTGAGCGGCGGTTGCGCGACGCGGCCCAGGAAATCCGGAATTATTGTTTGTACGACTACGTGGTGATCAACAGCGATTTGGATAAGTCGGCGGCAACTTTGGCGGCTATTGTGCTGGCAGAGCGCGCGCGCCGCACCAGGATTGAGGACCAGATTCGTCCCATCCTGGATACATTTCGGAAAGAGATTTGAGAGGTATCATGGCGGACGGCCCCAAGAATAACGCACACTGCACCATTCCAGACGATCCCGAGCAGAGCACCTACCGGTTCATCATCGTCGCCGCGAAGCGCGCGCGCCAGTTGCAAGGCGGCTCGCGGCCCTTCCTGCCCACGTCGTCCAAGAAGCCGACTATTATTGCGGCGGAAGAGGTGCGGCGCGGCCTGGTGAAGTACGAGATCCCCGGACTGACGCCGCCGATCGAGGAACCGGCGCCCGACGCGATCTAAGTGTTCCCGGCCCAGCGAGACCGCGATAAGCCGCACGAGCCGCGCGTCGTTTTGGGCGTGGCGGGCGGAATTGCCGCTTACAAAGCGGCGGAGTTGTGCCGCGCGCTCGTCCAGCGCGGGTTCGCCGTGCAGGTAGTGATGACGGCGGCGGCAACGGAGTTCATCCAACCCCTCACCTTTGCCGCCTTGACGGGCCGCAAGGTCATCACCAGCCTGTTTTCCTCGGCGAATTCCACCGAGACTCTCTCGAGCGCCGTCGAGCACATCGCCGTCGCGCAGGATTCCGATCTGCTGGTGGTGGCGCCGGCAACCGCGGACATCCTGGCCAAGTTCGCCCACGGCCTGGCGGATGATTTTTTGACTACCCTCTACCTGGCCTTCAGGGGACCAGTGGTTCTGGCGCCCGCAATGAACACGAACATGTGGCAGCACGCCGCGACGCAAGCGAATTTGCAAACTCTGCATGGCCGAGCGCACACCATTGTGGAGCCCGAAGACGGATTCCTGGCCTGCGGGATGATCGGGCCGGGCCGCCTCGCCGAACCGGAGAAGATCGCCGAAGCCGTAGCCGAGCAGCTCGGACGCCGCCGTGATCTGCAAGGCGAGACGGTGCTCATCACCGCCGGTCCCACGCAAGAGGCTCTCGACCCGGTGCGATTCATATCCAATCGATCGAGCGGAAAGATGGGGTACGCGCTCGCCGAAGCGGCAGTCGAGCGGGGCGCGAAGGTCATTCTGATTTCGGGGCCCGTTCACCTGGCGCCGCCGCACGGCGTTGAGGTTGTCCCCGTAAAAACGGCCGAGGAGATGCGCACCGCAGTCTTCGGCCACTTGAAAGGCGCGACGATCGTGATCAAAGCGGCCGCCGTCGCGGATTTCCATCTGTCCAGCGTGCCGCATCAGAAGATCAAGAAGACGGCCGCCCGTCTGTCGCTCGAGCTCGACCCGACGCCCGATATTCTGGCGGAACTGGGGCGCGATAAGAAGGACTGGCTGCTCATCGGATTCGCCGCCGAGACCGAGAACCTGGAGCGCGAAGCGCGCCGCAAATTGGAAACGAAGAATTGCGACATGATCGTGGCGAATCTCGTCGGTGGGGATGAAAGCGGATTCGAATCGGACCACAACGAGATTGCGCTGGCTTTGCGAACGGGCGAGTTTCTAAAACTGCCGCGTGCCACCAAGCGCGAGTTAGCCGATGAGATCCTGACGCAAGCGCTGCTCCTTCGGGATTCGCTCGCCGAACCTGCCCATGAGCGCTGAGAAACTGCGTGGGGTACTGGAGTTTTATCAGGATCTTGGATTCACTTCGCTGTATCGCAGATCGGCAAACGCGGCGCCAGTGACGGAATCTCCCAGCGCGCCCGTGCCTGCTCCGTCTCGCGTGGAAGCCGCCAAGCTCGAGTTACCGGGCCTCGCCCCGGCTGATGACTCCATCGAGAAGATCCGCCAGGACATCGGCGATTGCAAGCGGTGCCGCCTGCATCAAGGCCGCCACTCGATCGTGTTCGGCTCAGGAAATGAGCACGCAAGACTGGTGTTCGTCGGCGAAGGCCCCGGCGCCGATGAAGACGCGCAGGGGCTTCCATTCGTCGGCCGCGCAGGCCAATTGCTCACGCAGATGATCGAGGGCACGGCCAAGAAGGAAGGCATCCCGCTCGAACGCAAGGATGTCTACATCTGCAACGTGGTAAAGTGCCGGCCGCCGGAGAATCGGACGCCGGAACCTGACGAAATGGAGATCTGCGGGCAGTTTCTATTTCGACAACTTTCCGTAATCCGCCCCGGCGCCATCTGCGCCCTTGGTGCGACGGCGGCGAAGGCACTGCTAGGGCGTAAAGAAGGCGTCACGCGATTGCGAGGAAACTGGTATAAGTGGCGCGACATCCCGCTCATGGTGACGTATCACCCTTCGTACTTGCTGCGCCCGTATAACCAGGACGCTAAGCGCCAGGCCTGGGAAGACCTCAAGAAAGTTCTGCACTTCGTATACGACTAGCCAGTTTCGCTGCGATTTCGTGACTACCGGGCCGGGCTTGTCCGGCCCTACGAAGCATGGGATGTAGGGGCGAGGCACGCCTGGCCTGTCTACCTATGCGCGCTCGTCAGACCGGCTGTAAGCTACGCGCCACCGGGCGCGCGCGCGGGATAGGCTGCGGCGACATGGCGATGACGTTCTGCCGAGGCACGGGGCGTGCCGCGCCGGATTCCATCAGATCGCCTAGCGCGTCACCCAACGCCGAGAGTTCGAGCAGGTCCATCGCCGAGAAGGCATCCGGCTTGGTGCGGAACAATGTCAGCACGCCGGCTACGTCCTCTTCGCCCTCAAGCGGGATGGCCAGAGCCGAGCGAAGTCCGATCAAGCTCTGGGAATCCACGGAGGGATTTCCATTGAGAATGGATCGCCCGTTGGCTGCGACCCAACCCGACAGCCCGTGGCCCATGGCGATCTTCAGACGTGAGAGTGTCTCAATATGAGTGCCCGTGGCGTATTCAGGAATCAGCGTGGAGTCGTGGCGCGCATAGAAAACCAGGCAGTCGCAAGGCAGCACTTCCTGAAGCCGGCCGGCGAGGATTGAAAGCACTTCCTGACGCGACAGGACGCCAGCCAAACCGTGAATCAGCTCGATGAGTCCTCTCCAGTCGGCATTCGTGCCCGAGGAGGCAGCAACCGCGGGGCGCGGGGGTTGAGCGGCGGCTTCTTCAAAACCGGCGTCGGGAGCCGCGCCGCGTTCCACATTGATGTCGGTGGACAAGCTGAAACTCTCGACTTGTGAACTCCGCGCCAGTTGCTCCAGTTCGACGTAACGCTGCTGCAACAGCGCCACCACGGCGGGATCGAAAGCTTTGCCCGACTGCTCCGCGACCATTTCCATGGCCTTACCGAGCGGAAGAGCGCGGCGATATTGGCGGTCGCTGGCGAGCGCGTCGAGGCAGTCCACGGCCGAAAGAATGCGGGCGCCAATGGGGATTTCCGCCCCCTTGAGTCCATCCGGATATCCGGAGCCATCCCACTTTTCGTGATGGCTGCGGACAATGGGAACCACCGGGTAGGGGAATTGCGCGCGAGCAAGAATCTCCGCGCCGACCACCGGGTGGATCTTCATTTTGCCGAACTCTTCCGGCGTGAGCTTGCCCGGCTTGCAGATGATGTGCTCGGGCACCGCGATCTTGCCGATATCGTGCAGCACGGACGCCGCGCGAACAGCCTGCAAATCCGTCTCACTCAAGTGGAGATCTTTGCCGATTTCGACGGCGTAGACCTGGACGCGCTGCAAGTGATCGTGCGTGGTGTGGTCCTTGGCTTCGATGGCCAGCGCCAGAGACTCAATGGTGCGCAGGTGCAGGGCGGCGGTTTCTTCCGCGTGCTTGCGTTTATCTTCCAGCCGGTCGAGATAAAGCCGGTATGAACGGTAGACCAGATAAACCGCGGGAATCACCAGCATGGATGTCTGCCAGCCGAGACGGCGCTGGGCGACTTCGAAGACGCCAGCGGTAGCAGCGCCGAGCAGATAGTAAGGCAGCGCCCATAGATAGGATGCTCGCCACACGGCGCGGAGTGATTTGCCTTCGGTAAAGGCAATCACCGCAGCCACCAGGATGGTCGTGGTCACGAAATAGGTGAAAGCGAGCACTGCCAGCAGGACCGCTTGTTCGAGCGGCAGACGGCGCAGCCACACCGAGTGGAACACGTGGTAGGAAGCGCTGATGGAAAATGCAGCGCTGCCTATATTGAACAGCATCTGCACCAGCTGCGGTCTCTTTGGCGAGTGCCAGAAGTATTGCACCAAAACCGCCGCACACCCTGTGAGTAGCACCTCCGGCAGACTCAGCGAGACGATGCCGATAAGAACGAAAAGAAAGCAGACCGAGATGGTTCCCGACACTCCGGGCAGGCGAAGCTTCAGCCCGGAGAGCAGGATCGCGACACCGAAATAAACGAGGAAACCGGTCAGGTCACCAGCCCGTAAAACGCGGAGATTGCCGATAAGCTCGACCCATCCCACCGCGATGACGAGGCTGATAAAAACCTTGGTCTTAAGAGACATGGCCGGTCCCGAGCAATGAAGCGTGCTCAGTTCTCCCCGTAGATGGCGGCATTAGCGCTTTCCGCCGCGATGTTGTTGCTACTGCCCCAAACCACGTTCGAACCCCAAACAACATTGCTGCCCATGATCGGATTGCCACCGCCCCAAACCACGTTGAATCGGGCGCTCGATCCTCCCACGGTGTTGCCGCCCCAAACCGGGTTGTTCACGAAGACAGACGTTTGGTCGACCGCAAAAGATGCAATCTCAGTCAGCGGGTTGTAGCTCGCCTGGGGGGAACGGGCGCTGCCATACGCGACCGTAGAGTCGTTGAGTGCGGCCCAGACGTCAATGTATCCGGATCCAACCGTGAAGACGTCGTAGTAGCTCGTGTAAGTGGCGCCGGTCGTCGGATCAGTCGCTACGCTCGATGCCGGAAAGTTCTTCGTCGCCGTTTTCATCAGGCGGAGTTTGATCTCGTCCGGAGTAAGTCCTGGATTCTGTTGCAGCAGCAAAGCAGCCGCCCCGCTCACCACAGGAGTCGCCATGCTGGTCCCACTCAAACGATAGTAAGAAGTCGAGTTGCCGAGAACGCTTCCGGATTCGTAGTAAGCGTCGGGAACGTCGTTCTGGGGATAATTGACTGAGAGCCAAGAGTTCGGCGCCAAAAGCGAAACCATGAGGTTGCCCGGAGCCACAATGTCGGGCTTCACAATGTTGTCGTAAGCCGTTGGGCCCTTCGAGCTATAGCTGGCGATGAGATCGTCGGCGCGCGTCACCGTGAACATGGTCTTCATGGCGCCGACCGTAATGACGGCCGGATCGTTGCCGGGTGAGTTAATGGTGCCGTACCCGTTTTCGCCGGAAGAATTGTCGCGGCCATCGTTCCCCGCCGCCACAACGACGACGATTCCGGCCTTCCAGGCAGCTTCCACTGCGAGGCAGAGCGGGTCAAGCAGATAGGTTTCGTAAACAGGGCGCCCCAATGAGAGATTTATTACGCGGATGTTGTACTGGGACTTTAACTGAATAGCGCGGAAGATGGCGCGGATGACCGCACTGTCAGTTCCCTGCCCCTGTCCATTCAATACGCGCAGATTCACGATCTCGGCCGCAGGAGCGATTCCCGTAAATGTGCGAGTGTACCAACTGCCTGTGGAAGCGGCGCCGTCGCCCGCCAGAATGCCGGCGACGTGCGTGCCGTGCCCGTACTGATCCGATGTATTGCCGGACTGATCGGCGAAGTTCTCGCTATGCACGATGCGGCTGAGTCCGGTGCCGTTGTAAGTCAAATCAGCTACCGGTGCAATGCCGCTGTCGATCACCGCAACTCCAACACCCGATCCTGTCCACCCATACTGCATTGCGAGATTGGCATTGACTGCCGGCTCAGCGTAGTCAAGGGCCCCAGCCAGTGAACGATCAGGACTGATATAGGAAACAATCGGCAGCGAGCTCAGCAGGCGAATCTGTAGGCCGCTGACGGTGCAGAGCAGACCATTCACCAGCGGAAGTTGCGCCACCACCTGCGTGCCTGTCAGCAGGACTTGATTCACTAAGGGGCTCACCAGCGGGACATTGAGCTGAACGATAACGTTAGTAGATGAAAAGAGTCCGAGTTGCGGTAATTGTTGTTCCAGGTCTGGTGAAATGTTCCCCGCGAAACATGCCGGCACGGATAGTGCGACAAAAAGTGCCAGGGTTCTTGTCAAACGCATAACGGCGTTGTCTTCTCCCATGGAGTTAGTTCCGGGGCGAATAAGGCAATCGGCCGTCCAAAGTTGAGGGATGGCCTAGCGTACTATTCTTCAGGTGTTTGCTCTAGATGGATAACGTTACAGTGTGACACCGCTAGGTGCCACGCGTGAGACACGCCGCCTCATTCGGTGACAAAGTGGCACCTTTTTATATAGTTTCCTGCGGCCCGGCTAATGCCAGAATGTGTAAACGGATAGTAACCGGTTTACCACCGGGAGAACGGTTAAATCAGGCTTCCACCGCAGGCAGCCCGGCCAGTGCCATGGCAATTTCTTCGGCGGGATAGTCGTAGTTTTGGAGCTTCCCGGCATGATAGTCGATGTAGGCTTGCATATCGAAATGCCCATGGCCGCAGAGGTTGAAAAGAATGGTGCGGCTGACGCCGTCCTGTTTCGCACGAAGCGCTTCCCTCATAGCCCCGGCCACTGCGTGGTTGGCCTCAGGCGCGGGAATGATTCCTTCGGCGCGCGCGAACTCGACGCCAGCCGCGAAGGCGTCGAGTTGTTGCACGGCCGCCGCTTCTATGAGTCCGAGATCGAGCACGTGGGAAATCAAGGGAGCCATGCCGTGATAACGTAACCCGCCGGCGTGAATGCCGGGTGGCACGAAGACGCTGCCGAGCGTGTGCATCTTCACCAGCGGAGTCAAATGCGCCGTGTCGCCGAAGTCATACGTGAACCGGCCGCGCGTAAGACTCGGACAAGCAGCCGGCTCAACGGCGACAATCCGCGCGGTTGACTGGCCCTTTAACTTGCGCCCGAGATATGGCAGCACCATGCCCGCGAAGTTTGAACCGCCGCCGGTGCAGCCGACGATCACATCGGGATCGTCGCCGGCCATTGCCATCTGTTCGATGGCTTCGAGTCCGATGACCGTCTGGTGCAAGAGAACATGATTCAACACGCTGCCAAGAGCGTAGTGCGAGTGCGGGTCCTGGGCAGCTATTTCCACGGCTTCCGAGATGGCAATGCCGAGCGAGCCGGTGGATTCGGGATTCGCGGCCAGGATGCTGCGGCCCGATTGCGTTTCGGGGCTCGGACTCGCGGCGACGGTCGCGCCGAAAGCTTCCATTAAGGCGCGGCGGTACGGTTTCTGGTCGTAACTGACGCGGACCATGAACACCTTGCACTCGAGGCCGAAGAACCCGCACGCCATGGCAAGCGATGAACCCCACTGTCCGGCGCCGGTTTCCGTCACCAGCCGCCTGGTTCCTTCCTGCTTGTTGTAGTAGGCCTGCGCGACTGCCGTGTTCGGCTTATGGGAGCCGGCCGGGCTCACGCCTTCGTATTTGTAATAGATGCGCGCGGGCGTATCGAGCGCTTTCTCCAGTCGCCGCGCCCGATACAACGGCGATGGCCGCCATTGCGCATAAACTTGTCGCACCGGCTCGGGAATTTCGATCTCGCGATCCTGGCTCACCTCCTGCATGATGATCGCCATCGGAAACAGCGGCGCAAGATCATCCGGGCCGACGGGTTTGTGCGTACCCGGATGCAGCACCGGCGCGAGCGGCTGCGGCAGATCAGGAATAATGTTGTACCAGGCACGCGGAATGCGGTCTTCGGCGAGGGAGTACTTGATGCTTTCCATGAAAGTACATTGTAGATCCGCTCCGTAGGGGCCGCGCAGCCGTCGGCCTTCAGTGCGTCATCGCGTAGACGATGTAATTCACGCCCAGGCGAATGCCGAGATCAGAGAACTTTGCCGGATACTGTGGGTCGTCGGCCCACTCCCAGGAATCGCCAACATCGGAGTTGAACGATATCGCGACCATGATGCGGCCGTCATCGTCGTAGATGGCCTTCCAATGGGCGCCCTTGCCGTCGGCCTTGTAACCGAGGGCGAGATGTGCGTCACCGGGAATCTGGTAGCGGTCGTCGAGATCGTAAACGGTATGGAAAATCGCATCGCTCGAAGGGATTTCTACGATTTCGCGATCCGGAAAAACCTTCCGCATCGACGCGCTGAACACTTCCCATTCCACGGATCCATGAAAATCGTCGGCCATGAAGAAGCCGCCGCGCAGCAGGTAGTCGCGCAGAACCTTGGCTTGGCCGTCTGTTAATCCCCACTCGCCAACCTGAACGGCGTAGAGCCACGGCCAGTAGTAGACGTCGTCGCCATCCTCCAGATTGACTGGCTGCTCGGCGGAGCGCACATGAATGCGCGTCAGGCGGCGCACGGCGAGCGAAAAATGGCGGTCGGCCCGCGGGTAGTCCTGCGTCCAGAGCGAGACGCCCTCGTGCCAGTCGCGGTCGCGGCCGCGGTACCCGTTGTTCACCCCGGGCGGGTACATGAGGCGCGCAAAAACCCATTCCGTTTTTTCCTGGTAGTCGGGCGGCAGCTCGAACTCGTGATATTCGATTCCTTCGTACTGGCGAAACGGCGGCTGGAAGCCGTGCAGCGCGCCGAAAAACAAAACTCCGCCCGCAAGCAGCCCGAGGATTTTCCGAACATGCATCGGATGGCTCTATTCGTATTATCCTTGACTTCATCGAAAGGAGTTTCATCATATGCATCGACGCGAATGGATGAAGTCGCTGACCGCTGCCGCGCTGGCCCTGCCGCGTCCTGCCACCGCGCGCGAGACCAGGGCGCGCTTCCGTCCGGCCATCTGCGCCTACTCGTTTCGCAATCAGCTCAAGAGCGGATCCATGACGTATGTCGACCTGATCCGCATGGCGGCCGACCTGGGCGCTGACGGCATCGACATGACGGCTTACTGGCTGCGCGACACCACCAACGAGACACTGTATCCGCTCAAGAAGCTGGCGTATCAGTCTTCAATTGCGATCTACACCATAGGCACGGGCGTGCATTTGGCCCAGCCCACGCCGGAAAAGCAAGCCGCTGAAGTCGAAACGGTGCGCAAGTGGCTCGATGTGGCCGAACGGCTGGGTGCGCTGCACATGCGGGTTTTCGGCGGCCCTGTTCCGAAAGGCGCGAGTGACGATCAGGCGGTCGCGTGGGCTGTAGAAACGCTGAAGCGCTGCGCCGAAGAAGCACGTAAAAAAGGGATCACGCTGGGTGTGGAAGATGACGGCGGCATTACTACCAATGCCGACCGGACGGTCGAGATCGTGAAGAAGACCGGTTCCGAGTGGGCGGGGATTAACCTGGACGTCGGCAATTTTCCGGACAATGCGTACCAGCAGATCGAGATGTGCGCGCCGTACGCCACGAACGTGCATTTCAAATCGCGGGTACATATGGATCATCACGAGGAACCGGCGGATTGGCCGCGCATTCTGAAGATTCTAGGCAGTGCCGGCTACCGTGGCTACCTGGCGCTCGAATACGAACTGGAAGATGACCCGATGACCAACGTCCCCAAGCTGGTGGCGAAGATGCGGGAGACGATTAACGCCGCCTAATTTCGGAGAGGATGCTCACATCCTCAACCCTGCCCGGCAGACCAAGAATCTCTTAAGTAATTAGAAATAAAAGAGTTTGTTCACAGGACCCCCACGGCCGTGCGAGCGCTGACGACGGAGTTCACCCGGCGAACCCGCGCCACGCGACCGTTGTACCATGATCAAAGTTTCGTATAATAACTCTGGTAGCGTTAAATTTGCGTTTGATAGTCCCGCAAAGCCTGGCTTGAGCTGTTTCTGCCTCGAATAGCCCGCCATCAAACCTTGAAGGAGCATTATGAAAAAGATATTCGTAGGCAATCTGGATTTCGGGGCCACGGAAGACTCGATCCGGGAGCTGTTCGAATCCCAGGGGGCTGTGGAAAGCGTCAAGCTGATGACTGACCGTGATACCGGACGGTCTCGCGGGTTTGCCTTCGTTGAAATGGCCGACGCCGACGCCGAGCGGGCAATCAAATCCTTGAACGGCACGAACTTCGGTGGCCGCAGCCTGAATGTCAATGAGGCTCGCCCGAAGGTAGAGCGTGGTGGTGGCAGGGACGAAGGCCGCTCCCGGCGCGCACCGCGCTGGTAAGTATCGCCGCGGAAGCGGCATTTTCCGGTAACAAGGGGAGGATCATATGGCTTCTCGCTCACGCACTACTTTCAAGAAGCGTCAGAAAGAAATTGCCCGCATGGAGAAGCAGCGCGACAAAGCTGCCAAACGCATGCAGCGGAAGGCGGACAAACTGGCAGGTCATGTAGAACCCGACATGGATTCACCCGCCGACGCCGAGGGCGAGTCGGAATCGGTGGAATCCATCGAAGCCACCGATACGACGAGCGTTTAGTTTAGATTCCATGAGGGTGACTATGGCTGTCGTGTAGCCACCCGTTACCCATCCGTTCCCGCCACAATACGAGAGTGTTCGAGACAGAAGCGCGCTAGGTGCGTCCAAGAGACACCGAGGCGCTCGACATGAACATTCTGTGGCAAGACACGCTGTTTGGATTGCGCATGCTGGCAAAGAGGCCGGTCCTCACGGCTGTTGCCGCGTTGTCGCTGGCATTGGGAATCGGGCTGAATACCGCCATTTTTGCGCTCGTCAACACGATCCTGCTGGGCTCGCTGCCGTTGCGCGATCCCGATCGCGTGGTGGTGATCTGGTGCGTTCCCCCCGGCAATCCTGACCAACTGAACGGCGCCTCTGTTCCCGACTATCTGGCATGGAAAGAACGGAGCCGCTCGTTCGAAGGCATGGGCGCCATGGTCGTGGTGGCGCGGGATTTCGGCGCGGAGCAGAACGGCATGCCGGCGGAACGTATTCGCGGCGAGATGTACACGCCCGAGATGCTGACCGCGCTGGGTTTCCAGCCACTGATGGGCCGCCTGTTCACGCCTTCCGAGGCCGAGGTGGACCATCCGGCGCCGGTCGTCGTCATCAGTTATCGCCTGTGGCAACAGCGGTTCGGCGGCGACAAGAACATTCTAAATCACACCGTGCTGTTCGACGGCATCAACACCAACATCATCGGCGTTATGCGGCCGGGTTTCGTGTTTTCCGACGAGAAGGCCGAGTTCTTGATTCCTTTCAGCTTTAATCATTTTCAAGTTCGCGGATCGGGCCGATTCATGCTGGTGGCGGGACGCCTGAAGCCCGGTGTATCGATGCGCCAGGCGCAATCGGAAATGGAATCCGTGGCGGTCCACTTTGCCGCCGAGCATCCCGCGGATCTCGACCATGGCAAGGCTTGGTCGGTTCATTTGCAACCGGTGCGCGATGCGCTCTACGGATTCATGAACCGGCCGCTGCTGCTGCTGCAAGGCGCCGTGGCCTTCGTGCTGCTGATTGCGTGCGCGAACGTGGCTGCACTACTGGTGGCGCGCGCGGCGGCGCGGAGGAATGAGGTCGCCATCCGGGCGGCGCTCGGTGCCGGGCGCATGCGGATCGTCCGTCAATTCCTGACCGAAAGCCTGCTCTTATCGCTGGCGGGTGGAGCGTTCGGGGTGCTGCTGGCCTGGTGGGGCGTGCGGGTGCTGGTGTCCATGGCCCCGTCCTGGCTTCCAAGATTGCAGGAAATCTCCATCGGGGGACGGGTACTCGTGTTTAGTGTTGCGATATCGGTCCTGACCGGAATTGTTTTTGGCCTGGCGCCGGCAACGCAGGGGTGGCGAATCAGCTTCGCCGAAACCCTGAAAGATGCGATTCGCGGAGGCACATCGGGCGGCGCGCACAGGCGCTTTCTAGCCGTGCTGGTCACGGCACAACTGGCGCTGGCGCTGGTGTTGCTGATCGGCTCGGGACTGTTGATTCGCAGCTTCCTCAAAGTGGAAGCCGCCGGCATCAATCGCGATCCGGCCGGTCTGTTAACCTTCGTCGTCCAGTTTTCGGAGCAGCGCTACGGAAAGCCTCTGGGCCAGCACAACGGCCTCCCGCTGTGGGAGATTAACCCGGTTGCGCAGGCGAAATTCCAACAGTTGTACGAGCGAATGCAGGCTTTACCGGGCGTGGAGTCAGCTGCGGCGAGTGTCCTGCCCCCGATGACGGGCGGGGCTCCCATGGACTTCGAGATCGTAGGACGGGCGGCGACGGCGGCGGATGCGCCCAGTGCGACATACACTCCCATTACGCCGAATTTCTTCCATACGATGAAGATCCGGATGGAACGCGGGCGCGATTTCAACATGCACGATACCGCCGGCTCGAACTGGGTGATGATCGTCAACGAAACCATGGCAAAACGCTTTTGGCCCAAGGAAGACCCGATTGGCAAATCGGTGAAGCTCGATCTTTCGCCCGACGAGCAACCCCGTGAAATTGTTGGCGTAGTCGAGGACACACCAGGGAATCCACTGCAACCCAAACAAGACCCGGAGATGTACGTACCGTTCTTTCAAGCGGCGCCGCGAATCACCGGACCGTGGACCGGGTTTCGACTCATTCAGACCTATTTACTGCGCGCCAAGGGCGATCCAATGAGTTTGCTGCCGGCGGTCCGCCGCGCCGTGGCGGAGGTGGACGCCAACCTGCCGATACAGGAAGCAAAGACCGAGGACCAATGGCTTTCGGTCCAAGTAGAATACCCGCGATACTTTTCCATGTTGCTCGGCCTGTTTGCATTTGTTGCTACCGTGCTTGCGGCAGTGGGAATTTACGGCGTGATGTCCTATGCCGTGGAGCAGCGAACGCGGGAAATCGGGATCCGGATGGCGCTGGGCGCGGGCCGGTGGGATGTGTTTTCTTTGGTGATTCGCCGGGCCACCTGGCTCATTGCCGGCGGTCTGGTGCTCGGCGCGGGGAGTGCAATAGCGTTAACGCGATTCCTGTCCTCGGAGCTGTGGGAAGTGCAGGCGATGGATCCGGCGATCTTCGCGAGCGTATCGCTGAGTTTGGCCGTGGTGGCCGGGTTCGCCTGTTTGATTCCGACGTGGCGCGCGGTACGGGTAGATCCAACGGTGACGCTGCACTATGAGTAAAGGGATGCGCTTCTGTCGCAGCACGGGATTCTAAAGTTTCAGCTGTCACCCTCCGATCCATGGGATGGAGGCTGATCGACGGCCCTTATGAATCTCGGAACCAAAATTACACTCTGCGCGGGCGGTGGCGTAGTATTAGCCACGGCTGGCGCGATCTTCACCGTCTATTCGATATCCCACCAGAATCGGGTGAATGAGCTGAAATCCCTGATGAGCTCTACAATACAACAGGCGGAAACGGTGGCGGCGACGATGGACGACCTGCATCAGCGCGGAGCGTTCAATGTAGTGTCCCAGGATGCGGGCGGCTCGGGAGACTACCGAAGTACCGTGTTGTACAAGTCCATTCCTGTGGTCGCAGCCTGGGATTCTGTCAAGGCGGTCGCCAGCACCAAAGGTTTCGAGTTCTTGACTCCGTGCCGGCCAGATCTACAGCCGCGGAATCCAAAGAACCATACCAACGAATACGATGACGCATTCCAACTGTTTGCGAGCGGCGGGAGCGAATACTTCAAGGAGGATTCGCAATCGAACACGCTGATCCTGGCGAGACCGGTTCGGTTGTCGGCGGGTTGTCTGCGATGCCATGGCGACCCGGCGTCAAGCGTGACGCACAATGGACGTGACTCGGTGGGCCAACCCATGGAGAACATGCATGTGGGCGACGTCAAGGGGGCCTTCGTGTTGAAAGCTCCCATGACCAAGGATGCCGTGGTTCTAGCCAGCCTGCAGAAGATCACGGTAGTAGGCGTGATCGTGCTGATTCTAGTGGTCGTCGGATTCGCGCTTCTGAACCGGCGGCTAATCGTGAAGCCGCTCGAAACGGTCTCGAAGGAACTGTCCGGCGGTTCGACGCGGATTCGTTCCGCGTCGGAGAATCTCGCCGAATCAAGCCAGTCGATTGCTCGCGGAGCCACGGATCAAGCAGCGTCGATCCAAGAGACATCGGCGTCAACCGAGCAAATCAACTCCATGACGCGGAAAAACGCGGACCATTCCCGCTCGGCGGCGGAAATGATGGTGGAGGCTGCCGGGAGCGTCACGGAAGCCAATCAGAAGCTGGAAGGGATGGTTACTTCCATGCGGAACATGACGGCTTCGAGCGACCGGATTTCCAAGATCATCAAGGTGATTGATGAAATTGCCTTCCAGACCAACATCCTGGCGTTGAATGCGTCGGTCGAGGCAGCGCGAGCCGGGGAAGCCGGCATGGGTTTTGCAGTGGTCGCCGATGAGGTTCGCAATCTGGCGCAGCGCAGCGCGCAGGCGGCCAAAGACACCACGGGTCTGATCGAGGATTCCATCGCGCTATCCAACGAGGGGAGTAAGCGTCTTGACGAGGTCACGGCGGCGGTCAAACGCATCACGGAACTGTCCGAAAAGGTCAAGACACAGATCGACGAGGTCAGTGTCGGCAGCGACGAGCAGGCGCGCGGAATCGAACAGATTGCCAAGGCGATTCAGCAAATGGAGCAAGTCACGCAGCGCGCGGCGGCAACCTCCGACCAGAATGCGGCTGCCAGCAGCGAGTTGCAGAAAGAATCGCAACGGCTGGACGGCATTATCACGGAACTGACTACCGTCATTAACGGCTAAGGGCAGAGATCGGATCAACGGCCGGATTCGGCGATGCTATACTCAGCCGAGCATCCGTGGCCTACATCCGTACACGACACCGGCGGTGGCTGATTTCTCTGCTGGTACTGCTCGCCGGAAGCGGGCCCGCCAGGCCGGCGCCCACCACAGCCGAAAACCAGATTCGGTCCGTAATCGCGGCACAGCAGGACGCCTGGAACCGTGGAGACATCGATGGTTTCATGGCCGGCTATGAGGCCAGCGATGCCACGACCTTCGTGGGCGCAACGGTCACCCATGGCTTTCACCAGGTGCTCGAGAATTACCATCGCCGCTACCCGACCAGGGCCAAGATGGGGCAACTCGCCTTTACGGACCTGGAAGTGAAACTTCTCGGCACAGATTATGCGGTCGTCATCGGAAAATGGCATCTTGCCCGCACGACAGACGCCGGCGGCGACGTGGGCGGCATTTTCACGTTGCTGTTCCGGAAGACCTCCAGCGGCTGGAAGATTATCCTCGACCACACGAGTTAATCAATGGCTGCCGGACGGTGCGGCGGCAAGTGCCAGATGGCTGCGTTTGCGGCTGTACGTGAAGTAAATAATCTGGCCGATGATCAGCCAGACGATCAGGCGCAGCCAATTACTCCAGCCGAGCGAGTACATCATCGCGAAGTTCCAGACAATCCCCAGGATCGGCACGAGCGGCACGAGCGGGGTTCGGAAGGGCCGCGCAGCGTTGGGATTGGTCCGGCGCATCACCCAGACGCCGGCGCACACGATCACGAATGCGAATAGCGTGCCGATGCTGGTCATCTCGCCGACGATCGAGAGGGGCAAAAATCCGGAGAACGGCGAAACGAACAGCATAAACAACAGGTTCGAGCGCCAGGGCGTCCGGAATTTCGGATGAATGTCGGAGAAGATCTTGGGCACCAGGCCGTCGCGGGACATCGAGAAGAAGACGCGGCTCTGACCCAGCAGCATCACCAGCATCACCGACGTGAAGCCGCAGAGAATCCCGAACTTGATCAGAATCTTCAACCAGCCGTAGGGCGTCTGGTTAATAGCCACGGCTACGGGCGCCGAGGTGTTCAGTTCGGTGTAATGCACCATCCCGGTGAGGATGTATGAAAACACGACGTAAAGGACCGTGCACACCGCGAGCGACCCAATGATGCCGATCGGCATGTCTTTCTGGGGATTTTTGGCTTCCTGCGCGGCCGTCGAGACGGCGTCAAAACCGATATACGCGAAAAAGATGACGCCCGCGCCCATCATGATGCCGCTGACCCCGAATTTGCCGAATTCGCCCTGGTTTGGCGGAATGAATGGCGTGTAATTCGCCGGGTGAATATATTTCCAGCCGATCGCAATGAAGACGAGGACCACGGCCAGCTTGATGGCGACAATGACGGCATTCGCTCGCGCGGATTCTTTGATACCCAGAATCAGGACCAGCGAAATCAGGCAGATGATAAATACCGCCGGCAAATTGATAATTCCCTGGATCATGCGGCCGTCGGGCAAGCTCCGTAACTCGAACGGGCCCGCGAGGAACTGCACGGGCAGATCGATGCCGAAATCGTGTAGGAGAGAAACCAGGTAGCCCGACCAACTGATCGAAACGGTGGAGGCGCCGACGGCGTATTCGAGCACGAGGTCCCAACCGATAATCCACGCGAGCCACTCACCGAGCGTCGTGTAGGCGTAGGTGTAGGCGCTGCCCGCTACTGGGATCATGCAGGAGAACTCGCTATAGCAGAGACCAGCGAAAGCGCATCCGATGCCCGCGACGATCATGGAGATGACGATGGCGGGCCCCGCGTGCAGGGCCGCAGCGACGCCGGTCAGCGAGAACAATCCGGAGCCGATGATGGCGCCGATGCCCAGCGCCACCAGGCTGCCGGGTCCCAGCGTGCGTTTGAGGTGGTGCTCGCCACCCTCGGATTCCGCCACGATGTAGTCGATGGACTTTGTTGCAAACAAACTCACGCGCTCAGCTCCTTCTTGCGCCAGAGGAAATATACCGGCACACCCAACAGTACAATGATCAGTCCCGGCCAAGTGTAGCGAGGCTTATAGATCAACAATAGAACTTCGATCAGGCCCGCGGCCAGCATGTACAGGGCTGGAAGCACCGGATAACCTAGGGCGCGGTAGGGACGTTCG
>Ga0335069_10003261_pt1 | contig 24625 bp, 21 predicted proteins | sample Lox_Sample_11_FD_206714 | JGI IMG/M metagenome (GOLD analysis project Ga0335069, IMG submission 206714) | Soil microbial communities from Loxahatchee National Wildlife Refuge, Florida, United States - Lox_Sample_1.1 | ecosystem: Environmental > Terrestrial > Soil > Wetlands | place: USA... | reverse complement strand
ACCGCCGCCGAATTGCACCAGGCCCTGAGAAAGAGGGAGAAGGCCGTCACGAAGCCCGTGCCGCAGGGCTGCGACGACGTCCTCGTGCTGACGTTCGAGTAGGTCGATCAGCTTCACCCGCAGTTCTGCGATCTCATCACTCAGTTGTGTGTCGGTCGGCAGGCTTCGCGTCATGAGGTCACGGGATGATCTGGCATTGTAGGTCTCGGCATCGCGGGCCGTGAGCGGCAGACGACTGATCGTCGTCGCGAGAATATCGGCACGCTCAGCGATCGCGGCGCCGGCGGCGGCAAGCAGCAGGTAGAGCGTGAGCGTCGCGCAAGCGGGGACCCAAGGGAGCACCGCCGGCGCTGCCGGCTGGAGAATGCCCGGAAATCCCATGAGGAAAAGAGCGGAACCAATACTCAGAAGCCCGACGGCGCTCCAGACCTGAAGGGTTGCGAGTCGTCGTGCATAGCGAGTACCGATCTCGATCCGTACGACGCTAGCATCGAACGGCACCAGCGGAATGAGCGGTTGTCTCGTCGCGGTGCCGCCGGGCGAATTCGAAAGCACGAGGAGCCGATTGGACAGCGGCTCGAGTTCCGTGCCGCGAAGCGTATCGTGCCAATCCTGAATTGTTGGCGGGTGAGCCGCAGCCCGAAGCCCCAGCCGCCGCAGCGCAAACGACGCGCGCTTCAGCTGCCTGACGAACACCACGGTCGTCGCACCCATCGCAGCCACGGCATAGGCGAGCAAGCACCAGATCGCGATTTCGAGCCAGTGTTCCTGACTGATGAGGGCGAGTGTGTCGAGGGATTGGTAGGACGCCCCGCCTTCGATCGTAGGAATGATCGTCGCGCATGCCCACGCGCCGAGGCTTGCCAGGAGACCTGCGGCGAGTGCGGAGCGTCCCGTCATCGCCAACTATCGCTCCCCGCACCCGAACGGTCAGAAGATCGACCCGATAGGTACGCCGTGAAGTCGAGCGCGGTTCGGCTCAGCATCCATCAAAACCCTTTGCCAAGGCATGCGCGCCCATGGCAGCCTCGGCGATTGCGATACCCGTTGGATAGCCGTCGGCCTCATCGCAGGCAAGGGACAAGCGCCCCCGGCTTCGGCGAGTCCCGCGGGTGGCTTTCGCGAAATGCCACCCGAAGCCAAATTCGCTCCGCCGCGGGCGGCGCCGAAGGCTCGCGGGTTCGACGCTCAGGATCGTTGCCCAGGCCGTCCCTCGAGTGCGCAACACCAACACGCCGGCACCATCATCTATGGTTAAGGACCTAGCCACCATTGGGGTGGCGGCCGGAGTGTCCGCGAATTAGGTCAAAATTAATGCGAAAAGTCATATACATACCAGGAGGCCCCTTTAGGCAATTGAGGGCGTCTCTCGCACCGCCGATCATCGCGTCAATGTAAGCGCGAAACGCAACTGGCCGATTACGGGAAACGCGCGGCAGCGCGTGGGATTGGCCGGCCCTGACAGGGTGTTTCGCGGCGCAAGCAGAAAAGCGTGATGCCGGTTGGGGACGGCACAGCGGGGCCATCGCGGCGTGCGTGGCATCTGTGTGGCTTCAATGCGGGCAGGGTGGGCGATGGCATTCTACTTGGTAACAGGCGGCTGCGGGTTCATCGGCTCTCATCTCGTGGATGCCTTGATCAGGCTCGGGCACGGCGTTCATGTGCTCGACGATCTGTCATCCGGCAGCCGCGCCAACTTGGCTCCGGCGGCGTCCCTGGTGGTCGGCGACATCCGCGATCCCGACGTCGTGCGGCGCGCATTCAATGGCGTCGATGGGTGCTTTCACCTCGCGGCGGTCGCCTCGGTGAATCGATACGATGAAGCGTGGCCTTACGCGCACGAGGTGAACCTCTCGGGCGCTCTTACCGTGTTTCGGCAGGCCGCCTTGGCACGTCCCGGCGCGGCGATTCCGGTCGTCTACGCGTCTTCGGCCGCGGTCTACGGTGACTCCTGCAAGAAACCTGTCGCAGAAGAGCGGATGCCTCGACCGATCAACGCATACGGAGCGGACAAGGCCGCATGCGAGCTTCATGCTGGTGCCATGGCGCGAGCATCCAAGGCGCCCCTCACGGGACTCCGATTCTTCAACGTCTATGGTCCTCGGCAGAATCCTGCGTCCATGTATTCGGGGGTTGTCTCGATCTTCTGCGACCGCATACTCCGAGGCGAACCGGTCGATATGTTTGGCGATGGCCGCCAGACACGCGATTTTATCCACGTCTCGGATGTCGTCGAATATTTGCTGCGCGCCATGGAGTCTCCGTCCGCGGATGGTGAGGTCTTCAATGTCTGCACGGGGAATGCAATCGCGATTGCCGACCTCGGTGGGTTGATCGCCGAACTCGCTCAATCCCAATTTAAGGCTCGGCATCATCCCGCGCGGAAGGGCGATATCCGCTATTCTGTAGGCGACCCCTCGCGGGCTGTCGCGCAGTTTGGGTATCTCGCGGAGAAGAGCTTGCGGCAGGGCCTGAGCGCGTTGTTGGCCGAGCTCGGCACGGCGAGACCAGAGAGAGCCCTGCCGCGCGCGGTCGCGATGGAAGCAGGACGCTAATTCGCCGCACGCCCTCTTCAGCCAAAGCGCCAGCGGTAGTAGCGCAGACCCATGATCTCGTGCAGCGCATAGAAGCTGTCGAGAAACCCGTGGGCACTCGGGAGGAAATCCGACGGATCCAGGTCCCCGGGGCTCACCGACGGACGACCGGCGGCAGCCGGAAGCGCGGTTAGCCCAGCACGTTGAAAAGCCCAGAGAGCGCGCGGCATGTCCCAATCCTGCGCGACGATGAGGACGGTCGTGATTCCCTCCTGCTTCAACATCGGGGCCGAGAACGCCGCATTTTCGATCGTGTTTCTTGATTTCGTCTCGCGCCAACGAACGTCGATCCCAAAGGTCTCCTTGAGGGATGCGCTCATCATATCGGCGTAGGTCCCGCTGGATTCCGGTATCGGGCCGCCGGTCACGAGGATCGGCAATCCGGTTGACCGGTAAAGCGCTGCGGTCTTGACGATGCGTTCGAGGGCGAGCGGTCCGGGCAAATCCGCTACGCCTTGGGCTTGGCCACGCTGTGCATCCGCGCTCAAGAGCACGATCGCCTGCGCCGGCGGTGTAGTGGAAGCCACAGGAATCGGTGTCGCCGCTGCAACCGCGAGAAGCCATGAGGATACGAGCGGCGTAGAGCAGGCATAGAGCAGAAGGGCCGAGGGTATGGCAACGACCGCGCCAAGCCATCGCCAGCGCAATCCCACAATCGCGCCGAGCAGAGCAAGCACGATAAAAATCATCGGCGGCGCCGCGGCGGAGAACGAGAGGGGAATTCCAGTCATATTGCGGCGGATCTCTCGGCTAGGCGGTTACGCCGAATTCTCAGGCCCTAATAGATATCAGGAGATTCAGCAACGCCAGCGCCCAAAGGGAGAGGCCTCGACGGCATCGCCATCGACCACGGCAACGACGGAAGTTGCAGCGCTCCAATCTCGAGTGCAATACCGGGATCCGCTAGCTCATCGTGCGCGGTGGAGCTTCCGGCGCGATTTCCCGGCGTTAACCCTCGCGCTCGGGGCGAGCCCAGCGAGCGCGCACCGAGGAGAGGAAAGGAATCGCCGTCGTTTGGCGAGAAATCCGGAGCGGGAGGGAGCCGTTCGCCCAGCGCTGAGGCAATCGGCGCGTGCGCCTAGACGCCTATGAGCAGGCGGCTTGCGAGAGATCCAATCACGTAGAGGATCGTATAGCAGCCGAGCGAAGCGCCGACGATGACCGCGAGCGCCACGCGATGCGAAACCCGCGGCGTGCAAAGAGCATCATCCCAGTTGGCGAATGCGTCTGCCGTCGGAGATGCCTCCCCGCCGGCCGCCATTGGAAGCTCTGCGCTCGTGAACATGGACCAAGTAAACCGCGGCCCCGGTTAACATATGGTAAACGCATCGATCCGATGGCTTTAAGGATGCCGGGTCCGGCCATCGGCAAGCCCCCCGCGGTCGTCGGACTCCGCGGCATCATGTCGCCCAAGGAAAGGCCGGTGGAGATCACGGGCTAATTGCGCGCCGGGACCTTAGTCTCAATTCCGCGGTTCGGGCATAGAACGCGCAGGGGTGGCGCTATGTGTTCACGACCTATACTAAAGGGTAGGTCGTCTTGCGGCTTTCAGGCATCGGTCGTCGTGATCGGCCACCGGTTCAAATTGCGAGAAACCTGCAAACACAGTAAGTTATCCCCGCGAATTCTACAGGGTTCCGGCACGCGAGGAGCTTCGCTGCCGGCGCGGTTTTCTGGGCAACAGCTCGCCGATTGCGCAATGAGGCATCGTTCAATCCAGTTGGGGGAGGGTGCAGCGTGAAGAGGATCAGTTCGCGTCTCACCGTGCTTGGCATGTTCGTCGTGCTACTTGCTGGCTGTACGTCGTCGGCACCGACGCTGCCGAGCGCTATGAGCGGGGAGGGCGCGAAGCTCGCGCCGTCCGAGCAATACCTGATCGGTGCCGGCGACACGCTTGGCATATTCGTGTGGCGGAATCCGGAACTCAGCATGTCCGTTACGGTGCGGCCCGATGGCCGCGTTTCCATTCCTCTGGTGGAGGATATGACGGCTATCGGCAAGACGCCGACCGGGCTCGCACGGGAATTGGAGGACAAGCTTCGGCCCTACATCAAGGACCCGATCGTCACCATCATCCCCTCCGGGTTTGTGGGACCGTTTACGCAGCAGGTCCGCGTGATTGGAGAGGCCGCTTCGCCAAAGGCGATCCCCTATCGTAGTGGCATGACGGCCCTCGACGTGATGATCGCGGTCGGCGGCCTCACGAAATACGCCGCGGGCGACCGCTCGGTGGTCGTTCGGACGGTCAATGGTAAGGAAGAAACCTATCGTGTGCACTTGAGCAGTCTCATCCGGGATGGCGAGGTGGACGAGAACGTCTATATGGCGCCCGGAGATGTCCTGATCATTCCGCAAAGCTATTTTTAAGCGGCGGGGCGGCAAATTAGGCGTGAGCTGAAGACGATGGAATCTGGGGTGGAGCGGGGACACGCATTCCTCAGCCGGGTGAACGAATGAGTGCTCTGCAGCAGACCATCAACGTCAAAGCAGTCCTCGGCCATTACATCAACGCCATGTGGCGACGGCGTTGGGCCGCCATTCTCGTCTGCTGGGCGGTCTGCATTGGCGGCTGGGGCTGGGTCATGACTTTGCCGCGGCAATACGATTCGCAAGGCCGCTTCTATGTCGATGTCGATAGTCTCCTCACACCATTGCTGAGCGGCATCGCGATTGACGTCAATCCAATTCAACAGCTCGATTATCTCCGAAACACACTGCTGAGCCGGCCCAACCTGGAGCAGGTGATCCATCTCGCGGGGCTCGAGAACCAGGCTGCTACGCCCGCGCAGAAAGACGCCTTGCTCGACACGCTTGCACGGGACGTGGCGATCAGACCGCAGACCTCGAACCTCTATGTGATTTCCTATCGCAGCCGCGATCCCGAGGTCGCCAAGAACGTCGTGCAATCGCTGTTGACCCTCTTCTCGCAGAGGACCAGCGAAAGCAACCGCACCGAGATGGACAACGCGCAGCGATTTCTCAGTTCGGAGATCGCGCGGTACGAAGGGCTGTTGCGCGCGGCAGAGCAGCGTCGTGCTCAGTTTCGTCAGCAGTATATGAATCTCCTGCCGGGCTCCGGCGCCAATGTCTCGCATCTCGACCAGCTTCGACAAGCGACACATCAGGCCGAGGAGGCGTATCACGACGCGGTTGCCAAGCGCGATGCATTGAAATCGGAGCTGGCGGGGGTGCCGCAATACGTGTCGGTTGATTCCGCCCAGATCTATGTCACGAATGGGCGCGCGCCGATGAGCGCGACCGAGGCGAGGCTGGACGATGCTCGCCGGCAACTCGACACGCTCCGGCTGCGCTTTACCGATCAACATCCTGACGTCGTCGCGATGAAACGGCAAATCGCCGAGCTCGAAACCATGGTCGAACAGGAAAAGTCCGGCAAATCGCCGGACGGATCGCCGCGGGGAGGTCCCCGAAAGTCGCAGGTCACGAATCCCCTATACGAACAGCTCAAGCTGCGGTTGTCGGATGCCGAAAGCACCGTTGCGGCTTCCAAGCGGCGCCTCGACGATCTGCAAGCGCAACTCGCTGAGATCGAAAAGAACGCCAATCTCGTCCCGGAGATCGAGGCGAAAGCGGAGGATCTCGATCGTGATTACGGGGTCATCAAGCACAACTACGAAGCGCTCCTGCAGAGGCGCGAAGCAGCAACACTGGGCCAGTCGGCCGATACCAAGGCGGACAAGATCACGTTCAGGATCGTAGACCCCCCGCAAGTGCCGATTACGCCGTCTTCGCCCAACCGACCCCTGCTCTTTTCCATGGTCCTATTCCTCGGCTTCGGAGCGGGGGGCGGACTAGCCCTGCTGTTGACGCAGCTTGACCGTTCCTTCTCATCGATCTCGCATCTGCGCGAACTCGGTCTCCCCGTCCTCGGCGCCGTCGCCTATGTCGCTTCACAGGGGTCGCGCACTCAGTTTCTGGCGCGGGGCGCGGCATTTGCCGCGACAACGCTCATGCTATTGGTGCTCTATGGCGGGCTCATCGTTGTCAGCACGGGCATTTATCGGGTGGTGGTCTAGCCATGGATGACAAGAATCTCGATCTCATTGCACGCGCCGCTGCACGATTGCGCGAGGCCGGGCATTTGCGCAGCACCGTAGAACGTGCGGCCGAGCGTGCAGGTGAGATAACGACCGCCGAGGCAAAAGCGCCAGCAGCGCATCTGGCGCCCCCATCGAGCCCTCTCGCGCCTCCCCAGCATCCCGGCAAAGTCGTTGCGGTAGACCGTGGCGCACTCGCCCGCGCAGGTGTCGCGGTCGACAGCGGCGCACGAACTCGAACCTCGGAGGAATATCGGATCATCAAGCGCCAGATCGTGTTGAACGCCCTGCGTGAGCCGAACCTCGAGGAGGGCGAGCGCAACGGCCGTCTCATCATGGTCACGAGCTCTCGGCCGCGCGAGGGCAAGACCTTCACTTCCGTCAATCTGGCACTCTCCTTGGCTTCCGAGCGCGATTTTCGCGTGCTGCTCGTCGACGCCGACGTGCACCGTCAATCCCTTGCGGAGTTCTTCGGCGTTTCGGCAAAGGTGGGCTGGGTGGACTACTTGCTGGGTGAAGTACCCGACCTGTCCGATGTCGTGCTGCGCACCAATCTTCATAATCTGACGTTACTCCCCGCGGGCAAGACCGCGGGAGATGTGCCGGAGTTGCTGTCTAGCAAACGAATGGCCTCGCTGCTGGCGGAAATGGTAACCCGCTACACCGACCGATTTGTCATCTTCGACGCGCCCCCTTGCCTTGCAAGCAGCGATCCCTCGATCCTCGCCGGCCTCGTCGGCCAGGTCGTGTTCGTCGTCGAGGCCAACCGCACCCAACGCGAGGAAATCGAGAGCGGGCTGCGCTTGGTGAGCGGGTGCTCCAACATCAGCCTCTTACTCAACAAGGCGGATGCGCGTGCGGTTGAGGAATTCGGCTCATATTCGGAGTATTACGGCTACAGCGCGTCGAGCTCGCCGAGCTAGGCATGCCAGCGGGGGACGCGACGCAACGGCAAAGGGGGCGTCAGGTGGGCCTGCGGCAGATGCGCCGTGGTTGCGTATGGCTCGCTTGCTTTGGGATCGCGATCTGGGCGGCCCAGTCTTCCGCGCTAGCGCAGGCCGTCGGTCCCTACGTGCCGCCGGACGTGGGCGGACCGGCCGAGCCACCGCAGGAGAACGAAGCGCCTCCCCCGCAGGGTAAGGGATGGATCTTCGTCCCGAGCGTCGGGCTCTCGGAGATCATCACGGACAACGTGCTGCAGGCCACCTCGCCGCGGCAAGCCGACCTGATCACAATCATAAACCCAGGCCTCCTGATCACCGGCGATACCGCGCGGGTCAAGGCGAATTTCAACTTCCAGCCGCAATTTCAACGTTACCTCAAGACCACCGATCAGGACTATCTCGCCTTCAATCTGAACGGTTCGGGTGAAGCCGCGGTCGTGCAGGATCTCCTCTTCTTCGACGCCGCGGCATCGAGCTCGCAATCGAACATCAACGGAAACCTGGGTTACACGAACCCGAATTTGATCCCGGGATCGCAACGCACACAAGTGTTCACTACCAATCTCGGGCCGGTCTTGCGGACAGACATCGGCACTCTCTTCCACACCGAGGCGCTTTATCAATTCAGCGCCACGCATTTCAACAACAACACGACGGTTCCCGGCACGACTGGCCTTTCCAACACGACCCAGAACGAGGGCCGGGTCAGCCTCGGGACGGGCGAGGATTTTGGACAGCTCAATTCAAACCTCGTCCTTGACGCACTAAAATCGTCGGGCGGGGGCATCAACTCCTCATCGACCGACAAGCGCATCGAGCTTGACAACGAATACGCAATCACTCACTCGATCTTTATCCTTGGACAATTCGGCTATGAGGACCAGACCTTTCCGGGAAGTACGGCGAGCGACATCCGCGGGGCGATCGCCCAGGGCGGCGCGAGATATACGCCTAATCCCGATACTTCCGTGAGCCTGCTTTACGGCCTGCGCCAAGGCACGACCTCCTTCGATGGCAATCTCAGATTCGCAGTGACGCAGGCCACCAGTGTCTTCATCACCTACAATGAGTCGGTCGAAACCACGCAGCAGCTGATCCAGCAGAATCTCGGAACCGGGGGGACGAGCACGGGCGCTGGAGGTCCGCCGGTCCCGGTCGTGAATCCGAATTTTCCACTCCAGAACAATGTCTTTAGGTTCAATACGCTGCAAGCGGGCGTGACGAGCGCAGTCGGCCGGAACACCTTCACGCTGACGGCCTATCGCGAGCGGCAGACCTCGCTCGCTGGAGTAACGTCGTCGAATGGCACGTCGACGGGCGGCTCGTTTCAGTGGACCCGCGAGATGGGCCCACGCACGACCGGATCGCTGTTTGCGGGGTACTCGTCGAACATTGGCTCCGGCGGCGGTACTGGTAATGTCAGTGCGATCATAAATTACGTTTTCACGGATACGCTCCACGGCAGCATTCGTTACGATTTCATCGACGGCAACAACGGCACCACGTTCAATAATGGTACCACCGGAGGCAGGTATACTCAGAACGCGCTGACGCTGAGCCTCGTGAAGACATTCTGAGACGGTCATGTACGCCGAATTCTATTCGCTCTCGGGATTGCCGTTCCAGCTAACGCCGGACCCACGCTTCTTTTTCGGCAGCACCGAGCACAACAAGGCGATGGCCCATCTCACCTATGGCATTCACCAGGGCGAGGGCTTCATCGTCATTACCGGCGACGTCGGCGCGGGCAAGACAACGCTCGTCGATCATCTTCTCACGACGCTGAAGCCGTCCGAGCACGTGGCGGCGAAGATCGTGACGACACAGCTGCACGCCGACGACATGCTTCGTATGGTCGCGGCCGCGTTCAATCTCTTCCGCGAGGGCGCAGACAAGGCGAGCCTGCTGAAGCGAATCGAGGAATTCTCGGCGACTACGCAGTCGCAGGGCAAGCGTATCCTTCTCGTGGTGGACGAGGCGCAGAACCTGCCGATCGGCGCGCTGGAGGAGCTGCGTATGCTCTCCAATATCGTGATCCGCGGCATTGTGCCGATCCAGGCGATCCTGCTGGGGCAGCCGCAGTTTCGCAACGTCCTCGCGCGTCCGGAACTCGATCAGCTGCGGCAAAGAATCACGGCGTCCTGTCATCTAGGCCCGCTCAACGCCAAGGAAACGCGCGATTACATCGAGCACCGCCTGAAGTTCGTCGGTTGGAAGCGCGATCCCGATTTCACGGACGCCTCGTTCGCCGAAATCTTCCGACACACCGGCGGAATACCCCGTCGCATCAACACTCTCTGCTCGCGCCTCATGCTATTGGGCTTTCTCGAGGAGAAGCACGAGATCTCTGACACCATGGTCACGCAGGTGGCAGAGGAGCTCGCGAATGAGCTCGGCGCCGTGATCGGCAAACCTTCCACGGCGGAAGCGCGTCCGAAGCCCAACGGCGCGCATCCGGAGCCCAATGAGCCGCAATCCGCAGTTGCGGAACTCACTAAACGCGTCTCCAGCATCGAACAGGGCCTGCTCCGCCATGATCGCGCGATACGGCGGGCGATCGACATCGTCGCGAAGTATCTTGACAAAGCGGGCTCGTGAACGGGGGGAATGGGGCACGCAAAGATGGCGCTGGAGGTCGGAACAGAAAGCGAGGACCGGAGCGAAATGGAAGCAGGCGGCGCGTCGCGCGCCTCCTGCCAGCCCCTCAATGCCATGACGGTGGACGTCGAGGACTATTTCCAGGTCGAGGCATTCTCGAAGGTGGTGTCCCGAGATGCCTGGGAAACGATGCCCCGCCGCGTGGAGGAAAATACGGATCGTCTCCTCGCTCTCTTTGCAGATGCCGGGGTGAGGGCCACATTTTTCGTCCTGGGCTGGATCGCGACCCGCCACCGGCCGCTGATTCAGCGGATTGTCGCCGGCGGCCATGAGCTCGCGAGCCACGGCTTCAGCCATCTTCGCGCCGACCGCCAGTCGCGGGACGAGTTCCGCTCGGACGTCCGTGACACTCGTCGCCTCCTCGAAGATATCGGCGGCGTTCCCGTCGTCGGTTACCGTGCCGCAACCTTCTCGATCGGACGGGATAATTGGTGGGCCTACGATGTGTTGTCGGAAGAGGGGTACGCATACAGCTCGAGCGTATTTCCGATCGTGCATGATCTCTACGGCGTCCCTGATGCACCGCGCACACCATTCCGCCCCATCGGAGCGCCGTTCATGGAGATCCCGCTGACGACCGTACGGCTCTTCGGCAAGAACTTTCCCTGCTCCGGCGGCGGGTATTTTCGGTTGCTCCCCTATACGATGTCGCGGTGGGGGTTCGCGCGGGTGATCGAGCAGGAAAAGCGGGCCTGCATCTTCTATTGTCATCCTTGGGAGATCGATCCGGCACAGCCTCGGCAAACGGAGGCCCCACTCAAATCTCGCCTGCGTCACTACCTCAATCTCGGCAAGATGGAGCGCCGGATCGCCCGACTGCTGAGGGATTTCGCGTGGGGCCGTATGGATGAGGCCTTCCTCGGGACTACGGGGAAAGCAGATGGCGCACGACGGGTCGGATAGACGGCCTGACGCCATTTCGGTGTCCCTGCTCGGGCAAGGTGAAGAACGCCTGTGGGACGCGTTCTTGGAGGCTGCGCCGGAGGCGACCTTCTTCCACCTTTCGGGCTGGCGCTCGGTCATCGAAAAGGTGTTCGGTCATCGCACCCATTATCTGATGGCGCGCCAAGGCGGGAGCGTCGTCGGCGTCCTGCCGCTCACGCACATCCGTAGCTTTCTCTTTGGCAACGCGCTCATATCGAATGCGTTTTGCGTCTATGGCGGTGCCGTGGCCGTATCCGAACAGGCTTGCTCGGCGCTGGAGCGTGAGGCTATCTCGATCAGCGAGCGGGTCGGCGCAGACTACCTCGAGCTACGCGTGCTTGAGTCGCGCCACACGGACTGGCCGCAGAAGCGAGATCTCTACGTTACATTCCGCAAGGCCATGCACGCCGAGGTGGATGCGAACATGAAGGCGATCCCACGCAAGCAGCGCGCCATGGTGCGCAAAGGCATCGCGAACGGACTCCGCTCAGTGATCGATACGGACGTCTCGCGTCTCCACGGTATTTATGCGGAAAGCGTGCGCAATCTTGGCACGCCGGTCTTCTCGATCTCGCTCTTCCGCGCGCTCAAGCAGCAGTTCGGAGACGCCTGCGATATCGTCACGATCTGCCATGGCGACCGGGCCGTTGCATCCGTGATGAATTTCTATTTCCGCGACCAGGTGTTGCCATATTACGGCGGTGGCACCGCGGCGGCGCGCGACTTGGCCGCGAACGACTTCATGTATTGGGAGGTGATGCGTCGCGCCTGCGAGCGCGGCTTTCGCGTCTTTGATTTCGGACGTAGCAAGGTCGGCACCGGCTCCTACAATTTCAAGCGATACTGGGGTTTCGAGCCGACGCCGCTCATTCATGAATACAAGCTCGGAGCGGCCAAGCGGATTCCCGACAACAGCCCGAACAATCCGAAGTATCGCTATTTTATAGCGCTCTGGAAACGTCTGCCGCTTCCGCTGACGAAACTCATCGGACCGTTCATCGTCAAAGGCACGGGCTGAGCGCAATGACCGACCTCCTCTTCCTCTCGCATCGGATTCCCTATCCCCCAGAGAAGGGAGACAAGATCCGCTCGTGGAACATGCTGAGGCACTTGGCCTCTAGCCATCGCGTTCACCTCGGCTGCTTCTACGACGACCCAGCGGACGCCTCCCACATTAACGTGCTGAATGGCATCTGTGCCTCCGTGCTGTGTCTACCATTGAACCGGGCAATAGCGAAGGTGCAAAGCCTCACGGGATTGCTCACGGGCCTGTCGCTGTCGCAGGTCTATTTCCACAGCCGGCGACTCCGGCGTTGGGTTGCGAGGACGATGCGCGAACAACCGGTCGAGCGTATCTTCATCTTCGGCTCCGCGATGGCGCCCTATGCGATGCCGTACCGAGAGGTTCGACGCGTCTTGGACATGGTGGACGTCGATTCCGAGAAATGGCGCGTCTATGCCGCTTCGCATTCCCCGCCGCTCTCGTGGCTCTACGCGGTCGAGGGACGTCGCCTGCTCGAATTAGAACGCAGGGCCGCATGCGCTTTCGACTGGACCCTGCTGGTCTCGGCGGCGGAGACCAAAGTGTTCCATCGCCTCGCGCCAGAGGCCGGCTTGCGGGCGATTGAGGTCGGGAATGGCGTCGATATTGAATATTTCGATCCGAATTTGCCCCATCCCAATCCGTTCCCCGCTGCTTCCGTACCGATCGTGTTCACGGGCGCCATGGATTATTGGCCCAACATCGAGGCCGTCGAATGGTTCGTCCGCGAGGTGATGCCGCTCACAGAAAAGTGGGTCCCGGCGCCGGAATTCTGGATCGTTGGGGCCAATCCAGCGCCATCGGTTAGTAAGCTCGCTCATCGACCGCGCGTGCGCGTTACGGGTCGGGTGCAGGATATCCGGCCCTATGTTGCCCACGCTTCGGCGGTAGTCGCTCCGCTGCACATTGCGCCCGGGATACAGAACAAGATCTTGGAAGCCATGGCGATGGCAAAGCCCGTGGTCGCGACGTCCGAAGCGGCATCCGGCATTCTCGAGGTGTCGAATCGGGAAATCGTCATCGCCAGCAGCGCCGCCGAATTCGAGCGCGGCATCGCGGTCGCGGTAAGCGAAGAGGGGAGGCGGTTGGGTCGTCGCGCCAGAGCGCTGATCGAGGCACGGTTCCAATGGGGCGAGAGTTGGAGAGCGCTCGACCGATTGCTGGAGGGAAAAAGCTCATCGGGGCCAACACAGACGCCGGAAGCCAGCGATTCCCTGGGCCTGCCGCAACCGGCCATCGGAGAATGAACTCGTGACGACGAGCGCCGTCACTCCGAGACCGCGGCAGGCTTGGCTCGCCGCCTGCTGGGTGCTGATTGGGACGATCGCCTTGCTGGGTGGAATCTTCTGGCGCGAAGGCCTCGACGTCTATCGGGTGTGGGTGGGATCGACTGCCTACAATCATTGCTTCCTCGTCCTCCCCCTCGTCGTATATCTGATTTGGGAGCGCCGTGCGGAGCTCACGGTCGCTCCGCCCAGGCCGCAGCTCTTGGTCCTCGCGTTGTTGCCGTTTCTGTCGCTCCTGTGGCTGCTGGCTGCAGTCCTCAGCATTCATGAGGCGCAGCAGTTGATCGTGGTGACGATGCTGGAGGTAATCCTGCTGTGCCTCCTCGGTTGGGATCTGTTCCGACGCCTCATGGCGCCGCTCCTTTACCTCTATTTCCTGATCCCGTCGGGCACGTTTCTCGTGCCCGCGCTCCAGGACGTCACCGCCGTCATGGTGGTGAAAAGCCTTCATCTCATGGGTGTGCCAGTCTACTCCGACGGCGTCTTCATCGAGATTCCTGCGGGCAAGTTCGTCATCGCGGAGGCTTGCGCAGGCTTGAGGTTTCTCATCGCGTCGATCGCCTTCGGCGTATTCTTCGCGATTCTGAACTACAGGAGTTGGACCCGTCGCGCGGTATTCATTGCCCTCTCGGTATTGGTCCCGATCGGCGCAAACGGCATGCGTGTGTTCGGAATCATTTACGCCGCACATCTCCTCGACAGCGCAACGGCGGCCGAAGCCGATCATGTGGTCTATGGCTGGGTGTTTTTCTCAGCCATTCTGATCATCCTGATCGCGATCGGGCGGAGCTTCGCGGATCGTCCGATCGGCGCCCACGAGAGGGTTGCGACTGCTCGCGCATGGCGACCGGCGGAGCCGGTTCGCATGGCAATCGCCGGCTTGCTCGGGGTCTCGCTTAGCGGCCTTGGTCCCGCCTATGGGGTGGTGCTTGAGCGCCAAGGCGCCCATGCCGGAGTATCTGTAGCGGCTGCCCCGGAAGTCGGGCCGCCGTGGCAATCAATTCAGGAGACCACGATCGACTGGACACCCGTCGTGTTGGGCGCCGACCATACCAACTTGGACGCCTTCACCGACGGAAAGGTCATCGTTCATCGCTTCATTGCGCTTTATGTCGCGCGTGGCCTGGTGAACAACTTGATCCGCGGGGACAATCGAATCGTCGACGGCACGATCTGGTCGGTGTCGTCGGCTTGGAAATCGAATATCACGCTCTCCGGGCGACCCGCGCCGGTGACTGTCACCAAGGTCGTATCCGGCGATCGCGTGAAGTTCGTCGTCTCGTTCTACGTGCTCGGCGACGCGATCGTTTCGGATCCGCTCAGCGCGAAGCTGCAGCAGGCGCGGGCGCTTCTCGGGGGCGATACCCACATATCCGCATTTTTCGCAATCGCCGTTGACGTGCCCGAAGGCACTCAGTGGCCGAGTGCAGCGATCGAGCGTTTCCTTGCGGCCATGGAACCCATACCGACATACCTGCGCACCGTCTCGCACTGACCCAAAGGCCGGCACCATGACGCCGCTGACGCCACCGATCTTCAACTATGAGGCTGCATTCGATCGCAACATCGGCTGGCTGACGGAGTTCGAGCAGCAGGCATTGCGAGGCAGGCGGGTTGCGATCGCAGGCATGGGCGGCGTCGGTGGGTTTCATCTGACGACCCTTGCGCGCTTCGGCGTGGGCGCATTCCACATCGCCGATTTCGACCGCTTTGAAATCGGGAACTTCAATCGGCAGACCGGCGCGACCATGGACACGATCGGCGAGCCCAAGATCGAAGTGCTTGCGGGCCTGGCGCGAAAGATTAATCCTGAGCTCGGTATCGTCGAATTTTCCCAGGGCGTCACCGTCGAGAATCTCGACGCTTTTCTGCGCGGTGTCGATCTCTTCATCGATGGGCTCGATTTCTTCGTTCTCGATCTGAGACGCCGGGTCTTCGCCCGCTGTGCGGAGCTCGGCATTCCCGCCATTACGGCGGCGCCCCTAGGCATGGGAACAGCCTTCTTGGTGTTCCATCCCGATGGGATGAGCTTCGAGCGCTACTTTCGCCTCGAAGGGCTGCCGCCGGAGAAGCAGTACGTAAATTTCCTGTTAGGCCTCGCGCCCCGTGGCCTGCATCGGCCCTACCTCGTCGATCCCAGCCGCGTGGATTTCAGCGGCCAGCGGGGCCCCTCGACGATCGCCGCCTGTCAGCTCTGCGCCGGCGTGACCGCCGTCGAGGCGATCAAGCTCTTGCTCCGCCGCGGCCGAGTACGCGAGGTCCCGCACTTTCATCACTTCGACGCCTATCGCGGGAGATGGGTTTCAGGCCGCCTGCCGCTTGGTAATGGCAATCCGTTGCAGCGGATGAAGCTCGCGGTGGCCTATCGGGCCTTTGCATCATGGTCGAAGCGCGCGGCACCCCCACCGCCACCGCCACCGCCGCGGCCGCTCTCGGACATCGAGCGTATCCTCGATGCCGCGCGCTGGGCCCCGAGCGGCGACAACACACAACCCTGGCGCTTCGAGATCACCCGTGCCGACAGCGTCATCGTGCATCTGCACGACCAGGCGGAGGACGATCTCTATGATTATAGGGAGGGGGAGCCCACATTGCTCTCGGGCGGCATGCTCCTCGAGAGCGTGCGGATCGCCGCCTCGATGCACGGCCGTCGCGCGGAATGGTCCTATGCGGGCGGCGACGGCCATCACCATCGGATAGAAGTCCGCCTGCCCAGCCGCGATGGTGTGGTGCCGGATTCCCTTTACTCCTGTCTCTTCCTGCGATCGGTCGATCGCCGGCCCTATCATCGTGGGCATCTCATGGAGGCGCAGAAACGGCGCCTCGCAGATGCCGTCGGGGACGCCCTCGCGCTCGAATGGCATCAGGAATTGGGCAAGCGCTGGCGCTTCGCCCGGCTCGGCGCCAAAGCGACCCATATTCGTCTCAGCATTCGCGAGGCGTTCCGTATCCACCAGCGCGTTATTGATTGGGAACATTGCTATAGCGAAACCGGCATCCCTGCCGCCTCGGTGGGTCTGGACGCGGCCACACTGAAGCTGATGCGCTGGGCGATGACGGACTGGAAGCGCCTCGATCGCCTCAATCGATGGTTCGGAGCCACGAGCACCGCGGCCCTGCAATTGGATTACCTACCGGGGCTCGCCAGCAGCGCCTTCTTCTCGCTGCGCCTGCGTGCCCCGCGTCCATCCGATCGTGCAGAGCGCGCGAGCGTGCTGCTGCAGGCGGGCGCTGCCGTGCAGCGTTTCTGGCTCACGGCGACGTCCCTGGGCTTGGTCCTGCAGCCCGCCCTGGCGACACTCATCTTCGCGTACTATGGACGAGAGGGCCTACGTTTTGCAGAGAGTGAGACGGCACGCCGACAATCCGTACGTCTCAATACGGCGCTAGCGGGGATAGCCGGGTCGCCCGATGATCTGGTCTTCTTGGGGCGCGTCGGCCGCCCTCGCCGCGTTAATCGCACCACCCGCTCAGTCCGTCGGCCCCTCCTGGATCTCCTGACGCCGGGCTGAATTACGCTACTGCCGCTGGCGAGCCGCCCAAATGCGGAAGGGGCTGCCAATGTGGCAGCCCCTTCGCATCAGTAGAAGTCTTAATAACGTCCTAGGCTTGGATCGCCTGCTTCTTGGAGTGGCGGCGCGCCGCAAAGCCCAGACCCAACAATCCCGCGCCGAGGAGCAAGAGCGACGACGGCTCAGGAACAGTCAGGAGAAGCTGTCCCTGCTCGGTGACGCAGACGGTTTCCTGGTTGGCACCTGGCCCAGCGTTCGGATTGTTACTAGACGTGCAGGTGCCACCGAGCGGGGCCAGGAACGAGTTGTTGCTATCGCCCGTCCCATTCGGGAAGTTGTCGAGGACGGGCTGGATGTTGGCGAGTTCGAGGGCCACGTTCTGCAAGTCGTTCCCGCCCAGGGTGAATAGCTTCGCGACGGGTGAACTAGCATCCTCCTTGAACGTCACCTGGATCGTTCCCGAGGGGATGCCGCCTGCGCTTATAAGGCCGGTGCCCCCGGTGCCGGGCACGACGGTGAAGGTCGCAAGCGTCTGATTGGTGCCCAGCGCCGGATCGAGCGAGGTGCTGTTCGACAGGATGAGGGTGGCCGTGCCCCCAGTGAACACCAAGCCGCCGGTATTCGTGACCGTGCCCGAGAGGCTGTAGGTGAAATACAGAGTGTTAGCCGACCCAAGGGTGAAGTTGGTATTCGAGGCCTGGCCAACTGTGGTGTAACCTCCAACCTGAATCACCCCCTTCTCCGTGAACGGCTGGCCAAGCGCCGATCCGCCACTCAGATCCTGGATAATGACGCTATTGCCGGCGCTAAAGTTCAACTGCTTGATATTGGTCGCGCTCGTCGGCGCGGTCGCAAATGTGCCGGTCCCGGCATTGCCGAGGTTGAAATCCCACCCTTGAATGATGTTTGCGTGAGCGGGGGCGCTTGTGAACCCAATCACGGCGGCACCGAGCGCTGCGATCCCCAGGACGGCCTTTCCAAAGCGATTCATCATCGATCTCCTGTCACTCCGTTCGGTGAGCCCACCCACAGGGCCCGCTAAAATCCATCCAATTTAAAGCAATCAACGTGCCAGAAGCGGAATCTTGTGTAATTTCAATGTTTTACGCTGTCGTGGTCAGGATCGAGACCCGACCAGCGAGCAAAATGTAAGGCTTTTCGACATCTGACTTGCAGGGCCCACGGAGCAAACGGCCCGCGGGGACTCGCACCCGGATTACTCCTTTTCCGGATAGGCGCATGGGCTAAGCCGCTGACTCCAGCGGCGCCTGGGCCACTGGCACCAGCGGCCAGAGTTTGCCGTTTTGGGTTATAAGCGACCAGGCATCGGGCCGCACCCGATAGGCCCCCGACAAGAGGTCGCCCAGGTGGCTGAACACGGGCTGCCGGAGCCCGTGATGTTCCATCAGTGGCCCCAGCTCCCGGAGCTTGAGCCCAAACCCCGAAAAAAGCCGGAGCAGCGTCGGCGCCATCATCGCGCAGATGTGGCTCACGCCCTCGGCCGCCGCCATGCCCACGACCGCAGAAAGGAGGGTGAGGGTTGCCGTGAGGCCCTCCGGCGCACGGGGGCCGCCGTCGGCATTACGGCTGCCGTTGGCTCGTCGCGCCTCCTTCAGCGCCTCCCGCGACAGGCAGAAGCGCGAGACCTCGCCGAGCCGGTGCCCGGCGGCGCACAGTCTCCCGAGGGTGTCGAGGTCGGCACAGGCATGCTGGATCGGCAACTCGACCGGCGCATGCGCGTCCTGGAGAATCAACCGTACGGTCCCGACAGCCATGCCCGTGGGTTTATGAATGAGCAGGCTGTGAACCGCCCGCTCGTCGAACGGATCCCGCTCGCGGCCCTCCGGATGGTCGGCCGGATTCTCGAATGGGTTTTCGACGCAATAAGCCCGATAGCGAAGCCGGTGGGCGTGGTCACGAAGACGGGGTGAATCGGCGCGCATTACTGCGAACGCGCAGTCTGAAAGATCCATGTCCTCCGGGGTCCCCCAGGAAAGGTCCAAGTCGGTGAGCGCTAGCCCCCACGGCGCGCTTCCGGGCTCGGGATCGCACGGCGCGGCTTCGACTCCGCGAGCCGTACGCAAGTATGGTTAATATCCCGTAACGGCGCCGTGATCGCAACGAAACTCGTGCGCAGAACGAGGTAACCTTTGAAGCAATTTTGAGTCGTTCCCCCATTGGCGGAATCGATTCGCTGCCGGCGCAACCGCACGTGACCGCGGCGCTTCGAAGGCCACGGCGTCACCCCCGAGTCGCTGTGGAAAACCTCGAGCGGGCCGCGGCAACTTGAGACGCTTCCTCGCTAATTCTCGGGCATTGGTTAACCCCGCGTTAACGGTGCCATGAAACTCTGCTAGCATTCGAAATCACTGGGAAATCGGCCGCTGGCGCTGCGCCCACGGCCGGACCGAGCGACATGGTCGACGACACCGAGAGATTGGCTGCTCCCCGACTCGCGGCGCCCCTTTGGGCGGCGCCGGCCTGGCGGCCCTCGCTCAACTGGCGTCTGGCCTGGCGGAATCTCGCGCGCGATCGCGTGCGCCTCGCCATCACCATCGTGGGCGTCACCTTTTCGGTCGTCCTCATGGCCTTGCAGCTCGCCTTGCTGATTGGCTTCGCGGTCACCTCCTCGAGCCTCATCGACCGCGCCAAGGCGGATTTCTGGATCGCGCCCAAGGGCACCCGCGACGTCGACCAATCCGGCGATTTGACCGAACGCCGGCGCTACCAGGCGCTGGCGCTCCCGGGCGTCGCCGCCGCCGAGAAGCTCATCGTGCGCTTCGTGCCCTGGAAGCGCCCGGACGGCGGCGTCGAGACCGTGATCGTGGTCGGCGTCGATCCTAACCATCCCGCGGTCGCCCCCTGGAATTTCGTGGCGGGCTCGGTCGAGAGCCTGAAGACGCCGGACGGCATCGTCATCGACGAGCTCTATGCGGAGAAGCTCGGCGTTCGCCACGTCGGCGAGACCGTCGAGATCAACGGCCATCGCGCGCGCATTGCCGGCATCACCTCGGGCATCCGGGCCTTCACTCAGTCGCCCTATATCTTCGCGGGCTTCAAGACCGCACAGGGACTGGCCGAGCTTGCCTCCGACCGCGCGACCTATGTGCTCGTGACCGCGGAAGCCGGGAGCAATCTCGGAGAACTCCAGCAGAGCCTCATCCGGCGCTTCCCCGGGTTCGACGTCTGGAAGGCCTCGGCCTTTTCCTGGCAAACCCGCAAATACTGGCTGCTCACGACCGGGGCCGGGGTCGCCCTTCTGATCGCCGCCGTCCTCGGTCTCGTCGTCGGCATCGTGATCGTCGCGCAAACGCTTTATGCCGCGACCGTCGAGCGCCTGCCCGAATATGCGACCCTCCGCGCCATGGGCGCCGGGAATCCCTATCTCCATCGCGTCATCTTGAAGCAATCCTCCGTCGGCGCCGGCCTCGGCTATGGGCTCGGCATGCTCATCACGGGCGCGGCCCTCGTCATGGCCCGCGACGGGACCGCCGCGTTGCTGTTGCCATGGCCGGTCGTCCTCGGGCTTGCGGTCGTGACCTTCCTCATGTGCAGCGGAGGTGCTCTCATCTCGATCCGCAAGGTCCTGAAGATCGATCCCGTCATGGTCTTCAAATAGGCCCGCGCCATGGGAACCCGCAGGCGCACCCCCTCGCCAAAGCCCATCGTCCGGATGGACGACGTCTCCATGACCTACGGACATGGCATGACCGCGATCCGGGCGCTCCGCCGCGTCTCGCTCGAGGTGCGCCGCGGCGAGGTGCTGCTCCTCATGGGCCCCTCCGGCAGCGGCAAGACCACGCTCCTCCAGATCCTCGGGGGCTTGCTGCATCCGACGGAGGGCAGCGTCTGCTTCGACGACCAGCGGCTCGGCGATCTCGACGTCGACGCGCTCTGCGCGTTTCGGCTGCAGCACTTCGGCTTCGTCTTTCAGAGCTACAATCTCTTCCCCACGCTCACGGCCTGGGAGAACACCGCGATCACCTGCGAGCTCCAGGGCGTCAAAAGCCGCGAGGCCGAGGCGCGCAGCCGCGAGCTCCTCGCCTACGTCGGGCTCCGGGACCATGTCGACGCCTTTCCCGAGAAGATGAGCGGCGGCCAAAAGCAGCGCGTCGCCATCGCCCGCGCCATCGTTGGCGAACCCGACGTGGTCTTGGCGGACGAGCCCACGGCCGCGCTCGATGCCGGCAGCGGAATGCGCATCGGTGAGCTCCTCCGGGATCTCGCGCATGGCGCCGGACGCGCCGTGGTGATCGTCACGCACGACCCGCGTCTTCTCAAGATTGCCGACCGCATCGTCGTCCTTGAGGACGGCCGCATCCTCTCCTCGGAGGAGGCGCCCCGCGGCGGCCGTCCGACCCCCCTGCATGTGGGATCCCTGCTATGAGACCGAGCTCCATCTTCCGCGCCCTCGTCGGCACCGTGATCGTGTTGGGCGCCGCTAACATGGTCAGCGAATTCGATTTCTCCGGCTACGCACCGGGAGCGGCCCGCGCGGCGCTGCCGACGCCGGAGCGCGTCGTGGCCTCGGCACCCGGTCGAGTGGAGCCCGTATCGGAAGAGCGCGACCTCTCCGCGACGGCGATCGGGCGCCTCGTCTTCGTGGCGGAGGAGGGAAAACCGGTCGCGGCGGGAGAGATCGTCGCGGAGATCGACAACGCCGATCTCCAGGCGCAGCTCGCAGCTGCGGAGGCTCGCATCGACATGCGCGCAAGCGAGCTCGAGCGGCTCATCAATGGTGCCCGCGAAGAAGTCCGCCGCGAGGCGCAGGCGGCCGTGGCTGAAGCCGAAGCAAACGTGCAACTCGCACAGGCGGTGCTGCAACGGAGGCGGCCGCTCGCGGCGTCCGGCGCCGCCTCGCTGGAAACCCTCGACCACGCGCGCGCCGACTACGACAGCGCGGTCGCGCGCCGCTGGCGCCTCGCCGAAGAGTTGGCACTCCTCAATGCGCCGCCACGGCCCGAGGACGTCGCGATCGCCAAGGCGAACCTCGCCGTCGCCAGGGGCGATGCCGATGCCCTCCGCGCCGCCATCGAGAAGACGCGGTTGCGTTCGCCGGTCGATGGGGTCGTGCTGCGGCGCTATCGGGCCGCGGGCGAAACCATGTCGATCCAGCCTGCGACGCTCATCGCGACCGTCGGCGACATCAGCCATTTGCGGGTGCGCGCGGACGTCGATGAGGCCGATGTGGCACGCGTCGCAGTCGGGCAAAAGGTCTGGGTCACCGCCGATGCCTTCGGCGACCGGAACTTCCCGGGGTCGGTCGTGACCGTCGGCAAGCGCCTCGGGCGCAAGGAGATCCGGACCGACGAGCCCACGGAGAAACTCGACACCAAGGTGCTTCAGGTCGTGATCGACCTCGAGGGATCCCCAGAGATCCCCGTGGGGCTTCGGGTCGACGTGTTCTTCAAGCCCATTCCGGAGGACGCAAAAAAAGTCGCGGCGCTCCACTGAATCCCGAGATCGGGACCGAAGCGGAGCTCAGAGGTTTAGGGGATCTGGTCCTTGCGGAGAGCGGAGATTCTTCAGGCCGCGGCGATGCCCTGCGCCATTTCGCAAGGCTTCCGCTTGCTTACTTCGAAGCCCAGCATGTAGCGCCAGAGGCTGGGGTTCTTCCATCGCACTTTCTCGATAATCCGCGTGAGCTTGCCGTAGCAGGGCTGGCGAATGCCGTGATAGGCGACGGGTGGCCCCAGCAGCTCGAACTCGAACCCCAGATGACCCACCAGCCGCAGCAGCGCCGGCTCCATGACGGCGCAGACATGCGTGATGTCGCACGCCGCGCTCATGTGCAGGATGGCGCGGAGGAGGCCATAGGTGAGATAGGGCATGAGCCGCCGTTCGTGCTCGGTCGGCGTCATCCCCTCCACGATCCCAACATCGGGATAGCGCTCCTCGCCGCGGCGGCGACGGAACGCCTTTGAGACCGCAAACCGCGAAATCTCCGCTGTCGCATTGACCGGGAGCTCCGAGAGGCGTGACCGCAGTCCCGGAGCGAGCAGCCGATGCATCGGCAACGGGCGCGTGGAGGGGTCGGGATCGGGCAAAATGAGCCGGACCGCGCCGGCGACCATGCCGGTTCGGCGATGGATGATGACACTATGGACGGTTCGGTCATCCTCGCAATCGATCTCGCGACCATCGGGATGCTCCGCGGCGTTCTCGAAGGGATTTTCGACGCAATAGACCTGGTATCGCAGGCGAAGGGCAGCCTCGAGCAGGGGGCCGCCCTCTGCGATCACGACGTCGAAGTGCCTGATGAACTCTTCACCGATGTCCGCTCCCTCGGAGACCGCGATTGCGGCTGCAGCAGGGGTCATCCAATCCTCACTCCCAGAACGAAAAGGCGCCCGTTTCTGTGAGGATCACACTAGAGGCGCGGGCTAAAGAATCCTTTAACCAATGCTGCAATTTGCCGTTATTGCAATATTTCTGACTGATGTCGCGACGCTCGAACATGTAGCTTGAGGGCATTTGCCTGTGTTTCCGACCGCTTTATTTGGTTAATACCACCGAGTTCCCATCCAGTTCTGACTGGCGGGAAACCCCTGAACCCGGCAAATGGGAAAGTTGGGAACGCCGATTTCTTTTACACCTGCGCGGCCGGAACAGGGTTAACCGGCTCTACTCCATTGATTTGTCTATAGTGGCCTATATCTTGCACGCGCAGGGTGTTGATGCGCCGGTGGCAAGCGCGTCGGCCTTTGCGCGGACCTTGGAAGAGTGCGATAATATTTTATGGACGAGAAAGAGAATTCGCAGCGCAGCAGCCTCGTGCCGGGACGCGACGCGGAAAGCGTGCCGGGCGGGGAGACCTGCGCCTGCAACGCCGATGCGCCGTGCACGGATCTCGTGGTGCCGCGGGCGCGTCTCTTCGAAGGCCGCCGGAAATTCCTGATCGGTGGCCTCGGTGCCTCGACCTTTGCGGTGACCCTCGCAAGCCGCCCGGCCTTGGCTGGGGGCGGGGGCGGCGGAATTAAGCCGCTGAGCGCGCTCTGCTCCCCCGTCGGGTCGCACACAGGGGGCACGACGACCTGCACGGGATCTCATACCGATTACTTTTGCAATAATGGCAGGCATTGGTCGAGCGACTGCTACAAGACGCTCCAATCCTGCGGCTTCTCGGCGTTGACCGGCTGCAACGTCGGCTTGAACTTGAAGACCTGTCTGACCTCGGCCTATCAAAGCAGCGGGTATCAGCCGAACGGGTATTGGGGCGGCCAGGGTTGGTACGGCGGCTTCGGAAACACCTACAATTACGGCTCGGGGAGCAACTATAACAAGGGCTGGTGGTGCTACAAGTCGAGCAGCGACACCGGCAGCATCGAGACGTGGCTTGCGTGCGGGTACCTCAACGCCAAATACCAGAGCTCAACCTTTGGCTATACCACCAGCGAGTTCGTCAACGCCTGCAATAATGTGCTGACGCAGAAGAGCTCCTATTGCTCGCTGAACATCAAGTCCACGGTTTGCAAGACCATCTCGAGCCTCTGCCAGCTGAACCGGAGCCCGCTCCCCAGCTACACCTGCGGGGGCTATCAATCCGTATGGACGCTATGAACTGGCGTCTGGCCTCTGACGAATACCAGACGCGGGTTTGGGAAGGC
>Ga0335069_10003260_pt1 | contig 24625 bp, 17 predicted proteins | sample Lox_Sample_11_FD_206714 | JGI IMG/M metagenome (GOLD analysis project Ga0335069, IMG submission 206714) | Soil microbial communities from Loxahatchee National Wildlife Refuge, Florida, United States - Lox_Sample_1.1 | ecosystem: Environmental > Terrestrial > Soil > Wetlands | place: USA... | reverse complement strand
CAGGAAATTTCCGCAGCATCGAAGGAACAGGACACCGGCGCGGAGCAGATCAACAAGGCCCTGCAACAGCTGGAGCAGGTGATCCAGCAGAACGCATCGGCGGCCGAAGAGATGGCCTCGACCACAGAGGAACTGACGGGCCAATCCGAGCAGCTGGTTAGCGCACTGGCGTTCTTCCACACTGGCGACGAGGAGCAGGCGTCGGTCCGGAGACCGGCGCCGAAGGCCACCAAGGGGCATCCGCCGGCGGCTGCACCTGCCCCGGCAAAGGCAAACGGGCATGGTGCGTCCGGCGTCAAGCACGGCGTGCAGTTGCGCATGAAGGAAACCCACGACGAACTCGACGGAGAGTTTGAGCGGTACTGAGACGCGCGGGCGCTCGCCGCGACGAGCGTCCCACTCACGCAAAACAAGAGAAAGGAGTTTGATCCATGAGCGTGAATGCAATTACCGAGACGCGCCAGTACCTCACCTTCAAGCTTGGGAACGAAGTCTTTGCCACCGATGTCGCCAAGGTGCGCGAGGTTCTGGACCTGACTACCATCACCCAAGTCCCGCGCACGCCGGATTTCATGGCGGGCGTCATCAACCTGCGCGGAAGCGTGGTCCCAGTGGTCGACCTGAGGCTCTGCTTCGAGATGTCGAAGACCGTGAGCACTCGCAATACCTGCATTGTTGTTGTCGAGGTGCTGCTCGACAACGAGCCGACGGTCATTGGAGCGTTAGCCGACTCGGTCGAAGAGGTCATCGATCTCGAGCCGGAACAGATTCAACCCGCCCCACGGATCGGTACACAGATTCGGGTCGACTTCATCAAAGGGATGGGCAAACGCGACAACAACTTCATCATGATCCTGGACATCGATCGAGTCTTCTCGGCCGAAGAGCTGACCGCGATTCGCGCCCAGGACCGCTCTCTGGCAGAGACGGCTGCCACCTAGGAGATGTGCCGATGCCTCATCGAGCCGATATCGGCGACGAGTCGCTTGCTGACCGCGACTTTGCACGTCTGAGAGACCTCATCCGTGCCCAGGCGGGCATCTGCCTGGGCGCGGAGAAGAAAACCATGGTCGAGGTCCGCCTAAAGCGCCGCTTGCGGGCCTTGAACATGGCCTCGTACCACGATTACTGCGAACTCCTGTTCCGGCGCGGCGGCAACCATGACGAAGTCGTCTCTCTCATCGATGTCATCACCACCAACAAGACGGACTTCTTTCGCGAGCCGGCACACTTCGAGTTTCTTACCGAGCGCGCACTCCCCGAGCTGAGTGCGAGAACTGCTGGTACGCGCCCTCTGTTGGTCTGGAGCGCAGGCTGCTCGAGCGGCGAAGAGCCTTACACGCTCGCCATGGTGCTCAGTGAGTATGCCGCCGCCCGTCCGGGCTTTCGGTTTCGGATCCTTGCGACCGACATCTCGACCGCGATGCTTCAGAAAGGCCTTCTCGGCGTGTACTCGGCCGAAGCCGTTGCACCGGTGACGCAGCCGCTGCGGCGAAAGTACCTGCTGCGCAGCCGCGACACCAAGCCTGCCCGTGTCCGCATGGTGCCCGAGCTGCGCCGGGCAGTGGAATTCCGCCGTCTCAACTTCATGGAGTCCGACTATGCCCTGGGAGAAAAGGCCGATGCCATCTTCTGCCGGAATGTGCTGATCTACTTCGATCGCCCCACACAGCAGTCCATCCTCAGCAAGCTCATTGGCCATCTGGTTCCGGCAGGCTACCTCTTCGTTGGCCACTCCGAAACGCTCCACGACATGGACCTGCCCGTGATCCCCGTGGCTCCCGCGCTCTACAGGAAAGCCGATGCCCGTGCCTGAGATCTACCTGCAGCCGGGCGAGTGGGAACTGGTCCGCACTCCCACCGTTCTCAAGACCGTGCTCGGCTCCTGCGTTGGCATCACCTTTCGCGCACCGCGTCTGGGCATCGGCGCCTTGTGCCATCCCATGCTGCCGCATCAGGCGGTACGGTCCGGAGTGCATCCGACGCCGGCTGCCTCCGGACGCTATGTGGACTCCATCATCGCTGAACTGGCCCGCACCCTCGACGAACTGGGCGCCAGCCGCAGCGAAGTTGAGGTCAAGCTCTTCGGAGGCGCCGATGTCCTTGCCACTGTAAGCACAAGAGCCACCGTCGGGGAAATGAATGCAAAGACCGCTATACGTGTTCTCGAGGAGGAGGGGTTTCGGCTTTCTGCCCAGCACGTCGGAGGCTGCCGGGGCGTCTTTATTGAGTTTCACACCGGTACCGGCGAGGTCCTCTTGCGCCGGCTGAAGCACATGGAGCCAGCCACGCTGGCGCGAACCTAAGTGGGAGTTTCAAGCCATGGGTGCCAAAAGGAAGACGCGCGTTCTGATTGTCGATGATTCGGCCATCGTCCGCCAGACTCTCAGTGCACTGCTCTCCAGCGACCCCGACATCGAAGTGCTGGCCACAGCCTCCGATCCCTTCGTTGCTGCCGAGCGTATGAACGACGAGATCCCGGACGTGATGACCCTCGACATCGAGATGCCGCGTATGGACGGGCTTACTTTCCTCAAAAAGATCATGACCCAGCATCCCATTCCCGTCGTGATCTGTTCGAGTCTTGCCGACGAGGGCGCACAAAGCACGCTCAAGGCGCTTGAATACGGAGCGGTAGAGATCATTGCCAAGCCCCGCCTCGGCACGCGCCAGTTCCTCGAAGACTCACGCACCGCGATCTGCGAAGCCGTAAAGGCCGCGGCGCGCGCACGCCTCGGCCCAACCCGGCACGAACACCGGATCGAGCCCAAGCTGACCGCCGATGCCATCCTTCCGCAGGCGACGCGCGCCATGGCCGAGACCACTGAGAAGGTCATCGTCGTGGGAGCCTCCACCGGCGGCACCGAGGCACTGCGCTCGCTGCTCGAGCCGCTTCCCGCCGACGCGCCCGGCATCGTCATCGTGCAACACATGCCGGAGCTCTTTACCCGCGCCTTTGCCAACCGGCTCGACGGCCTCTGCGCCATCAGCGTCAAGGAGGCGGAAACGAACGACACCGTTCTCCGTGGCCATGCCCTCATTGCCCCAGGCAACCATCACATGCTGCTGCGGCGCAGCGGTGCACGCTACTTCGTCGAAATCAAGGATGGCCCCTTGGTCTGCCGCCATCGCCCTTCCGTCGACGTGCTCTTCCGCTCCGCGGCACGCTACGCCGGGCCCAATGCGGTTGGCGTCATCCTCACCGGCATGGGCGATGACGGGGCGCGTGGGATGCTGGAGATGAAACAGGCCGGCGCCTACAACATTGCGCAGGACGAAGCGACCTCAGTCGTCTTCGGCATGCCCAAGGAGGCGATCAAGATGGATGGAGTCCACCGAGTGCTGCCGCTCTCTCAAATCCCGGGTGCGATCCTGGCACGCGGCATCTGAGATCTCGCCCGCTCATTTCCCAATGCAAAACGTCGAGAAGATCAAATTGAGGATGTCGTCCGGCGTCGTCTGCCCGGTCAGAGAATCCAGTGCCCAGAGCGCCCGGTAAAGATCGATCAGGATCATCTCGTGCGGAATCTGATCGGCATTGGCCTTGTCTGCATCGTTGAGCGCGGCGCGTGCCGTCGCAATCGCCTGCTGATGGCGCACGCTGGTGAGCAGTCCGGGCTCGGCTGCCGCCCCGCCGGTGGCCAGCATCACAATGCGCTCCCGAAGTGCAGAAATACCGTCGCCGGTCAGTGCCGACGTGTGGATCGGCGCACGTTCAGAGCCGGCCAGATCCGATTCGGGCGCAGTAAGATCCGACTTATTGACGACCACAACACTTGGCCGTGCCTGAACCGCCTCAAGCAGAGCGTGTTCTTCCTCATTCAACGTCTGTGTTGCGTCCAGAACAACGACAACGATCGCCGCGTCGGCTAGGGCTTCGCGGCTGCGCGCGATGCCAAGCTGCTCGATTTCTTCGTGCGTGTCGCGCAGACCGGCCGTATCGACCAGCTCAATCGGAATTCCTTCGATGGCGATTCGCTCCGTGACCAGGTCGCGTGTCGTCCCCGGGGTTGCGGTCACGATGGCACGATCCCGTTCTACGAGCCGATTGAAGAGTGAACTCTTCCCGGCATTGGGACGGCCAACGATGGCGAGCGTGAGTCCGTCATGCACCACCCGGCCCCACGCGAACGAAGCTTCCAGTGCGGCAAGCGGCGGGACGAGCTCTTGAATGCGCCGCCCAATCTCGCATTGCGGCGTCACATCGACATCGTCTTCCGCGAAATCGATTCCCGCCTCGAGCAGTGCGATCAGTTCCACAAGTGCTTGCTTCGTGGGCTGCACGCGGCGGCTCAACGCGCCGCCCATCTGGGCGGCCGCCTGACGCGCCTGCGTCAACGTCTGTGCCTCGATCAGATCGCGAACCGCCTCAGCTTGCGTCAAGTCCAGCTTGCCCGCCAGAAAAGCGCGCTGCGTGAACTCGCCGGGCTCGGCAAGGCGTGCGCCCAGATCGAGCGCGCGCCGCAACAGCAGATCCAGGACAACAGGAGATCCGTGGGCAGCAATCTCCACCAGATCGTCCGATGTGTACGAATTCGGAGCAGCAAAGAAGGTCACTACGGCTTCGTCGATACGCTCCACGCCGGGCTCAGCCGAATCGAGCACATCGCCAAGCCGTGCGCGCGCGTGCTCCAGCGGATGGTGCAAACGGACAAGTTGGACTGCAATCGAAGATGTCTGGGGCCCGCTCAAGCGCACGATCCCAATGCCGCCGCGGCCCGGCGGGGTAGAAATCGCGACAATTGTGTCGAGCGACACATTCTCTGGTGCCAGGGGATGCATGTCAGCCGTGCTCATTGCGTGTCATCATTGTAGGGAAGAGGTGTTCAAGGTCCCCAGCGCGCATGCCCTCGCTGGCCCCATGAACCGCTTCGTACTGTGTAGGGTCGGTTTCGCCGGTAAAGTGACGAAGTGCCCTGCAAAAAGGTTTTAGCAGCGATTTTCGTAGGTATAATTTTGCGGTTGCGATGAGAGTTGTACGGCTTAGCCAACCGCCTTCCTTCATCGCAGGTAAATGCATTCAAGGTTCGGTTTACAAGTGAGAGATCGTCAACGTGTGTGGATTCTGTCAGGCAATCGGCTCTGGCAGCGGGGAGTGCTTTTCGTCGTTCTGCTGGTTGTTGGCAGGCTGGGGATGGCCCAGCAAGGAAAAGTGGTCTGGGGAGGCACTCTGCGCGGCACAGCAGGGGCTCCAATCGCCGATGCCACCGTGTCGCTCACGGCCGAGGGGACCAAGGCAGAAGCCACCACTGGATCCGACGGCCGCTTCAGCGTTACGGGGATCGTCGCCGGGCAGTACAGACTGGCGATCGAAGTCGGCTCCAACAAGAGCGAATACGCGCAGCCAATCGATGTGGTCTCGAACGGGCCCTCCGTGAGTATCACGCTCTCAAGCCGTGGCGAAATCACGGTGGCAGCTTTGCAAGCGAAGCAGCAGGTGGCAACAGGTGGCGAAGAGTTATCGAGCCAGGCAGTCAGTGAGCTTCCGCTGAACAAGCGCGACTTCAGCTCGCTGTTGCTCCTCGCCGCTGGCACCATGACCGATACGAATGGAGCGACCAACTTCACCGCGCAGTTTGCCATCAACGGCCAGCGCGGCGTCGAAGCGACCTTCGCCATGGACGACGCCGACATCTCCGATCCAGAAATGGGCGGTTCCACTTTCTCGAATTTCAACGTAGACGCCGTGGAGGGCATCGATTCAAGCTCGGGCTGGATGCCGGCGGAAATCGGGCGTGGGGCCTCGGGATTTACCAATATCCATTCGCGTTCGGGCGCCAGCGGATTTCACGGGTCGATTTTCGAATTCGTCCGCAATTCGGCTTTCGACGCCCGCAACTACTTCGACTACGCAACACCCGCTTATCCGGGAAGAATCCCACCGTTCCGCCGCAATGAGTTTGGCTTCACTAACGGCGGCCCGGTCTTCTTGCCGCACGTCTACGACGGGCGTACCAAGACGTTCTACTTCGTGGAGTACCAGGGCTTCCGGCAGGTGCTGGGAACAACGCAGGTCATGCCGGTGCCGACCGCGGCCGAGCGCTCGGGCATCGATACTGTCACCTATCCCGATGGTTCGACCGACACGCTGACCGTGCCCGTCAATCCGAGCATCGCTGCGATTCTGGCGCGCTATCCCATGCCCAACTACACTGCCGGAGCCTTCGGCGCGCGCACCTATGCTACAGCCTCGAAAGTAGCGACGGACGCCGATCAGTTTTCGTTGCGCATTGACCACCGGATCTCGGCGAAGGACCAGTTCCTGGCCCGCTTCACCATGGACGATCTGACCGGCCCCACGACCAACCCCGATCAGACCGCGATCGACCCTGCCTTCGCTGTGCAATACCTTGACCGCCAGCGCAATGTGGTGGGCAGATACACCCGCACGGTGTCGCCGCGACTGATTCTCGAATCCCTGCTCAGCATTACGCGCTCCACGCCGGGCTTTCCGACCACGGATTCCACGGATCCAGGCGTGAAGTTCAACGACGGGACCTACGAGGCTTTTAACTCGGCTGCCGGATCGGTGATGCAGGCCTACGGGAATCTCTTCCAGGGCCGGCAAACCGTCTCCTACACGCGCGGCAATCACGCCTTCAAGGCCGGGTTCGAAGCGCGCTTCAATCGGGATACCACGTACTTTGGCATCAGCCCTGATGGCGAATACGACTTTGGCGGCGGCACGGCCTATGCGACCAAAGCGATTCCATCCGCCAGCGGAACGCACAACATCGCTGTCGGCGACCCCTTGCCCGACACTCTGTCTGGATTCCTCTCCGGCAGCGTCTTTGCCTATACGGTTGCCATTGCTCCCAGCTTTATCTCCAACGGAGAACACATCGGACCCGCGGCAATCAGCCGCAGCAGCTACAGCGTGTGGGCGCAGGACACATGGAAAGTCACTCCGCGCTTCACCCTGGACTACGGCCTGCGGTGGGAACTCTATACACCGATTTCAGAACGGGCGCGCCGTACCGCCGGCTTCTACACGGCGAATGGTGTGCAGGAATACGTCATCAATCCGCAGCCCGGGTACAAAACCAATAAGAACGGCTTCGGGCCCCGCGTCCAGGCCGCATGGCAAGTGACAAGCAAGTTGCAGGCCCATGCCGGCGGCGCCATCACCGTCATTCCTCCGAACATTTGGCAGGACAACTTCCTCACCGGCTCGACGCCCTTTGTGATTTATCCGCGCCGCGTCTCGTCGGCCACCTCGCCCGTCGCCTACGGTTACACGATCACGCCCAGCCAGCTTCCGGAGACCTACACCCCGCAAGGTGTCAATATCTTTGCCTCGGGAAAGACGAACACTGTGGCGCCCAACACCGTCATGGACGTCGACCGTTACGAAAAGGACATGGCCACTCTGACCTCAAGCTCGGTGGTCAGCGCCCTCAACCTCAGCGGCATCGATCGCACCTTCGGCAACGCCACACTGTTTACGTGGACCACCGGTCTCGAACGCAAGTTCGGCAACCTGACTGCCGACGCCAGCTACGTCGGAACGGCTGCCGAAAAGCTGCCTCGCTATGGTTATCCCAATGCATTTCCCGGCGCGACTCCCGGCTTTGCTCCGCATACGCAGTTCGACAGCAACGGCAACGTGACGGGCGGGTTCGGCGTGGAGAACGTCATCTTCGCCGATGCGCACTCCACCTATCACGCTCTGCAGACCTCGCTGTCGGGAACGGTGGGCCATGGCGGGCCCGGCATTCAGGCCAGCTACACCTGGAGCAAATCGATCGACGGCACCAGCATGATTCTTGGCGGCACTGGGTCCACCGGCGCAGTGACATCCGGGTACTCCCAGGACCCCTACGACACCCACGCTGAAAAAGCTCCGTCCACCTTCGACGTTACCCATGGATTCGGCCTCAGCGTTGCGCAGGACATGCATCTCGAAAGTGCGGCGTTTCTTCGCGGCATCAGCCGAAAGGTCACCTATGGATGGGAACTGCTGAGCATCTCCAGCATCAGCTCTGGCTCGCCCTTCACCGTCTACTCCGGTATTCAGCAGACCGGCTACGGCTCGATTGGCGTGGACCGGCCCGATCAGATTGCCAAGCCCAAGCTCTCGACGGCACGCAAGAATCGCCAGGACTACTTCGGCGATGGCGTAAACAATCCAACCGACTTCTTCTCCATCCCGATTCACATCGCGGGCGGATCCGGACCCAACTCCGGACGTTTCGGAACGCTGGGTCGGAACAGCTTCCGCGGCCCGGCCTACTACGACTTCGACTACGCGGTCATCAAGGACACGCCGTTCGGGCAACGCAAGAGCGGCGCCGAACGCGTCGATCTTCAGTTCCGCGGCGAATTCTTCAACCTGTTCAACATTGTGAACATGGGTCTGCCGGCTAACATCCTCAATGGTTCAGGCTTTGGCGAGATCAGCAAGACTGCAGGCAACTCGCGGCAGATCCAGCTTTCGCTGAAGTTGATCTACTAGGAGCCGAAACAGAAGCCGATTTCTCTCTGCTATAAAGGTTGGCGGTTCGCTTTCTGCGGGCCGCTTGCCGCATCGTTCGGGGGAGAAATGAGAGATACACGAGTTCGCAGGGCCTGCAGCCGTACTGTGGCCGCATTCGCCTTGGTCGCATGCTGTGCATTCGCCTCAGCGCAACAGACTGCCCGCACCATCGACCTGACCCCCGTGAAACCCGAGTCCGTGGGCTTTTCAAGCGAGCGCCTGGAACGCCTGCACACATTGATGCAGGACGCCGTCGATCATCAGCAGGTGGCCGGTGTCGTCACCCTGCTCGCTCGTCACGGCAAAGTCGTGGACTATCGCACCTACGGCATGCGCGACATCGCCAGCAAGACGGCGATGACCAAGGACACCATCTTCCGTGACTACTCAATGACCAAGCCTGTCACAGCGGTCGCCATGCTCGAACTCTACGAGCAGGGCAAATGGCTTCCGAGCGATCCCATCTCCAAGTTCATCCCCGAGTTCGCGCATCTCAAGGTCTTCAATGGCATGGGTGCCGACGGCAAGATGATCCTCATCGATCCCATTCATCCGCCCACGATGGCCGAGTTGATGACGCACACGGCCGGCTTTACCTACGGCATCTTCGGCGACACACCTGTCGACAAGATCTATCGCGATGCACATCTGTTCGCATCGACGAGTCTGCATGAGTTTGTCACCAAGCTCGCAGACATTCCGCTGCTGTACCAACCAGGCACCCGCTGGGTCTACTCCGTTTCCATGGATGTGCAGGGCTACATCGTCGAGAAACTCTCCGGCAAATCGTTGCCCGAATACATGCGCGAGAACATCTACACGCCCCTCGGCATGAAGGATGCCGGATTCTTTGTCCCCCAGGACAAGTGGTCGCGCTTTGCCACGGTCTACTGGGTCGACCCGAACGGCGGCTTGTCGGCGACGGGACCCGAAACGGTCAACCACCGCGACTTCGACAAAGAGCCTGCCATGCCCTCCGGCGGCGGTGGCATGGTCTCGACCATCGAGGACTACTATCGCTTTGCGCAAATGCTGGCCGACGGCGGCGAGCTCAACGGCAAGCGCTTGCTGTCGCCTGCAACCGTAAAGTTGATGAGCTCGAATCACCTGCCGCCGAGCCTCCTCACCGGTGAGTTCCGCATCGGTTCCCAGGTGATGCGGCCGGGCTTTGGCTACGGCTACAACTGCGCCGTGGTCTACGATCCTCCAGAGGCCAATCTGCCCGACGGGAAGGGGACGTTCTTCTGGGATGGCGCGGCGGGCACCTGGTTTTGGATCGATCCAACCAATGACGTCGTATTCGTCGGCATGATCCAACGCATGGGCGCAAAGCCTGAGAGCGAGAACCTGCAGTACCTGAGTCGCGGGGTCGTCTACGGCGCGTTGGTCGACCCGCAGAAATAGCGCGTTACTTCTTGAGCAGATCGAGAGCCATCGCCGTCATGGCCGTCACGCCGGTGGGAATCGCCGACGCATAGACCGGCGCGAACAGCGCCGAGTGCGGGCTGGGCAGGGGCACGCCCGACTTGCGGCTTGCCGCAAGCTTGTCGGGATCGGCCGCTCCGAGCCAGTACATCACACCCGGAATTGTGCCGTTGAGGGTGAAGAGGCCCACGTCTTCGCTGCCCATGACGGCTTTTCCCTCGTAAACCCGGTCGGCGCCGAGCGCGCTGACCGCCGCCCCTCGCAGGCGCTCATTCAGCGCGGCGTCGTTGAGAGTCGGAGGCGTACTTTCCCCAAGTGCCACGGTCGGCATTCGATCGGCGGGAATGCCGTAGCTCGCTGCAAGCCCCTCGGCGGTGCGCCGCACATCGGCAATGATCTTGTCGCGCAGCTCATCGGAATACGTACGCAGCGTTAGCCCCATGGCGACTTCGTCGGGGATGATGTTGTTCTTGGTGCCGCCATGGATGGTGCCGACGGTGAGGACCGCGGGTTGCTGGGGGTCGATTTGCCGGCTCACGATGGTCTGCGACACGAGCACGAACTCGGCGGCGAGCACGATCGGATCCTTGCCCATTTGGGGAGCGGATCCGTGACCGCCGATGCCGCGCATGGTGACGGACAGTCCCGTGGATCCCGCCAGAAATGGACCGGCCTTGAGCGCGACGGAGCCGGATGGAACCTCGTTGGAATCGTGCTCGGAGAGAACGAAGTCGGGCCGGCCGAAGCGCTCGAAGAGATTGTCGGCGAGCATCGCCTTGGCGCCGTCGATCATCTCTTCCGAAGGCTGGCCGATCAGCATCAGGGTGCCATGCCACTCGTCTTTGCGCGCTGCCATCTCGCGCGCGACGCCAAGAAAGACCGTCATATGCAGGTCGTGTCCGCAGGCGTGCATCACGCCGACGGCCTGGCCCTGGGCATTCACGGCATGCACCGTGCTCGCATACTCCAGGCCGGTCCGTTCCTCCACCGGCAGGGCATCCATATCCGTACGCAAAAGCAGGCGCGGCCCCCTGCCGTTCTCAAGAATGCCGACGATCCCGTAGGCCTGCGCGCCATCCGGATACTTCCCCACGCGCTCCGTGACGGCGTAGCCAAGCTTGCGCAATTCCGCAGCAAGAAAGGCCGACGTCTTTTCCTCATGATGAGAGAGCTCGGGATTGCGATGAAGCTGCTTGTACGTGTCGGTCAGCGCAGAGAGCTGATGCTCGGCGGACGCGGCAAGCTCGACGTTCTGCGCAAGCGCAGAACCGGACAGGCCAGCTGACAAAGCCATAAGAGAGAATGCGCGCAGGATCACCAGGGTGGCCCTCCAGGAAGCGATTGGGCTGATCGGCAGGGCCAGCCTAACAGACGGCGTCGCCGGCCTTCCAGCTCCGGGTACTGTGGTCCTTGTGCGGGCTAGGACATTACCCGGCTCTGCCCATGGGACCGCGCCGTTCCATTCGTCACAAACAGGCCCACGCAACATTTCTTAAGGCTGCGTCGTATTGCATTCCCATAGGGAGGCGCGTATGCTCGCCTCTATTGGATCGCCATAGGAGGCACGCCGATGGGCGGAAAGACCGATGTCTGGCAGGGAACGCTGGCCCTGATGATTCTCAAGACACTGCAGCTGATGGGACCGCAACATGGCTATGGGCTGGCGCGGCGCATCGAGCAGACCAGCGGCGACCTGCTCGAGCTCAACTACGGCACGCTCTATCCCGCTCTGCTCAAACTGGAACAGGAAGGCTACATCCGCTCACGCTGGGGCGCCTCTGAAAACAACCGCAAAGCCAAGTTCTACGAGCTCACGAAAGTCGGCGAGAAGCAAGTGCGCAAGGCCGCTGCAGAGTGGGAGCAGACCACCGAGATCCTCGCGCGCTTTCTGGCGCCGAACGCCGAAGCGTAAGAAAGGAGGCGAGTGATGGACCGTTTCCAAGCCAGACTCAGAGCGTTTTGGATGCGCCTGCTGCGTCTGGGGCCGGCGCACGACGACTTGGACGCCGAACTCGAGAGTCATCTCGCGCTCCACATCGAAGATGGCATGCGGGCCGGCCTCGGTCGAGAAGAAGCACGTCGGCAGGCGCTCATCCGTCTCGGCGGCGCCGAGCAGACGCGACAGAAGATTCGCGAGCGCGGCACGCTGCCATGGATCGAAGAGCTTCTGTATGACCTGCGTTTCGGCCTTCGCATGATGGCGCGCAATCGCGGCTTCTCCGTGGTCGCGATTCTCACCCTGGCCGTCGGAATCGGCGCCACAGCTACGGCCTTCACATGGATCGATGGGGTGCTGCTGCAGCCGCTCAGCGGTGTCACCGAGCCCAACCGCCTCGTGACCCTCGAGTCAGTCACTGCGAACGGCGACTGGGTACCGAACTCCTATCCCGACTTCATCGATTTTCGCGATCGCCTCAAGCTCTTCGACGGCATCGCAGTGGCCCACATCTCGGTGTTCAGCGTGGGGCAGGAGGATCACGCCGAGCGCGTCTGGGGCGAACTGGTCTCCGGCAATTTCTTTTCTGTTCTCGGCGTGAAGGCCGAACAGGGCCGCATGTTCCTGCCTTCCGAGTATGGAGATGTTCCGGGAGCCTATCCGGTGGCGGTGATCAGCGATCGCTACTGGCATTCCCACTACGGCGCAGACCCGTCGATCGTCGGCAGAACCATCCGCATCAACCAGCACGATCTAACCATCGTCGGCGTCGCCGCGCCCGAATTCCACGGATCCATCCCGGCAACCTCCTTCGATGTGTGGGTGCCGTACATGGAGCAAACAGTCCTCAACGGCGTGCAGCAGTGGATGCTGCGCGACCGCCACGACCGCAACATGCTGGGCATCGCACGGCTCAAGCCCGGCGTGAACATGGAGCAGGCACGCCTCGAGCTGAAGACGCTGGCCGATCGCATGGCGATCGACCATGCCGATGTGAGCGAGGGCATGAGCGCAACACTCATGCCTCTGTGGAAGTCGCCGCACGGGCCGCAAGGATTGCTGGTCGGCCCCCTGCGCATCCTCATGGGCGTGTGCGTGCTCGTTCTTCTCATCGTCTGCGCGAACGTAGCCAACCTCCTCCTGGCCCGCGCGACTGTCCGCGAGAAGGAATTCACGGCGCGCATGGCGCTGGGAGCAAGCCGGGCTCGCGTAGCCCGCCAGGTCCTCACGGAAAGTCTGCTCTTGACGGCATGTGGCGCAGCTTTGGGCCTTATCGCTACTCCTTGGATGAGCCACGCGCTACGCTCGCTCATGCCGCCCGGCCCCATGGCATCCCTCGTGTCGATGGACACGCGGCCCAATCTCACCGTTCTGGCATTCACCGTGGCGTTGTGCGTCATGGCCGCGTTGGTCGCCGGCGTCGTGCCCGCACTGCAAGTGGGCCGGCTTAACCTGAGTGCGAAGCTCAATGCAGGCGGCCGTTCCGGCGCCGCAGGACGATCCCGCAATCGAATGCGCTCGACTTTGGTCGCAGCCGAAGTAGCACTCGCATTGGTCGCGTTGATTGGAGCGGGCCTCTTCGCACGCGGCTTCCAGCAGACCCTCCGCATCGATCCCGGCTTCGACCCCGATCATGTACTGCTGAACCAGTTCTACCTCACCACCAACGGTTACAACCTTGCGCAGCGCAAGGAATTCTGTCGCCGTCTTGCCGAGCGCATGCAGTCGGCGCCCGGCGTGACCGACGTTGCTTACTCCGACGGTGTACCCCTCGGCTTCGAACCAAGCTGGTGGGAAGAGCTCGAAATCGAAGGCTACGCGCGTCACCCCAACGAGAACATGAACATCTTCCGCAACGTGGTCTCGCGGGACTATCTGCCGCTGTTGCGTATCTCCATCGTTGAAGGCCGCAACTTCACCGAGCAGGACAACGAGAACGCTCCCAATGTCACGATCGTGAACGAAACCTTCGTCCACAGGTTCTTCGCTGGCCGGAATCCCATCGGCAAAAAAGTCCACGGATGGGGTCAATGGTTCCGCATCGTTGGGGTCGCGAAGGACGCCAAGTACCACTACTTGAGCGAGAGCACGCCGCCCTACTTCTACGTGCCATTCCGGCAGGTCTTTCGCGAAGACATGAACCTGGCATTCTACGTCCGAACCAAGGGCGATCCTGAAGGTGCGCTCTCCACGTTGCGGGCTCAGACACGCGCGATCGATCCCAACGTCACCGTAGCTGACGCAGCCCCGATGAAGGAGTTCATCGGCGCTTCGCTCTATCCGCAAAAGGTCGCAGCAAGCCTGATGGCGGCGCTGGGCACAATCGCCCTGTTGTTGGCTGCCGTAGGGCTCTACAGTGTCATGGCGTACTCCGTCGCGCAACGGACGCAAGAGATCGGCGTGCGCATGGCGCTCGGCGCCAACCCTGGGCAGGTACTGCGCATGATCGTCGGGCAGGGCCTCGGTTTGGCGGCAACAGGTCTCATCGTTGGCATTGCCCTGGCCATCGCACTCGCGCGTGGCGTGGCCAGTCTCTCGTTCACCAACTCCGCCATGGGCTCACAGGCCAGTCTGCTCGGCAGCGGCGCGAACGATCCATGGATCTATGTGGCTGCCGTCGCGTTTCTCTGCGCAGTGGCTGCAATTGCTTCCTATTGGCCGGCACGCCGCGCGGCATCGGTTCAACCCATGCAGGCGCTCAGGATGGAGTAGGAGCTGACATGCGAAAACTAAGGGCAATCTGGTTCCGCCTCTTCCGCACACATCGCGCCAAAGACGACTTCGACGCGGAGCTTGAGAGCCACCTCGCCATGCACACCGAGGATGGCATCCGCGCCGGATTGGCTCCCGCCGAAGCGCGTCGTCAGGCCTTGGTCCGGCTGGGAGGCACGGAGCAGACCCGCCAGGCCTATCGCGAACGAAGTGGGTTGCCCGCTCTCGAAGCGCTTTCGCGCGACCTGCGCTATGCCATCCGCGCCGTCGCGAAATACCCAATCGTCTCTGCCATCGCAATCCTCTCCATCGGCCTGGGGATCGGCGCCAACGCCACCATTTTTTCCATGGTGAGCCGGTTCCTTCTGCAGCCCGCCCCCGTCGGCGATCCAGCGACGCTGCTCGTCGTCTCCACCGTGCATAAAGGCGATCGCTGCTGCAATGAGTTTCCCTACCCTGTCTATCAGGACGTGCGCGAACAGAGCCGATCCTTCAGCGGCCTGGCTGCCTACTACGACCTCATCCCCGCCTCCATCGGCGGCAACGGCGACCCAATGCGCGTTTGGGGGCAGGGCGTCACCACGAACTTCTTCGACGTCCTCGAGCTCGCCATGGTACTCGGCCGGGGCTTTGCTGCCGACGAAGACCCCGCCCCGGTGATCGTTCTCAGCCAGAGTCTGTGGCGGCAGCGATTCAATGCCGATCCAACGATTCTTGGAAGATCGATCCTGCTCTCGGGACGGCGCTTCACTGTGGTCGGTGTTGCGCCCGCTGCTTTCCACAGCGTCGATCAGATTCTCGCCGCGCAATTCTGGGTCCCACTGGGAGTCACCACGCAGCTGGTCCCCGAGCTTCCTCCTAAGGACTCGCGAGAGTTCCATTGGCTTTCCGTCGTGGGCCGGATGCGCCGCGGCGTATCGCAGAAACAGGCCGACGCGGAACTCGCGACGCTTGCCGATCGTTATGCGCGCCAGTTTCCCGCAACCGAAAAAGACAACAGCTTTTACACGCAACCCGCGGGCACGCTGCCACCGTTCTTTGAAACCACAGTCGTCCTGTTCTTGACTGCGCTTTCGATCATCGCCCTGCTGGTACTATCGATCGCGGCTGCGAACGTGGCCAACCTCCTGTTTGTGCAGGCCGCAGCACGCCAGCGGGAGATGGCGGTGCGCTTGGCTCTCGGAGCTACGCGCGGCCGCGTGCGGCGGCAACTGCTCTTCGAGAGCCTTTTAGTGGCCTTGGCAGGAGGCGTCGTCGGAGTCACTCTCGCCCAGTGGGCTACACAGGGTCTCTCGGCGGTCCGGTTTCCCGTGCCCGTTCCACTTGACCTGACGGTTACTGTGAATTGGCGCGTGTTGGCGGCTGCATTTGCTCTCAGCGTCTGCAGCGGAGTCCTTCTCGGTCTCGCCCCAGCATGGGCAGCATCACGACCGCGGCTCACCAACGCTCTCAAAGGTGAGGATGCGCTCGCTCGTCCGGGACGCCGCTGGACCTTGCGCAATCTCCTCACAGTCGGACAGATTGCCATGTCGGTCGTCTTGCTTACGATCACGGTCCTCTTCCTGCACAATCTCGAGAGCGCCGCGAACATCGACATCGGATTCCGGGCCAAGGGACTGCTGATGCTCTCCGTGGACCCCCGCGTCAATGGCTACACTCCGGAAAGAACAGAGACATTTCTTTCGCAGCTGCGGCAGCGAGTCGAGGCTCTTCCTGGCGTCGATTCCGCCGTGTGCACGGATGTTGCGCTTTTGACCGGCGGCAATCGCAGCGATGGCTTCACTGTTGTGGGCGGAGCTGCGAAAGACGGCACAACAGCCTTGGCCGATCTCTACATGGTGACCCCCGGCTATTTCTCTGCGCTGGGAATTCCCATGCTCGCCGGCCATGACTTCGCCAATACTGCAGCCGACGGCCCCAAGCAAGCCGTCATCAATCGGGCCTTTGCCGATCGGCTCTTCGCCGGTGTAAGTCCGATCGGTCAACGTGTGAGTGGAGGCAAGTTCAGCTACGAGATCGTCGGCGTCGTCGGCAACGTGAAGTCGCGATCGATTGGAGAAGACACCCGCCCCTTGCTCTACCGTCCGCTCAACCAGTTTGTCGCCGACGATCCCTCGCTTATGGGCTACACCTTGATCGTTCACACCCCAGGCAATCTCGCCGCTCTCACTGAGCCTGTGCAGCGGCAGGTGCACGCCCTCGATCCTGCGATCGCGATCTACAACCTTGAGACCATGGAAAACCATATCCATACCGCCTACTTCCTGCCGCGTCTTGCCGCCATGCTCTTCGGCATCTTCGGCAGCATCGGCGTTGTGCTGGCTACCACCGGTCTCTACGGTGTGATGAGTTACTCGGTGAGCCGGCGCACGCGCGAGATCGGAATCCGCATGGCACTCGGCGCGAAGACCGCTGCCGTGGAACGGATGGTCCTGCACCAGGGCCTGGTTCTTTCGCTGATTGCGGTTGCCTTGGGATGGCCGGCTGCATGGATGCTCGCCAAATTGGCGAGGAGCTTCCTATACGGAATCCAGCCGCACGATGCACTCACGTTCGCCGCAGTTCCGCCGTTTCTGTTGCTGATTGCCATGGCTGCCTGCTGGATTCCAGCGCGCCGCGCGGCATCGGTCGATCCGATGCAGGCGCTACGGAGAGAGTAGGAGACTGCGATGAGACAGATCAGAGCCCTGTGGGCACGCATGTTCGGCAGCAAGGGTAAGCAGGACGAATTCGATGCCGAGCTGGCGAGCCACCTTGCGATGGATATCGAAGATGGCGTGCGCGCCGGTCTCACCCCCGAAGAAGCCCGACGTCGGGCGCTCATCAAGCTGGGCGGTGAAGAGCAGGTGCGCCAGGCCTATCGCGATCGTGCCACCTTGCCTCCAATAGAAGGCATCCTGCAGGATGTCCACTTCGCTCTTCGTCAGATGCGCAAAGCTCCGGGCTTCACGATCACGGCGGTTCTGACCCTGGCTCTCGGCATCGGTGCCAACGCAGTGATCTACACGCTGGTGGATTCCATTCTGCTGCGGCCTCTCCCCTATGCTCGGCAGGACCGCCTGATGCGCGTCACTGCCACCACAGCTCCCGTGTTCCCCAAGGGGTGGATTCGCGCACTTGGCTCGAGCAGCAAGGGCTTCACTTCGATCGCAGGGTATGGCCCGGACGCAGAATCGAACGTCTCGGAAAACGACACGCCCAATCGCGTCTTCGGCACATCGGTCACCGTCAACGCGTTCGACACTTTGGGCATTCATCCCGCCATAGGCGACTTCTTCACCCCCGGCGATGCCATTGCCGGCGAGGATCACGACGTGGTGCTGAGCTACGGCTATTGGCGTCAGCATTACGCCGGAGGTCCAGACGCAATCGGCCGCACTCTGCGCATCGACGGCGTCTCCCGCCGCATCATCGGTGTCATGCCCGCCGGGGTGCATTTTCCTTATGCGGACACGCAGTTCGTGATTCCAGTCTCCTATCGCAGCCAGGATGTCTTCGATCCATGGGCCAACTTCAATCTGCGTGTCTTTGGGAGACTCGCAGACGGCGTCACTCCGGCACAGGCACAGGAGGAACTGCGGCGTCTCCACGGGCAGCTCTTGCCGACATTCCCATACCGCATGCCGGACATCTGGGCCTCCGACATGACCGTGGTGCCTCTGCTCGAAGCGCAAACCGGCGCAATGCGTCCCCGTCTGTTGCTCCTCTTCGGCGCGGTGGGCCTCATTCTGCTCATCGCCTGCGCCAATGTCGCCAACCTGATGCTGGCTCGTGCAACCGCGCGCGAACGCGAGATCGCCATTCGCGGCGCATTGGGAGCCTCGGGCAGGCGGCTCATTCAGCAACTGCTCTCCGAGAGCATTGTCCTCGGCATGACCGCAGGTATCGTTGGCCTGATTGCTGCCTTCGCCAGCCTGCGTATCTTCATCGGCTTGCTCCCGGCCGACACGCCGCGCATCGAAGACGTCTCGCTGCACGCCAGCGATGTTCTCTTTACCCTCGGTACATCGGTGTTGGCGGGGCTCCTTTTCGGCCTGATTCCGTCGATCAAAATGGGCTCGCTCAATCTGCTGGCCTCGCTGCGCTTGGGCAGCCGAGGCGTGATGGGCAAGGGCGCCGGCTTCGGTGTGTCGATGGCGCTTGTCATGGCTCAGATTGGCCTCTCCGTCATGGTGATCACGGCGGCGGGCCTGCTGTTGCATAGCCTGTACAAGATTTCGCAAGTTGATCCCGGATTCACGACCGGAGGCACTGTAACCGCCGAGGTCTCTTTGGATGCGGGAACCTGCCGCGACAAAGGCCGCTGTGCCGCATTCTTTTCGACGCTCCTGCAGCGCGCGCCCGAGATTCCAGGCGTCGAAAGCGTCGCCGTCACAGACTCGCTGCCCCTCAGCGGGCGCGAAGGCAACTACGTCTTCGACGCCGAAGATCATCCCCGCGAATCGCGCCAGGGTGCTTCGATCGCCACAGGAAGAACGGTGTCCCCCGGCTACTTCGCTGTGTTGGGACTGCATCTGGTGCGCGGTCGTCTCCTCACCGAAGAAGACGCTCAAGGCACAACCCGTGCGGTTGTCGTCAACGATCAGTTCGCGCAACGCTACTGGCCCAACCAGGACCCACTCGGCAAACGCCTGCTCGATGTGAACGATGCCCCCGCGCCAGCAGTATGGGATCCAAGCAAAGCCTCCGTGGTCGTCGGCGTCATTCGGAATACACGCGAAAGCAGTCTTGAAGGCCAATTTCACGACGAAGTCTATCTGCCCATGACGCCGGGGCGCGAGCAGCCCGTCATGTATGTGATGATTCGCTCCCACGCCACTCCAGCCGAGACCGCGGACGGCCTGCGGCGCATCGTCGCTGGTATCGATTCCCTCGTGCCCGTCACGCGTGTCCGCTCCATGGACGAAGTGGTGGCGAACTCGGTGGCGGCGCCACGGGCCTTGGCTGTTCTCCTCCTGGGCTTCGGTGGGCTCGCCGTCGTCATCGGCGCGGTCGGAGTCTACAGCCTGATCGCCTACATCGTCAGCTGGCGCACCCGTGAGATCGGGCTGCGTCTCGCCCTCGGTGCGCAGCGCTGGCAGATCGTGGTGTCCGTCGTTCGCCAGAGCCTGCTGCTTGCCGGCGGAGGATGCGTCGCCGGCCTCCTCGGCGCCTTGGCGTTGAGCCGGACCCTGCACAGCTTTCTCTTTGAAGTGAGCCCGCAGGACCCCGCGACGTTCTGTGCGGTGCCTTTGCTGATGGCCGCGGTTGCTCTGGTGGCAGCATGGGTTCCGGCGCGCCGCGCCGCTGCTGTCGATCCAATGGTCGCTCTGCGCGGCGAGTAGGAGGTCAACCTTGCTGAGACAACTGCGCGCGCTGTGGCTCAGGCTCTTCCCCCGCCTCGTCGATGATTTCGACGTCGAGATCGAGAGCCATCTGGCGATGCACATCGACGACGGCGTCCGCGCCGGCCTGACCCCCGAAGAGGCGCGCCGCCAGGCGCTCATCAAGCTCGGTGGAGCCGAGCAGACGCATCAAGCCGTGCGCGAACGCAGCACGCTTCCCTGGCTGGAAAGCCTCATGCGCGATGTCCGCTACGCGCTGCGCGGATTCGCACGCAGCCCCGTCTTTGCTCTCACGATCATCGCCACCCTTGCACTCGGCATCGGCGCAACAACCGCAGTCTTCAGCGTCGTCGATCGTATTCTCTTTCGCCCGCTCCCCTATGCCGACGCAGACCAGATCGTCTCGTTCGGCCTGGTACAGTCACTCGAAAAGCAGGAGTTCACACTCGGCGGCTTCTTTTACGAGTGGCGTGACAACCAGAAACCATTCTCACAAGTCACTTTTGAGCGCGGTGTCGATGACTGTAATTTGAGCGAAGGCAATCCTCTGCATCTGCACTGCGCGTCGGTGGCGGGAAACTTTCTCACAACGCTCGGTGTTCCTCTTGAGCTTGGGCGTAACTTCACCTCCGAAGAGGACGCGCCGAACGGACTCAAGGCCGCCATCATCTCGGATGCCCTATGGCAAAGTCGATTCAATCGCGATCCCGCCATCTTGAATAAGTCGATCAGCATCGACGATCGACTCGTACCGGTGATAGGAGTGCTTCCCCGCAACTTTGAAATGCCGCGCCTGCAACCAGCCGACATCCTGCTGCCCGCGCAGACAGACCCCGCAGCCCAGCACACCCTGAACGAGGGCGTGGGCGTACCCATGTGGGCGTTCGCCCGACTCAAGCCCGGGGTCCGCATCGCCCAGGCGCAGGAGGAGATGCAGCCGCTTTTCAAGCACACGCAGCTCTGGATTCCGCCACAGATCCGGAACGACTTTCATCTCCAGGTGCGGTCCCTGCGGGACCGGCAGATGCAGGATGCCTACCTCGCAGCTCGCGTGCTGCTTGGCGCCGTGATCGCAGTGCTCCTGATTGCCTTCGCCAATGTAGCGAGTCTGTTGTCGGCGCGGCGGGTGGCCCGGGAACGTGAGTTGGCGGTTCGATCCGCACTCGGGGCCAGCCGTCGCCGGTTGTTTCAGCAGTCGATCTCCGAGGCTTTGCTGCTGGCCTCGGCGGGCGCGGCTGCTGGTTGTCTGCTTGCCGAAGGCTTGCTGCGGCTGTTTGTCGCCATCGCACCCACTGGCGTACCTTTCCTTGCCGACGCGACTGTCGATGGTCGGATCGTCGCATTTGCGGTGGCGACGGCGCTTGTGTGCGGGTCGATTCTGGGAACGATACAGGCTATGGGGAGGCCGCGTGCCGATTGTCTCGTCTCGCGCACCGTTCTCTCCAAGGCCCATGTCCGTTTGCGCCGTCTCTTGGTAGCAGCGCAAATCGCGACGAGTGTCGTGCTGCTGGCCAGTGCGAGTCTGCTGGGTAAGAGTTTCCAGAATCTCGAGAATCAGAATCTCTGGTTGAGTGCACGCCATGTGTTCGTACTTCGGTTGCCGATGACATGGCGCCGCTATCCCTCGCAGCAAGCGTTTATGGATTTCTATTTGCGTGCCGAGACAGCTCTTCGCCGCACGCCGGGAGTCACAGGGGTCGCCATATCCGATTCCATACCTCCGGATCCGAACAGCTGGCATAATGACGGCCGATACGCGGATCTCTTTGCCGATGGAAAGCCTGCGGCAGCACCCGGAACCGGCGGCACCATCATGATCCGCACGGTAACCCCGGAGTATTTCCGGATACTGGGCATCCCTTTCATCGAAGGCCGGGACTTTAGTACCGAGGATCAGTCCTTGCAGGACCATCCGATCATCCTGAGCAAGGCGCTAGCGGGAAGACTCTTTGCCGGCAAGAATCCGCTGGGCCAGCATCTTCAATTCGGAACCTATCAGCCCTACTTCGCTGTGGACAAAACCGTCAACACGGTCGTGGGCGTGGCCGCGGATGTGAAGAACGGCGGAGTCGCGGGCGAAGACGAGCCAGAGCTCTATCTACTGAGGACAAACCATCCAGACCAATGGAGCCGTCACGCTATCGTCCTTCTTGAAACCGAGCTGCCGCTGAACACCGTTGCGCCATGGATCCGTGCGCAGATTGCTCAGATCGACCCGACGATCCCGGCGGACATTACGTCATTGCGAGAGTCATTGCAACGACTCGATGATCGCCCTCGTTTCGAAGCTGCGCTCCTGGGATTCTTTGCAGCCTGCGGGTTGTCGATGGCTGTGATTGGCCTTTACGGCGTGGTCGCATTCATTGCCACACAAAGGACGCAGGAAATCGGCGTGCGGATCGCCCTCGGCGCCACCCGCCGCGACATCCTGCGGTTGATCGCCGGCGAGGGTGCGCTGCTGATCGTGCTGGGAGGAGTCGCGGGTCTGGCCGGGACGTTGAGCCTCGCGCGCATTCTGCGTAGCTTGCTTTTCCATGTCAGCCCGTACGATCCCGCGAGCCTCATCGCGATGAGTACTCTACTTGCTGTGGTTGCTTCGATCGCCACCCTTATCCCCGCGCGCAGAGCCATGAAGATCGACCCCATGAAGGCCCTGCGCTGCGAGTAGACCAACTGGTACTTGCGCTGACCGCGAATCGTACAATCGCACAAGCGGGAGCGGTGCGTGCGAGCGACAGCGATTGAATTTCGGCTGCGGATGGCGATCAACGCGGTCATCATAGTCCTGGGATTCTGGGCGCCGTGGATCGAACGATGGCAGATCGGCAGCCGCGTCTCATCATTGGAGTGGCTCGCCCTTGAGATCAGTCGCACGGGCCTGCTTCCATTCACTGTTGCCACGCCTGTCACCATCGTCGCCGGCGCCGCCATCGCCGGAACCGGCGCATTCCTGCGCGTCTGCGGCACTGCCTACCTCGGCTCAGGGATCGTGCAAGGCGCGAACATGAAGGCGGAAGCCGTCATGGCCGACGGACCCTATCGCTTTGTCCGCAATCCACTCTATCTGGGTCTCTGGTGCATGATCCTGGCACTGGCCTTGATGATGCCGCCCACCGGCGCTCTCTTCGCCATCGTGCTGCTGACGGTCTTCCTTTTGCGACTGATCTTCGGCGAAGAAGCCTTTCTCTCTGCACAGCTGGGCGCACCCTACCGCGCCTATCTCTCCCGAGTGCCGCGTCTCATCCCGAGACTCAGAACCTCTGTCGCCCGCGGCGGCAGCAAGCCCGACTGGCTCCGCGGCGTGTTGGCTGAGATCATGCCCATCGGCGTATTCGTCACCCTGGCCGCATTGTCGTGGAGCTACGACAACCGCCTGATGGGCCGCGCCATCCTGATTTCTTTCGGAATCTCGCTTGTCGTGCGTGCCGTCCTGCCCTCTGCCTCTGCAGAGACGAATTCCACTACGAGCGCGTAAAGGCGACCACAAGAAAGACCGCCCCAAGCACGAAACATGCCGGCGCAGCCAGCGAGACAATCCATCGCCTTTGGATGAGACCGCCGTCAGGGAAATGAGCTCGATAGAGGTTGATCACCTCGCCCCCACCCAGCGAACGGGCACGCGCGAACAAGGCAAAGGGTTCCAGATCTGGCCGCACCCGGTGCACAGCGTTCACGATCTGCCAGCGCAGATCGTATTCGTGCATTGCTAGACCGAAACCGGCGATCAGGCAAAGCATCGCCAGTACCCCATAGACGATCATTCGTCCCTATTCTACGAAACAGGCTCCTGCTTCCCCACACGCCCCAGGTGTGTCCATCCAAAGCCGTTCGCGTATTTCAGGCCGTAGCCCATCAGCCGATCGATCCCGATGTGATTGATCCAGATGAGTGCCACAGGTAGCTCCGCCTTCGCCCCCAACAACAGAGCAGCCAGCACCAGCACCCCTGGCAAAACATAGGTGTGCGCCGCGTTGTAGATGCGCGCGCCCCAGCAGGGCCGGTAAAGATAACCGAGCATCGAGAGATCCGGTGCAAGCCACAGCGCAGCGAACAGCCACCAACTCGCTCCGGTTCGCGCGTAGAAAACGAATGTGAGTGCCGCCACTGCCAGTCCTTCCAGGCGCAGCAGCACGCGCGGCGAACCTTGCACGGAGAATCCGGAAAGAGCCTGGTCGGAGAGCGATGTCGTCGAACTTGCCATCGCCCATTGGATGCTTGGCCGGTTCCTTGGGGGCGCAGAAAATCCGCGCAACGAAAAAGAGAGGAGAAGCATTGCGCTTCTCCCCTCTTTCGGTGGGCCCGTCCAACTTAACTACTTCTTGGGGGGGGCGATAACGTCCTTGGCGGCCTTTGCTACGCGGAACTTCACAACGGTCTTGGCCTTGATCTTGATGGCTTCGCCGGTCTGCGGGTTGCGGCCGATGCGGGCCTTGCGCTCTGCCTTCACCAGGCGACCGATGCCGGGAATAACAAAAACGCCGTTCTTCTTCGTTTCCTTGATGGCGGTTTCGGCGAGCAGATCCAGGAAGGCAGCGGCTTGCTTGTTCGTCAGTTCGAGCTTTTCTGCCATGTGCCGGGTAAGTGCAGTCTTGGTGAGTCCAGTTGCCATGTGATGTTCTCCTTCTCGGGTTGTTGCCTGGGTTTCCGTCGCCCGGCCTCCTTCGCCAAAAATCGAAGAAGCCACAAAGCGTACCGCATGGAGGGAGTGCGACCGAGGCAACGTTTGCACGAAACCCCTGTATTCATGCGGGT
>Ga0335069_10003259_pt1 | contig 24634 bp, 36 predicted proteins | sample Lox_Sample_11_FD_206714 | JGI IMG/M metagenome (GOLD analysis project Ga0335069, IMG submission 206714) | Soil microbial communities from Loxahatchee National Wildlife Refuge, Florida, United States - Lox_Sample_1.1 | ecosystem: Environmental > Terrestrial > Soil > Wetlands | place: USA... | reverse complement strand
CGGCGGTAGTGCTATTACCAATGCCACCACCGCGGTTCCGTTTACCATCCCGGCTGGGGCGCGTCTGGTGCTCCAGTGCACCGTCGCAACCTCTGCCGTTGCGTGGGTGGCCAGCCCGGATGTCGACAGCGGAGCCTCCCTCACCCCCTCCACAACCGGAGCATATCCCCAAATTGCGCTGGGGCAATATGTTTCTACGTGTCTGTTCGGGGGTGGCGGTCAGGGCACCGGCTATGCCCAGTCCACTATCTCGGTAATTAGCTCGGCTGCCTTCACGGTCAATTTGTTCCGCCTGCGCTAAACCGGGGCTTGACTAATACAGCAGCAGCGGTTTTGATGTGGGCATTCCGGGCATAACGCCCTACGGAGCACCACACAAATGGCCGTTGTAAATTCTGCAAGCCTGGAAAACTTCATCAAAGAGAAGTACGCCGACGAGGCCGACGACACGATTGTGAAGTGTGCAATCCTCGTCAAGGATACTCAGCTCAATAAGAACTGGTTCGGGGTTGGCGATAAGTTTCAGATTCCAGTGAAAGTGCAGGACGAACAGGGCTGGACGTTCGGCGTCCCGACCGCCTCCGCGCAGGCCAATAACCCCATCCCGTTGCAGATTGAGCCTGCACAAGTGCCGGTGCCCATGCTGTCCCTGCAATCCGCGATTAACGTGGACGTGCTCAAGAGGACTGGTAACGGTAAAGAGGCCAGCTTTGGCCCTGCGTTGGACCTGATGCTCGATTCGGCCCGGGACTCGCTGTACCGCCTTGCGGAGAATGAGTATCTGTACGGCGCCGATAGCCATGGCTGGGCCATCGTTAACGGCTCGCCCAGCGTTTCGGGCACCACCGCCACCATCGTTCTTAAGAGCTATGCCCCGGCCTGGTTTGCTTCGCTGGTGGGCGCGCAGCTGGACTTCTACAACGCGGCTGGTACCACGCACCGTAATACCAACGCGGCGGTTGTTATCACCGGCTTCAACCTCACCACTAACACCCTGTCGGTTTCGGGTAACAACACGGACCTGAACGCGATTGCCAGCACTGACATCGTGGTGGGCTTTGGCGAGGGAACCATCGCCAGCTCCAATTTCGCGGGCATTGTGGGTCTCATGACCCAGACCAGCTACAGCGGAAACTGGGGCTGGGGTATCGACAACACGGTGTATCCGTCGGTCGCCGGCCAGGTTCTGGCGGTTAACGGCGTGTTCACCTACGCGGAAGCGGCCAAGATGGTTGGCCTCTCCACGAACTTCCTGCCCGAGAGCGACCTTAGCCTGTTCGTCAGCCCGAACCAGTACGCTGCGCTCGTTAAGGAGCAAATCGGTGTGAACCTGTCTGGTTCCGCTGCTACCGCCACCCAGATGGCTCGCCGCAGTGAGGGCGGGGGGGACGTGATGGCTGGCTTCACCGGCATCGAAATCCCGGTTGGGGACACTAAGTGTTTCGTCCGCCGGCACCCATTCGTTAAGGACGTGGACGCGCTCCTCTTGCCCCTGGGCGAGGTCGACGTGGCCGGTACCAGCAAGGGCGTGTTCGATGCGACCGCCGCGGGCAACATGTTCGTGTTCACCCCCGGCACGCTGTCATACACCTACTCGCTGGTGTTCCAGTGCCAGCCGGTCATTCTCAAGCCCAATCAGTGCGTTAGGGCCACCGGTCTGACCGTCGCTAGCTAATAGCCTAGGAAAGGCAACGCCATGATGGGTATGGATGATGATGAGATGGGCCCCGATGACGAGGCCATCTCCGCTATCTTGGACTTGCTCGAGTCCAAGAGCGACGAAAAAATGCACGAGAAGTATGGTCCCAAGCCCCCGGCGGTGGGCAGCGGGCACGTGGTCACGGTGACGGTTCACGCCCCGGGGAAGCCCGGGGACAAGGCAGAGGGCTCCGATGATGAGAAAAAGGAAGACGAATCGGGCCTTACTAGCGAGATGCTGGAAAAGCTCATGGGGGAGTAATCTCCCATGACCCCATGGCTGAATGACCAGCTACTTACGAGCATTCGATTCCGTTCGGGCCTGCCCGCGACGAATATCGACGAGTATTTTAGCGACGACAACCTACTGCAACTGCTAAACGAGGAAATTACCGCTTGGCTCACTCCACTGGTGCTGGAGATGCGGCAGGAATACCTCGTAAATACCATCGATTACCCAATCGGCAATTCAAATCAGTTCTATATCCCCAGCGGGGCGGTGGGGGGCAGGCTCCGTTGCGTGAAAATGTGCGATGGCCAGCATAACCCCATCGGCCCCCAGCTCGAGCAGATTGATATCAAAGACGTCCGCAACGTGTGGATTCCCGGTATCTGGGGCAGTTTCTACATCAAGGACAATTGCGTAATCCTTATCGGTAACCTGCCCCAAGGCTATTACCTGCGCATGGACTATGAAATGCGCTTGGCCACGTGTTGTCCACCAAGTGCGCCCAAATTACGGGGATTAGCGGCAACACCGTGACCTGCAGCGGCGGGTTTCCCTCGGGTTACACCAGCGGCGTGCTGGTGGACTTTATAGCGGGGGAGTCCCCGTTCACACCGCTGGGCACCCTGTCCTTTCCCACGCCGAGCGGCACCAGCGCCACTTTCGCGAACCCGCTGCCTAGCGCGCAGGGGCGGTCTGTCCAAGTGGGGGATTGGCTGGCCCTGACCGGTACCAGCCCGTTTATCGGCCTGCCCCAGGAAGTGTTTCCGTTTGTGGCCCAGTGGATGGCCACCAAGGTGCTGGAAATCAAGCGCGACCCAGGCATCGAAATCACTCAAGCCAAGTACAAGGAAGTACAGCGCCAAGTGACCTCGATTCTGGCGCCCCGCTCGCTCGGCAACCGAAAAACTCCAGGCAGTATGCTGGGTCAGATTGTCGGGCCGGGCATCTGGGGTTGGCCGAGCGGGGGATTCTAGGGGATAATGGAGCATATATGCCTTACCCGACTGTAGAAATCGGCGACACTGTCACGTTCGTGAACAACGCTGGGGTTACTCGCCCCGCGGTGGCCACTAGTACCGCCGCCGCCGGTGTTATTAGCCTGGTGTCGGACGGTGTATCCATCCACAAGGCGCCGTTTGACGCCACCGGGGCCCAATATAATAGCTGGAACTGGGTCACCAACGCTGGCTCCAATGTGGGCAATTGGAACGCGCAGGGCGGTACTACCTATCAAGTGACCGCGGCTGACCGCTATATCGCGCTGTCGGATGATGCCGCCCGGGTGATTACGCTGGTGGCACTGCCGGCGGGGGCTACGCTTACTTTCCTGGACACGTCTGGTAGCGTCACCAGCGGCCACACAATTACGTTTACCGGCACCCCTACAGTGCATGGGACAGCCACTATCACTCCAGGCACTAACAAGGCTTGCACGCTGGTTTCCGACGGAACCGATTTCTGGCTCCTTTACAAGCAGTAGGGGGGCCCGGTGGCACAATCGTTCAGTACCGCCCAACCCGGCCTCTACCTGGACCCTAACCCGTTGGGCAACGCCCCGGACGGGGCCCTAGCTCAGGCGGATAACTGTGTAATTCGGTACGCTGGCATCCTGGAGAGCCGGCGGGGGTTTGCACTGCACTCCGCCCATACCGGCTTCCAGTCGCTGGGGGCCTTTGGCAGTACCCTGGTGGCCGCGGACCCGTTCGGTACCAGCAAAGCCTACTATTACGACGGCGCCAGCTGGGTAAGTCTGGGCAGTATCAGCAGCCCCCCGGTTAGCAACCCGCGCAATCAGTTCTTTACGAGCAAGGGCGCGCTGTACGTTACCTCGGGGGGCGGTTTGCTCCGTACCGACTCCACGGCGGACCAGTTGCAGCCGGCTGGGCTAATCCGGGCGGCCCCCTTCTTGTTTCCCACGTCCACGGTCAACTTCACTGCCGCAGTTAGCTCAGCGGACATTCTGCCCAGCAATGCGGCGGTGGCATACCGGACCGTCTACCAGCGGCAGGTAGGTGACCTGTTCGACATCATATCTCCGCCATCCGCCCCCCTTACTGTCGTAAACATCAGCGGTGGCACTGAAACACCGATTATCACGATACCCGTAGGGCCACAGCTGACGGTGGGGGACACAATACAGCTGTACCGGACCGAGGTAGCGCTGTCGGGCATCCCGAGCGCCGAGTTTTTCCTTGTCCAACAAATACCCGTAACCGCTGCTATTCTGGCAAACGGCCTTAGGTTTACGGACCAGGTTCCGGACGCGAATCTAGGTGCGGCTCTCTATACCAACGCTTCCGAGGAAGGCGCAGCGCAGGAGAACAACCCGCCCCCCTTGAGCGGGGATGTGTGCCAGTTTCTGGGTTACACCATTTACGCCAATACGACCGGTTACCAGGCTATGACACTCCAGCTGGGCGCCCTGCTCAGCGCTAACGGCCTGTTTCCGGGGGACGTGCTTACCTTCAATGTGGGCAGCAATGTGTCCCTGGTGGCCGGTACGGACTTCGGGAAGACCAGCGACCTTTCGGGGGACACGGTAACTACGGTCCTTCAGACACTGCAAGATGCCATCAACGCGAATTCGACCCTGAACAAGCACATGCAGGCATCTGCGTTTGTGGGGTCGCGCTCGCTGCTGCTGGAGGCCATTTCCCCGGATATAGCGCAATGGTCGCTGACGTTTTCGGCCAATACCCTCCCCATCGCAATCGGGGCCCTAGTTGCGCAGGGGGGCCTTACGGTCCGTACATCCGCCGTATTCGCGGCTGGTGTCCAGTTCGACCTAGAGCCGGTTAGCACTCTCGACCCGAACTTCCCCGCCGGTATTTACACGCTCATAGACTACGTGGCCGGGATGCACAGTGACTACAACAATGCCCTATCGCTTACAATGGGCACGTCCAATATCCACGCGTACACAATCAAGCATGCGTACCCGTGGCTCCCCTGGGTTGTTCAGGGCCAAATAACCACAACCCCCGGGCTCTATTACTCGTCGGCCGGTGCGGACGCGGCCGGGCTATCGTTCTCCAAGTTTCAGCAGCCCGAGGCGGTCCCCCTCGAGAATTCGTTAACAATTGGTAACCCTACCTTCCCGGTTCTTCGGGTCGTACCGCTACGCCAGTCGGTATTGGTCTTCAAGGGCGGGGATGGCGTGTGGCAGTTGACCGGCACGGACCCTGGCACATTCACCGCTGTGCCCTACGACCTTACGGTGCAGCTGGCCCAGCCTTGGAGCGCGGCGGCGGTAAACGACACGGTGTGCTTCCTGTCCAGCAAGGGCCCGCTGGGCATGGGCGAGAGCGGAGGGGCATTTCCGCTGGCCCCCAGCGGCTTCGATTGCCCCATCCGCGAAGAATTGCTGGAGGTCCTTACCCTCACCCAGGCGGATACCACGTTCGGGTTTGGGTATGAGTCCGAAAAATTCTACATACTTTGGACACCGCTCGAGAACGGGGATTCCTACCAGTACTGTCGGCAAGCGTGGGTCTTCAACTTATCCACCGCCGCGTGGACCCGGTGGCCGCTGGACGCACAGGCCGGATTTGTTAACGCCACGGGGGACAACAAGATTTATTACGCCAATGGGGCGGATGTGCTGGTGGAGCGCAAGGACTACACCACCACCGATTACCAGGATGTTGGGGGCTCGGTTACCATTGCCTCGGTTAGCGGCAACACCCTTACCTTTGGTTCCACCCCCGTACTGGCCCCCGGGGATTTTGTAACGCAGGGCGGTTCTAACGGGTATGTGCTCTCAGTCTCCGGCCTTACCGTGACACTCATCCAGACCAGTGGGACCTTTACCGCCGGAGCTGCTACCTACCAGCGGGCGATTACCTGCACAGTGCAGCGGCTGCCCTGGGCCGGCGTGGACAAAAACCCGGGCATTAATCACCGGTTCCAGGAAGTGGCCTACAATTTCCGGCTGTTCCAATCCCCATTCCTCAATATCACCGCCTCCACGAGTCTCAATGGGAGCGACCCGGACAGTTATCTGGTGTATCCCACTACCGGCGGCTATGGGGTCAACCTGCGCAAGGGCTTTAACCCCAACAATACACAGGCCATTTTGCTTCAGACCGGCTTTGTTTTTGCAGGCGCATTGTGTAATTTTAACCTACAATCAACTAGCCTCGTGGACGAGCCGGTGTCCACGCGAACTTCAGGTGGATAAATGGGCTCATTATTCTCGGACATTGGCAACGCGATTGGGTATGCAAGCTCGGGGGCCGAGCGTGGGCGGGAGAGCCGCGCCGCGGGCCAGGTGGTGGACAACGCCAACAGCCTGAACGCACAGGTTAACGCGGACCCGGCCGCAAACGCCTACGCCAACATCCACACCAATCCCGCCTATATGCAGGCCGCGGGGGAGGCCCTAAACCAGCTGGGGGCTGTCGGCCGAGGCACTGGGCTTACCCCCCAGGCCGCTAGCGCGCTACAGGCCGCCCAGCTAAGCAACGCCCAGCAGCAAGGGGCGGCGGTACAGGCCCAGCTGGCCAACGCGGCGCGGTCGGGAACCATCAATAGCGGCCGCGCAATTAGTGGGCTTGTGGGGGCGGACCAGGGGGCTACCAACGCCAACGCCATGGCCGGAGCCAATGCCGCCAGCAATAGCGAGGCCCAGCGGCTCAACGCCCTCAATAGCGTGGGCCAGCTTGGGGCCAATTTGAGTAATACCCAGTTTGGCCAGCAGGCCCAAATCGCGCAGGGCACCAATCAGGCTAACCAATTCAATTCCGCCCAGAATGTACAAGCCCAGCAGCTGAGTAATCAGGACGCACTGGCCAAGGAACAGGCCCAAGCGGCCGCGGAACAGAACATCATCGGCCTCAATCAGCAGCAGGCTAAGGGAATCCAGGGGCTCGGCTCCGAGCTGGGGGATGCCGCTGGCCAGATTGCCAGCACTGCCACGACGGGCGGGTTTAGCCAGCTGGGGAACCTGTTTGGGGGCGGTGGTGGCACGGCCCAGTACAATGGACCTACCGCGGGACTTAGCTAATGGCCGACGACATCGACACAGACGAGGAAGAGACCCCAGACGCGGGCCCGGCCCTGACGATTGGGCCGGCTAGGCGCGTGGCAGACGTCACGGGCGTGGGTATGCCCACCATCCTTAGCCGCGACGAACCCAAGCCCACCGCACCCCCGCCGGCCCCCATGGGCTCGGTGGACGCGCTAGCCCCCGAGGCCGGGGAGGTGCAGGACAACACGGTCAAGGAATCCCTTCCTGCCCTGGACGCCCAAAATGCCCAGGCCGCGCAAATGGCCAAGGAACAGGCGGAGCTGGCTGCGGCCACCGAGCAGGCGAAGCAGAACCGTAAACTAGCCCAAGCCCAAGCGTACTTTGCCAATGCGTTTGGCCACCCCGAGCAGGCCAAGGCGATTCTAGCCAAGGCGGAGGAGCCGCTAACCGACTACATGGCCAACCGCCAGCAGCTGGCCGAAATCGAGAAAACGAACGCGGAGCGCAAGGAACGGGCCCGGCAGGAGCAACTTAACGACCCGGACAGCGACCTCAGCAAAACCAGCGCCCTGGCCCTGCGCGCCAATAACATCTACGTGCCCAAAGGCTATACCGCCTCCATGTACAACCAGTTTCTAGAGCTGAGCAAGCTTTCGGGTGAACAGCAGAAGAATGCAGCCCAGCAATTGATTGAGGAAGCGAAAGCCCGGGAGGAAAAGCGTTCCCACCGAGCTAACGAGGCGATCGAACGAGATCGTGTAGCCGCGGAGCGGGAAGCCCGCATACAGGCGGCAGAGGCCCCAAGCAAGGCCGAGGCAACGCTACAGACCCAACGTGTGGAGGCCTACAACAAGGCCAAGCGGGCGGAGAACGAGCTGAATCAGCTTATCGACGCGCACGGAAATACCAATATTAGCCAAGCAGTCCTAGGACGGGTACAGCAATTACGCCACGATATGGCAGTTGCGGCGGTACAGGCCAAATCCAGGCCCGGGCAAACACCTCGCCCCACCGCGGTAGAGGAGGAACTGGCCCTTATTCCCCATCTAGACGCCAGGGACTTACTCACTTCCAGGCAGGCCTCTAAGGACTTGCTGAGGAGCTACACTAAGGACCTCGGCGCGGAAGCGGGGGTCCAAGAGGAAGCAGACCCCATCGTAGAAACCCGCGGCAACCTGGTTAAGCGGGCCAGCGGCAAAATCGAGGTTCGGCAGTGAGCGACCAGGCAGAACTACAGAAATTGTGGGATGCCACACCGCCGGGGCCCAAACCAGCTGCGGACCTACAGCAGGCCTGGGACGCGGCTGCCCCGCCTGGTGTGCTCGAGTCCGGGGCCCGCGGCCTAGCCCAGGGAGCTACGCTGGGATTTGCGGATGAGCTGGCCGGCGGTGGCGAAGCCCTACTAGACAAGATTCGGGGGGCCCACGAGGCCCTAGGTGAGCTTTACCTAAAACATCGGGACGAGAGCCGAAAGAAGTTCGATGCCGCGAAACAGGCTAACCCCATTGCCTTTGGTGCTGGCCAGGTGGCTGGTGCCCTAGCCCCCGCGCTGGCGACTGCTGGCGGGTCGATTCCCGAGCAGCTGGCCGCTGGTGCAGCGCTGGGGGGCGCGAATGTGCTGGGCGAATCCAAAAGCCTGGAAGACCCCGGGTTGCTCGGCAAAACCGCCCTGGGTGTGGCTGGCGGAGCTGCTGGGGCCGGTTTGGGCAACTTGGCCGCTCGCGGGGTGGCGCCGTTGCTGCGCGGGGCCAGCGGTGCTGCGGGGGCAGCGGGCAACGCGGCTAACTCTCCCGTGGCCCAGAAGGTGGCTGAATTCGCGGAAAAGGCCGTGGTCCCCGCCGCCGTGATTCCCGGGGGGAAAGCGGTATTGGCTCCAGCACTGGCCGCAGCGGGGGGCATCAAGGCGACCGCGCGCATTGCTCCCGCACTGGCCAAAACCCTCGGTGCCGTTGGCCGAGCAGCCGCAAGAAATCCAGCCGCGCTGGGGCGGTATGGCCAAATCCTGGCCGAGGCAAGCCAGGCTGGTCCCGCTGCACTGAACGCTACCCATTTCGCTCTCGCGCAAAGCGACCCCGAGTATCAAAAGAAGGTCCTAGAGGCACAAGCGGAGCACGGCGAAGCCCCGGAGGATGAGTGATTGTGAAAACAACAAAGGAACGCTTTTTCGCCAAAGTGGAACCCCACTTATATGGATGTTGGCTGTGGACGGGTGCAAAAAACCGAAAAGGATACGGGATGTTCTGGCCCGGTGTAACACAGTGCGGTACCGCTCATCGGGCTTCCTATAGAATATTCAATGGTCACATACCCCCCGGCCAGATGATTTTGCACTCATGCAATACGCCTTCGTGCGTCAATCCCAATCATCTGAGACTGGGGTCGCACCGCGACAATATGGATGACATGGTCAAAGCTGGGCGCGGAAAGGGCAAGCCCGGACCTAGGGGAACAAAACAGGGCCGTTCCAAGCTAACAGAAACGCAGGTCTTAGCCATCCGCGCCGACACCAGACCACAAAGGTCGATAGCCCGCGAATATGGAATAAGCCAGACAAATGTGTGCCACATACAGGCCAAAAAAGTCTGGGCGTGGCTATGATTTCCCGTCAGGGCCAGATGTATATCCTGCACTCTAAGGATGGGAGCAAAATCCTAGGCCGTCACCGGACCCGGGAGGATGCGGAGCGCCAGGAAGCCGCAATAGAAATCGCTAAACAACGGGAAAAACACAATAAATGAGCGATAGGCTGGAAAACAAAGTCGATGGCATTGTCTCGGACATCGCGGACCTACGGGTTACAAGCGCTCGGATGGCCGATAGCCTGGACATGCACATTAAGCGTACCGACCTACTGGAGCACCGGGTTGAGCAGTTCAACGCCGCGTGGCAACGGTTGAAGGGTGTGTGGTTGGCCATGAGCGCGCTAGGCTGGCTGGTGGCCACCGCCACGACAATTGCCGAGCTACTGCGGGCATTTCGGTCCACGCAATAGCGGTGACGTAGGGGCTCCGTTCGGGTATATTGGTCCTCGAACGGAGCCCAGCTCCCGAACCAAGGATTGTAAATGGCTGAAACCCCTTCTGCTGCTGGTGTAGTTGCTAACGTAGGTACCGCCCCGCCCCCCAATCCGGTCGTCAAGGCTCTCGAGGATGCGGCTAAGGCCCTCAAGCAGGAGCTGGAGAGCCCGGCGGTAGAGAAGGCGATTGTTACCGGGGTTTTCGGGTTTCTGTCCACCGAGTTTCCCCCGGCCGCTCCCTTCCTCGCGCTGGCCGGCGAGTTTGTGCTTAAGCTCCTGGGTGCGGCATGAGCCGCCTCACATATTACCTGGCGTGGGGCGCCGCGTGGCTCGCCATTGCACTGGGGTTTGCCATGATTCTTACGGCCCCCGGGTGCGTCACTGTGTCCAAGCCCGGGGACTCGTGCCCGGTTGCCGAAGCATACTGCACCGACTCTAAAAATGTGCTGGCCTGCGAGGATGGCCACTACAAGGCGTTTCCGTGCCCGGGGCCGCAAGGCTGCTTCGAGAATGCGGATAGGGATGTGCTGTGTGACCAAACCGCCGCGGTGGCCGATGGTATGGCGTGCCCACCCCCGTACGAGGGACTGGGCGAGTGCAGCGCGGATGCTACGCAGCTGCTGGTGTGCAGCGCCGGCAAGTGGACCAGCGCGGTTTGCCCCGACGGCACTAGCTGCAAAGAGAGCGCTACGGGTGTCGGATGCATGTGACGGTTAAGGTCCAGTGCATCAAGTGCGGCAACCCGTTCGAATTCGACGGATCCACGTTGGTATGCCAGCGTTGCACACCGCCCTTCACTAATATGCATCCGAACCCAGCCATACGGCCTGGGGCGAACGGTTTAACGGCCTACTGATTACAGCCGGACCAGCGGGGGTGTCCGTAAAGAAGGCGTGCCTACGCCAAACCCCCGCCTTTTCGCCTAGGGCGCTTTCCAGGTGCATGGCGCAGGCCCAACATTTAGCATAGGCTCGGCCAGCAGGATGGTGTGCCCGACGGTACTGTCGTTCGACTGTAGAACCACATCAAACCGCGTTTGCGCTGCGGTAAACGTGAAACTCCAGCGTACCCAGGCCGCGGGAAAGGAACTTGGCGTAACCTGGCCGTTCACGCCCGTGCCATCATAGTTATAGATGGTAAACGCAGTTACTGTTTCACCCTTTATATAGACACTGAAGGTATAGACCAGCCCAATCGTAGTCCCATGCGAATTATCGAGGTTAATTAGGTTGCTGGTCCCGTTAATAGTCATCCGGACGGCGCCAGGCAGCTCACCCCCAACGGATGCGATTGTCGGGACGGGGGACCCGAACTTACTCCACGTGGTGAGGTCCGCCGAACTAAGTAGATTCGGCAGATTGCAACCACCGCTCGGGTTTTGGTCCCAGGCCGGCAGGTTGAATGGGGTATCAAAGGTCATCCAGGGGGGTAGCATGGGGCTACGGTACCACAATCCCGTCAATAAACCCGCGGCTAAGGGCCTCCGCGGCCCCAAGGTAGCGGTCTTGCCCGGCTGTCCAGTCCATGTATTGCTTAATGGTCATGTGTACCCTAGGGGCCACAATGGAGGCCTCCCGCTCGTCGTCCCGGGCCAGCTCGAGGATAAAAGCAGCCAGGGCGGTCTTGGTAAGCCGGGCCCCGGGAGTACCGATTAGCATCCCATAGGCGCTCTCGTGAAACATAATCTGGCCACCCACGTGCATCTTACGCACGCTGCAAGCCTCGAATATCACGGCAGCCATACTGGCAGCGTGCTCGGCCATGCACACAATCTCGACCCCGGCCTTTTGCGCGGCACGCATCGAGTCCACCAGCGCGAATCCGGCCGCATCCTCACCGCCCGGGCTGTCGATAAACAGGACGACTGTGGGGATGTGGTACGCGGCCGCATTCGCCATAAACGCAACCAGAGGGGCTGTGGTTTTGTCCTCAACCTCCCCATCCAGCACCACAATCGGCGTTAATAGTTGTCCGTTGAGCAGCGCGAGCAGGGCGGTAGTGGCGATTAACACTAGTTTATCGTTTCACGCCCCGTTGGGCGCTGTCCAGTTACTGACCAACTAAAAACTTCGAGCGTTGTTCGGCGGTTAGCAAGGTGGATTTGGACCTGGACCAACCGCCGCAGCTCTGACAGTGCCAACGCAAGTATTCCCCCGATTGCGACATAGCCCTACCGCGCTGCTGTAGCCGGGTACTGGCACAGCGGGGGCATGCCCGGGATTCGGGGTTTGCATAAACCGCCATGTTGGGGTGATTAGCAATCCACGGACGCATGTGCAGGTACAATTCCTCAGTCGCTATTACATCCTGGCTGTTATACCGGCGCATCTCCGCCCAGGCTTTGGGGTTATCGCGCAAACATTCGGCCCAAAGCTCGAACCCAGGGAATTTCTTGTGCTTATCCTTGCGGGCGGTGTGGTTCACGTGCCGGCCCATCCACTCCAGGCGGTTACTCGTAAACCCGAAATAGCGCTTTGCCACTAGTTTGGTGTCGATAACCCTAATTGGCGAGTACGGCCCCAGCCCATGCATTATTAGTCGCCCGTTGATTTTTTTAATATCGAACGCCTGGCCATTTTGGGTCACCACAATATCCGCGTTGTCCAGCAATTCCCGCAGTCTAATGCACAGGTCGCGGTCGTCGCGTACCTTGTCGGGGCCACGGTTGCCGGTGTAGTGAAACTCCACTCGCTTATTGCCTAGCCGCTTGGCGGAGTAGCTAAGTATGCTCCATTCCTGCGTAATCATGTCCAGGCCCACGTCCTGTTCCCATATACCCCACGTGTAGACGTCCAATGGTGCGGTTTCGATGTCCAAAGTGACTACTACCGGGCCGGCCATGCTACATCCTATCTACTATCGCCCACACCGCGCGCAGTTTGTCTAGGGTTGCACCGTTGGTAGACTCATACGCGACTCGTAGGGGTGCTAAATCTGTCGCTGTGACAAAACCGGGCCATTGGATGTGTGGGCGGTCGGGAAACGCCGTCCACGAACCACCCCAGACCAGCCCGCGCAGCAGGGCGGTATGGCCAAGCAGGTCGTAACAGGCTGGGCCCCAATCAGGCAAAAATACTTGCGCCGTCGGTATTCCCGCCTTTTGCGCCACAAAGTCGATGGCGAGGCCGTAATTGTGGGCGCTATCACCGCCCTTTGCTTCCGTGACTATGTGGCCCGGCAACGCCCGGCCTTTGGCGTACAGGTCGTCCTGCTCCGCCCACGTGCGGAACCCCAGGCTGGCCCAGTATTCGCGCCCAGCGGCCTGGCAATCTGCAATAACGTCCAGCGCTTTCTCGAGAAAGGGCCCGTAGAGGTAATCGAGATTCACGCGCCTAAACAGAGCCGATGGCATTTTACTTACCCACAAAATCGAATACCATTTATCGCGACGCGCTGGCCGTGTCCCCGCGTGTGGGCGTTGCCGCGCCCGCCGCGGGTGCAGTAACGGCACTCGCCGAAGGCGCAAATACCAGCGCAAATAATGCCGAACACGCCGCGTGGGCTAGGTGAGGCAACCCGGACTCACTATCGGTATCCTCCCCCTGAGCTACCGCCGCCAGGTGGCGCAGCGCCGCGTCCACGTACCGCCGATGCCCGTCGGGCACAGTCCTCCAGCTGTCGCGCACGCCATACTTGCGGATACCGTATTCCAGCACGCGAGCCACCGCCTCCAGTGCGTCCCAGGGTAGCAGACTAAGTTGCGGCTTTCCGCTGTCGTACTTTGCGCCCGTGCCGTTGATGTGCCACCCGTTGCTTGCGCCGATGCTCATAGTCTGCTCCCTTTCGCTCTACTAGCTCTGCAAAATGTGCCTCGCTAATGCGCTCCCGTAGGTCGTTGGCAATGCGCAGTAGCTCCATGGCCAGCGGTGTGCCCGTTAGCGCGGCCACGCCGGCTGCCGCGTCCGGGTTGCCCGTCCGTTCCTTGATACCAGCGTACACCGGCTCCACTAGTTCGCGGGCAACGCCCATTTGCCGGGCCAGATAGAGCAGCCAATCCCCGCGGGGGCACTCGCGCCACACTTGCTTGGTAGACCGGTCGCCAATCCAATCCAGACCTTCCTTGCAAGCGCCCAGCAGGCGCAATAGGCGAGTTAGGCGCATTATAGCTTGGTCTCGGGAAGTCGTGCGGCTATGGCCTGGCGTATCCACTCGACCAGCGTAAGTCCCGCCGCTTTTGCCGCGCGTTCGATACCCTTGCGCATGGGGGCGGTAAGGCGAATCAATAGGACTGAATCAATAGTGCCCTTGGGGGCGCGTACGGGCCTCATGTTTCCTCCAGTTTAGCGAGTAGCGAGCGTTCGAGCGGACCGTTGGAGCCGCAGGTTTCTCGAATTAGGTCAAACAGCTGCTCGAGCACCCCGCTCTCCAGCGCTTCCGTGCCTAGCCCCGCGCAGGCGTTGACACAGGCGACGATACGGCGGTGGTTAAACTCTGCCACGATGTTGTAGTCGGGTCTGCAATCGTCGCAGAGCGCTCCGCCGTCGGTCTGCCGACGACCGCAGAGTACGCAAGCCGTGGGTGGGGTCTTGGCTTTGTTTCCGCGCTTGCTCATTCCCGTCCCTCCGCTTTGGCGATGGCTGCTCGAGCGATGTCGTCGAGCCTAGAGAATAGGTCTCCTCTGTCAGGTTGGCATCCCCGGAAGGCCTCGCTGATTATGTCCTCCAGTGCCTCCAGCAGCTCCGCTTCGCTCTCCCGTGCGCGGTGGGCCTCAGCTAGCAGGGGCGAGTATTCTTCGCCGTTGGTTGCTTTGTCTGCTTCGGCATCAAATTCCTCATCGCTCATTCGCTTGCTCATTCCCGGCCCTCCGCTTTGGTGATAGCAACGCACGCTCCACACATCTTGGAGAACACCTTGCAGGAGTGCCGCTTCCTCAGCGCCCCCAGCAACTCCGCTTCGCTCTCCCGTGCGCGGCGGGCTTCGGCCAGTAGGTGCGTCACTCGGTTTTGGGGTTTCCGGTGGTAATATCCGATGAAGGCATCAAGCCGCGCCCAGTCTTCATCGCTCATTCGCTTGCTCATCGGGTCTCTCTTCTTTCGTGCTGCGTTTCGTGGGACTCGGCGCGTCAGGCGGCCGGGTCAGCGCCTTGGGCGCTACCGCGACACGTACTTCAGGAATTCCGCGCCTTGTGCAGACAGCCGAAACTCGGGGAGGAAGCCGGGCAGCTCCGACTTGACCTCAACCATTCCGAGGTTGACCAGATGGGTAAGAACGCGCTTGCCAGCAGAGACGCTGTTGAAGATCGAGTCGCCGGCGAAGGTGAACCCGTGCTTTTCCATCGTCCACATCGCCTTGGTTTCGGTCCGGTTCAGCTTCATGGCTTCTTGCCCCCGTTTCGCGTCCGGGTTCATCCCGTCCGACAAGAAACAGCATAATGATATCCCTATACGCTGTCAACAGCAGAGATATCGCTCACTTACCCCCGATTTGCGCCCCTAAATCGTACAGCAGGCGGGCAAGTACCGACTTGCTAAATCCTAGATGTTTTGCCAGCTCTACGGCGTCCTCACAAACCTGCGCGTCATCATGTGATGCCGGGGAAACTCCCGTCTGCACCCACCGCATCAAATGCGCCAATTCGTGCAGGACCTCTGCTTGGTGGTACGCTCCCCTCTTTCGCCTCGGGACGCTCACCGCCATGCGTTTCCGGGAAACGGCCACGTCTGCCGCTGATACCCAATCTGAGCGGCGGTCGCGTTCGTCGGCCCACCAAAGCTCAACCCCCATGCTATCCAGCACTGATTCCAATTGTGTCATGCTATCCTCTCCCTACTGGTTAACTAACCCACTACCTGCCAATCGGCATTGACCTTGACTATGGGCGCCCCGCAGTGGGCACATGTCCCCTTGCGCGGGCCCTGCATGGTGAACCGCAAATGCCGGCATTGGCGCTCCAATACCTCCTCCAGCTGGTTGGCCACGCTGTCCATATCGGCCAGGACCGAACCGCCCTGCCACTCGCGGCCAAGCCACCCATCCGCCCAGCGCCGACGTAGTGCGCGCAATCGGTCCACCACGGCCTGCAATGCTTCCCGCTTTGCCTTAGTCATGTTTGTCCCCTCTCCGCATCAATCGCTTTTTCGACGGCCGCTATGGCCCATGCAAGCCCCTTGATTGTCCCGCACTCTTTTCCGTGCCTGTCGCGGTCTTCAGGGTTGCAGGCCTCCCAACGGTCGTCGCGCTTCCCTCTGTCGTAGTAATCCACGCGGCGGTTGTATTCCTCCACAAGTTCGGTTCGCAGGGCCAACAGGCGTTTTTCGGTCTGAGTCATAGTGCACCCCACCCTATGCGAGTTGCGCGGACTGCAACCCACCAAGGGAATAATTCGTTCATACGCCACAGATAACAGTTACCGCACAAATGCCCTATCGCCGCGCAAGCGGCGCTGCGATACGTGGTCCAGCGGGTGCGCGTAGCATCGCCAGAGTACCGGCCTATGAACTCCCAGCCAGCCCATCCCACCGACGGCTCCTCAACCCTCGGCTCCGGCGCGACGTATTGCTCCTCGGGGACAAAGCGGGCAATCACGGCCGACCCCCGCGGATTAGGGTGAGCTTGGGGCGCTTGGGGCGCTTGGGGCGCACTACCTCCCTAAACCAGTCGCGGAAAAACCCGTCAACGCTCTCTTTGGTGAGCCACGGATAGGCTGCTCCCTTTGCTAATTCCTCCCGGCAGGCATGGCATATACAGTGGGAATCGTGGTTCATCGCTCCCCCTCGTCCCTAATTAGTTCCAATACCTGGCACCGGACGCACGGGTCTGGGTGCACGCACGGCACGCGGTCGGCAATTAGCCTGGCCAGCCGCAAGCGTTCGTCGGCGCGGGCGGCCCGAACCTCTCCGTCAACATCCCGCATCAGGCCTGCGATTCGTTGGAAGTAATCCCGCTCCCGCTCGGCTGCCTGGAGCCGCTCCAGCAACTCCCGGCCGGCGTTGGGGGCGAGGGCTGCGTCGACCTTGAGCATCAGCGCATTATGCTCGCCCGCGGACAAACGAAGACCATCGAGATAGCAGTCTTGCAGTTCGTCCAGCGCCTCCCGCGTTGCCGCACACTGCGCCTCCAACTCCTGGCACTCAACCTCCAACTTGGCACACCGGGCGGCCATGTCCTCGCCTTGGGCCTTGGCTAGGCTATTGCGCTCCCATGCGGCGACACGTTCAACTAACTCATCGTTCTGCGCCTGCGCCTCCGCGAGCTGGGTTTCGAGCTGGGCGAGTGATTCCTGAGCGCAGGGGTCACAAACGCTCTTACCCTGCTCCCAGTCTGAGCCTGGGCGCACGCGGACCGTGCTGTAGCACTTGACGCACTCTGGTCCGAGATCGCCGTCGTCAAACTCGCTCATGTCCCGCCCTCCCAGTCGGCTCGCCACGCTTCCTCCACATATTCCAACGCCTCCCTCAGCCACTCCTTCTGCTGAAGGGCCTCGTCCCGCTCGCGTTCCGCCTTCTCCGCCCTGGCAACGGCTGCACGCGCGTCGAACACAGCTCCGTAGCGATTCCATTCCTTAGGGACAGGCTGGCTGCTAGTGAGAATCGTTGAGACCGCCGCAAGCGCCTGAACTTTGTCATCGGCATCGGTCTCGGCCCTGTAGGCGCGGGCAACGGCTGCGCTGCGCTCCCTCCGCGCTTGGTCCAGCCGGGCGAGTAGGAACGCAACTATACCGCCAGTGGGGTTGTCCCAGGTCCGTAGCTCCGCCTCCCTTTCCTCATCCGTCATTTCCGCCCCCAAACGATAGTGTTATCGGCTTTTTCCAGAAGTACCCGCCCAACATAGCCTGAAACTTGGTCAGGTTACCGCCCATCATCCACAGCCAGGCACCCCAAGCTGCACCCTTGTCCGCGTCGCGTAGTGTGTTCATATACCCCCCAAGGCAGTTTCCACTTGCTCCGCCGAAATAACCGACCGCACCAAGGTAGCGCAATCAGCCAGTGCCTCTTTGCGGGTGGCGTAGGCGGCGGTGGCGGTGGCGGTGGCGGTGGCGGCGGCGTAGGCGGCGGTGGCGGTGGCGGCGGCGGCGGCGGCGGCGTAGGCGGCGTCGGCGGCGGCGGCGTGGGCGGCGTGGGCGGCGGCGGCGTGGGCGGCGTAGGCGGCGTCGACGGCGTTACGTACCTCGCTAATACTGGCTTCCCCCCGCACCCACGCACGAGCGGTAGCAATGGCTCGCGCTGGGCGCTCCTCTCCCGCCGGCACAAACGTTAGCGCTGTCTCGGCGCACAGGCACGCGGCAGCGACCAGCAGCTTACGGTCCACGCCAGCGTTGGCGGCCAGCCACAGCATCCAATCGCCCCGATGGCAAGTGTTCCAAGCGTCGGGAAGAGATTTTTTGCCAACCCAAGCGATGGCCTCGTTGCATGCGCGTAGTTCTTCGAGTTTCGACGCAAAGCCTTTTTTAGTAACCATGCCCACTAGTCACTAGCTACAACCGTGCCACCGGCTAACTACCGTTAACTGGGCCACACCGCCCGGCGCGGCACTACGCAAAAAGTAGCGAGTGACAATTTTTGGCTGACGTTTTTTGTCACTACGCAAAAAGTAGCGTACGCTGGCGCACATGCCCGTACTTTTCAACAAGCCCAGTGGTTCCGTTGGCAACGTTGTTTTACAGGAGCGCAACGGCCAACTCTACATCAGCCAGAATGGCGGGACGGGAGAGCCGCTCCCTAGCAGCGGGGAGTCTATTAACTGGATTAACGTGCTGGATTACGGCGCCGTGCCAGACGGCACCACTAGCGGCGGCGGCACCGACAATACCACCGCGTTTCAGGCCGCTATATCCGCTGCCCGGCGGTCTAGCGCCGATGATTCCAACGGTTACCAAGTCCTCTACATACCGGCGGGGTACTACCTACTTCGCAACCCACTGGTGTTTCCCGCGGGCCTGGGGATGATTGTTATGGGGGACGGCGAATGGGCCAGTGTTCTTATTATCGACCCGGCAACCCCCAACGGCAACGGGCTGGAATTTAACAGTTTCGCGCAATTACGGCTTGAGAAATTCGGATTGCTGGGCCGGGCTGCTAACCCCGCCGGCAAGATGATGGCGTTTACGTACGACCCCGAGGTTTACGCTTCCTATGGCCTCCGGCTTAGCCAGGTCAGCATTAGCTCGCACGATGCTAACCTTGCCTATGATACAGGAATCTACTTTGACGACGGGCCGAACAACAGCGAGGCCCAGTACGACAATGTAACTATCGAGCGGTTCATTACCAGCGGCGTTAGCCTGCCAGGCTCCCAGCAATATGGGCACAATTTCTATCGCTGCATTATTAACGGTGGCTGGGACGGTGTCGACCACACCGCCAATGGCGGTCTGTACGGCATTAACTCGGGGGGCGGTCAGTTCACATTCCGTGACGGCAACGTGTCCAACGTGCGCGGGGCCTGTTTTTACGTCCACGCATCCACCGCCCTGGCGTGCGTCGTGGATGGATGCGATACCGAGCTAGCCTTCCAAATCTTCGGCGACGGAAGCACGGGGGATATTGCACCGGGCGGCCCGGGCACTACGTCATTTGTTTACCGAAACTCCCGCTATTCGGCCGTGCAAAACCGCGAAATGGACCCAGATAAGGTCATCGCGTGGAACAGTTCGGGCGCGCTGGTGGTGGAGGATAACTTCATAAAAAACGGGGATGCATCGCCTAATTACCCTACGATAATGACCTACACGGCAACCTATCCGAACAACGTTTCCATCCAGAGAAACACGTTGGCAACTATCAATAGCTACGCGCACGACTTCGTCAACGTCCTTAACTCCACGAATCTGCGCCAGTTCATGAAAATCCGGGACAATACGTTCGCGGACAGTTCAGGGGTCATAATTGCGTACCGAAACGAAACACTGAATATCCCGGTCACGGGCACCATGTTCGTGTCCAACCCCAAACTAGAAACCAGCCCACAGGGCTTCTGGGTGGACCTTACCCAGTTCAACGCGGCCGCTAGCTACCAAGACATTGAAATCCAAAGCGGGCTGCCCATTGGGATTACCTACTCTGAATTTATAAGCCAGCTGTACAACTACATCGTTGTAACCGGCGGGGCCACAATAACCTGCCGTGTGGGCATCACGTCGGGCGGCCAGGAATTGCTAAAGGACTTCACCGTGGGCGGCTCCAGCGTAGGCGACTGGCCCCACGCCGCCGGCCTCATCGGTGCGCTGGCTGCCGAGCGTGGCACGAACATGCCTGGCGTTGTGGGCTCGGTTACCGGCACATCGAGTATCTGGATGCGTCTGACCGCCTCCGCGGGCAATCTGGGCAACGGCACCGTAAGCAATATCACCCGCGGCATTCTGCACTTGCAGGCCCGCGCCCACATTATGAACGCCTTTATCTCGCCGTAGCCCTACGCGCCCTCACCCAGGCACATAAACCGCATCGTGTACGTAACGGAGGCGGTCAGGCCGTTGGGGCTGCCCATAACCACGCTACCGGCCCCATCATCGTGCCAGTTAAGCGCGAACGGGGGGACCGCACTGCCATCCCCCGCGCTCGCTTGCGTGCACCAAAGGTCCGTGCAGCGGCCCACGAGCCCATGTTTGAAAGTGATGCTGGCCGCGCCGGCAATGAAGGTTTGCGTAACTACCGCCGCGTTGTTGTTGGCCGTTAACGTGAGCGCGTTCGTGAGCGCGGTCTTAACCTGGCGCAGAAACGTGTTGAGGTTCTGCAACACAGTCGCGCTAACCGGCAAGTCCTCCGCGCGAAACGCTAGTGGTGTGGGCGGTTTGGCCATTAGCGGGGCCTAGGGTAGGGAGATTCCTCCCACGCGCGCAAGTCGTAATCGTGGCTTACTTCGGTGTCGCTGTCGGTGGCGAGGCTCCAGTAAGCCAGATGTTCCGGGTTTGGGCCACAGCGCAATACTTCGCCATCACTGGAAACAAGGGTGTAGTTGCCAAGCTCACCGACGATGTGCCGCGCGGCTGGAGGCTTGGCCGACATACACGTACTTTACACTAAAGGGGTTTACTGTCGCGTACATGTTACACGTACATACCGCCCTCCGCTCGTACTGGAAATATTACTGCGGCTGTATGGCCACACTGAACGCCTGGCCAAGCCCAGACCCCCCCAATTGGTAGGTGGCGGTAGGGACATGGGCAAAAAGCTGCTCACTTGTGGGCAAACGTGCGCAGTCAAGGCCCAGTATGCGTCCGAGTACGCGGACGTGGACTCCACCCCACACTGGGGGGCATGGGGTGGCAGGGGGTGGGGCAGCATGCGACCGCGTAGCTTACCGTCCTCGCCAAGCCAACATCCGAAAAATTCTGGTACTTTTTTGGACTTCGCGTTTAAGGGCCCTGGCTGGGCTTATGGGCGATATCGAGGCCTGAGGGCTATCGGTGGGCTCGGCTGGTGGCGTTTCGCGCTCATATGGGCAGCCAGGCCCGCACAGACCGCTGGGCTCGGGTGTGGGGGTCCGGCGGTTGTTGGCCGGACCTGTCGGCGTGCATGTAGGCAAAGCTCCCACCGCTGCCAAGGTGTATTTCAAAAATGAAATGGGTGAAGGCTCTGTGAACCCTTGTGAACCCTCCTAGAGTTCTAGGGTTCACCTATATATATATGATATTATTGGGATGTGAAGCCTGTGAAGCCTGTGAACCCTATTTTGGCAAACTCTACTGATATTGTCAGTAGTGTTAGAAACACCCCCTCACAGGGTTCACACGGTTCACACGGCCTAGTTACGGGTACTTAGGCGATTGCTAGGGTTCACACCCCTTCACCCAGCTGTTGCCCTTCCTGGTGTGGGACATTTTCCAACCCAGTTTACGCATTGCGGCAGAGAGCCGCTTGTATGTGGTCATGTTCTGAATCTTGGGCTCTATGGACAAAACTTTCTCGAGAACGTCCATTGACTTTACCTGGGACAGGTCCGGGTTGGTTTCAAAGTGCCGGCGCAAGGCATCTTCCCAGGGGTCCACGTGGCGGCGCTTCTCCTGCTCGGCCCGGGCCAGCTCCTCGGGGACATCCCACCAGTCCTGGTTGGCCCGCACCTCCACCACCGCCTCCGCAAACAGCTGCTCGCGGTTGGCGGCAATCCACTCTTTGTCGATGGTGCCGCATACGATGGGTAGAAACCGCCGGTTGCCGGTCTGGTCGCGCAGATACTCAGCGTCGTTAGTAGTGCCGATAAAGACCCCCTGGCGCGGGTGGTCCGCGACGTAAGAGGCGTATGGGGCGCGGTAGCGGTCTACTTGGGAGCTGACCGCGTGCTTAATAGCGTCCACTTCACTGCGCTTAAAGGACTCCAGCTCACCCCACTCGCAGATTAGCCGGCCTTGTAGCTCCATATAGAAGTCCTTATCCTTGGGGCTTTTGGTTACCTCCCCAAAGTACTGAGCACCAGCGAGCAGGCGGCAGCCGGTGGACTTGAAGATACCTTGGGGCCCCTCTAGCACCGGCATCTTGTCGACTTGGGCTCCCGGTTCGAGTACCCGCTTGGCGATGCCGCACACGAAGTAGCGGCCCACCGCCTCGGTATACTCGTTTTGCTCGGCTCCAAACCCGCGTACAAATAGCTCTGCGATGCGCGGCGTTCGGTCCCATTTGTACGCCAGAAACTCTTCGCGAACGCTATTGCGGCGCCGCCCAAAGGCGTAGGCGTTGACTCCCTGCTTGACAATCTCGAGAGGGACGGTGCGCATCTCCGTTTCCAGCTGGATGCGCATATGGAGGGAGCTAAGGTCCGCGTCGCTCCACTCGCCGCTGGCGGTAAGCAGCTTGCCGTGGAAATCATCGTAGTAGAGGTCCAGCTCCATCTCTTCGAGCACAAGCGCCACATTGGAGGCGGTGTTTTCGGTGCGCCCCACTCGCGCCGTTGCTTTGCGCGGCTTGGGGACAAAGTTTAGTTTCTGCGCCATTTCCGCCGTCCTTCGCTTCTCTCCCCTGTTACCTTGTGCATGTCGCTCTCCGTTGGTCCGCAGTTTCTGTAGTTCCTCTTCCGTGCGCGGATTCACTTGCCGCGCATTCCACTCGCGAGCGAGCGGTAGAGCCTCAGCTTCGCTGAGTTGGTAATCGTTGAATAGGGTGGACATGACCCGAAACCCGGCATGGTCCCCACCGCCCGGGTGGCTCACAATCTTCGCGACGTCGGCCCGCGCTTGGGCCAGCACGTACTCGCTCGCTGGCGGCCACGTGGTCGGCTGCGCTGGCGTTGCTACTCGGGGCGGTGCTTCCCCGGGCGGGGGGAGAATTGATTCCCAGCTGAGCGGCCGGCCCAGGCTGTAGCCCGTCTCTCGCTTGCGGCCGCCCGGTGCTTGGCGCGGCAAATAATACAGGCGCGCGGGGTCGCTCGCGTTGCGGTCCGCGTCTTCGAGCAGCCCTAGGTGGGTCAGCAGCCGGGCCCAATCGCTCTTCCAGTTGCGGCCCGCGAGGGGTAACGGCTTGTCGAAAAATACGACAATGCGCCCGCGATAGTCGCCTGGTTCGCTGCTATAGGTTTCCCACCAATATGGTGAATAACCTATAACGCGAATTCGGTTCACGTGCGCGTGGAACGCGTCCCTCGATGCAATTTTGTCGATGTCCGCGGCTATCGCGGTCATGTGCGTGACGTTCACATTAAGGCGGTGTGGTCCAAGGCCGCCGCAATTGTTGCCCTCGTTACCGCGGCACTCCATTGGGCATGATTCGAAGAGCGCCGGGATAAATGCCACGCCCTCTTTTTCACCATTTGTGGTTTCGGTAAGCAACTCTATAACGTCTGCTTCCGGGGCGTCATAGCTCTCTAGTTCGGTGGGGGTTTTCGGGTGAGCAAGTAAGGTAAAACGAAGTGAATTAGTCATGGCGCTGCCTCAGGAGCTTTGACGCGTAGGCAATGTGCTCCTCGAGGTAGTCCAGGGTTTCCCTGGCGTGTATTTGTAGCCCTTCTATTTCACTGTTTAAAAGCGCGAGTGAGGCAGCATAGAGGCTGCGCATGTCATCGCGAACGCGACGCAATGCTTTGGTGTCCAGATTCTCATATTGCACTTCGGTTTCGTCCATCATGGGTGTTTCTCCGCAAGGTAAAGAACCGCGGCCGGCCCGCGATGGGGGCACGGGACAGCGCGCGGCGGGTCTAACTGCGCCCTAGGTAAAGGTTCTCGCCTGTAGCCCCATGCTACTGGCATATCGCACCTTATGCCCGTCCGCTGATGGCGGTGTCAACGCCCGCGATTTCTCTACCAGTTGACAGTGTAATTTTAGGAGCGCATGCTGTTTCACGTTGGGCGGCAACCCACAATCAAACAATAGAGGTCGTCGAATGGACTTTGCGTCGAAACTCAAAGAACTACGTGCATGCGCCGAGGCTAGAGAATGGGTCGGGGGCAAAAAATCTCTTCCCGATGCTTGGAATACTTGCCATCGTGGCGACTGGATGTTGTGGCTGGCCGGCAACGTTGATGTGGACCGTAAACTGTTGGTCACCGCCACGTGCCTGTGCGCTGAGACAGCGCTAAAGTTTGTGCCGGCGGGGGAGGAACGTCCGGCGCGAGCCATTGCTACCGCCCGCGCGTGGGTGCGGGGGGAAGCCAGTATTAGCGAGGTGCGCGCCGCCTACGCCGCCGCCTACGCCGCCGCCCACGCCGCCTACGCCGCCGCCGACGCCGCCGCCTACGCCGCCTACGCCGCCGCCGACGCCGCCGCCTACGCCGCCGCCCACGCTGCCGACGCCGCCGCCCACGCCGCCCACGCCGCCCACGCCGCCCACGCCGCCCACGCCGCCCACGCCGCCCACG
>Ga0335069_10003258_pt1 | contig 24641 bp, 24 predicted proteins | sample Lox_Sample_11_FD_206714 | JGI IMG/M metagenome (GOLD analysis project Ga0335069, IMG submission 206714) | Soil microbial communities from Loxahatchee National Wildlife Refuge, Florida, United States - Lox_Sample_1.1 | ecosystem: Environmental > Terrestrial > Soil > Wetlands | place: USA... | reverse complement strand
CGACGGCCGCTTCCGCATGGCCGCATTCATTCTTTTTGCGATTCTCCGCCCCTGGTACTGGCCCGCGCTCATCAGAATGGGGGAGAATAGTAAGAAGGCCGCACATGGCATTGCTCAATCCCTGCTCGAATTCCTCGATGCAGGAGGTCACACCAGGAAACCGAATGGCTACCCAAATCTCAGGCCCTGAGCTCAACGTTCCCGGCAAGCTCCCCACCACCATGCGCGCCGTCGTCTACCGCGGCATCAACGACATGCGCATCGAGACCGTCCCGGTTCCGGAGATCGGGCCGGGCGAGCTGCTGGTGCGCGTGGCCACCTGCGGCATCTGCGGAACGGACCTGAAGAAGATTCATTACGGTTCGCACTCGGCGCCACGGATCTTCGGGCACGAGATGTCGGGAACCATTGTCGCGCGCGGGGAAGGCGTCGCGTCTTATGACATCGGGCAACGCGTCGTGGTGCACCACCACGTCCCGTGCAACCACTGTTACTACTGCCGCAAAGGCACCCCGGCGCAGTGCCCGCTCTACAAGAAGACCGGCGCCACGGCCGGCTTCGAGCCCTCCGGCGGCGGCTTTGGTGAGTACATCCGCGTGATGGATTTCGTCGTCGCCAACGGCGGCGTGGTGCGCATCCCCGACGGCGTGCCGTTCGAACAGGCTGCCTTTGTCGAGCCCGTCAACACCGTGCTCAAGGGCATCAGGATGCTCAAGCTGGCCGCTGACGATACGGTGCTGGTGATCGGCCAGGGTCCCATCGGCCTGATGCACGCGGTTCTGGCCAGCCGCACGGGCGCCAAGGTTGTGACCTCGGACCTGTACCCGGAGCGGCACGCGATTGCGGCGCGCTACGGGCTGAAGCATCCCATCCACGCCGGCCGGGAGAATGTTGTCGAGCGCGTTCTGGCTGAAACCGACGGGCGCGGCGCCGACGCCGTCATACTTGCCGTCGGCGGCAAGGCCCTCATCCAGTCCGCCATGGACGCCTGCCGGCCCGGCGGCAAGGTGATGCTTTTCGCCCAGACCCAGCACGAAGAAGCAACGTTTGATCCCGGCACGGTTTGTATGGATGAGAAGACACTGATGGGCTCTTATTCGTCTTCTTTCGACATTCTCGATGAAGTGACCGAGCTGGTCTTCGGCGGCTACCGCAACGGATTCGACCTGACGCAGTTGATCTCGCACCGCTTCCCGCTGGAGCAGGCAGTTACTGCAATCGATATTGCTTCGCACCCCAAGGCCGACTCGATGAAGATTATGATTGAGCCTGTGCCTGGGGTCGGAGCACAGTAACGAGGAGGAGAGATGCCGGGTACCGTGAAAGCAGCGATCCTCCGCGGCCGCCAGACAGTTGAATCCGTCGTCGAAGGTGGCCTCGATACGGTTGAAACAGTTGTGGAGGCTGGCCTGAACACCGTCGAGGCGGCGGTCATTGGCGGCCGTAAGAAGGTCGAATCCGCGGTTAACCTGGGCCGCAAGACCGTGGAGCACGCGTTTCTCCACGGGCGCAGCACCATGAAGGCCGCCGTGCTTCACGGACGCGAAGACATTCGCATCGAGAGTGTTCCCGTGCCGAAGGCGGCCGTAGGCGAAATCATTGTGCAGGTGGGCGCCGCGCTCACCTGCGGAACCGACCTCAAGGTCTTCCGCCGCGGCTATCACGCGCGCATGATCGTGCCTCCCGCGCTGTTCGGGCACGAGCTTGCCGGTACCGTGGTGCAGGCCGGCGAAGGCGTCACGGACTTCGCGCCCGGCGATCGCGTGGTGGCGCTCAACTCCGCGCCCTGCGGCCAGTGCTATTTCTGCACGCGCGACCAGGAGAACCTGTGCGACGATCTGCTCTTCAACAACGGCGCCTATGCCGAGTACATCCGCATTCCCGCCCGCATTGTCGCCAAGAACACGCTGCGCATTCCCGATAACGTTCCGCTGGAACACGCCGCGCTTACGGAGCCGCTGGCCTGTGCGGTGCACGGGTTTGAAGATTCCCGGCCGCATCCCGGCGATACGGTAGCCGTCATCGGCGGCGGCCCGCTCGGCCTTATGATCCTCCACGTTGCCGCCCTGGCCGGATGCGAAGTCATCGCCATCGTCCGGCACGACGGCCAGGTGGAGGCTGCCAGGCAACTGGGCGCCACACATGTTGTGCAGACCCGGAGCATTCGCGAAGCCATCAAGATGACCCGCGCGCTCACGCCCAGGGATCGCGGCGTCGACATAGCCATTGAGGCGGTGGGTATTCCTGAAGCGTGGCAGGAAGCGGTGGAGCTGGTGCGCAAGGGCGGCACGGTCAACTTCTTCGGCGGCTGCGCGGTGGGCACCCACGTCACGCTTGACACCAATCGCATTCACTACAGCGACATCACCCTCCGCGCCACGTTCCATCACACCCCGGCTATCTGCCGTCGCGCTCTCGATCTCATCGCCGGCGGGCGCTTCCAGGCGAGCGCATTCATCACCGGCCACGCGCACCTGTACGAACTCAACCGCGTCTTCGAGAAGCTGATGAACCGCAGCAGCGAAATCAAGACGGCGATTGTGCCGTGAGGGCCACCATGAACCCCGCAAGCACGCAGAGTGGAATCGGGCAGGGGACCGCGGATGAGTTGATCGAGCGCGGATGGGCCTCGCTGCCGCCCGCGTATCGCATTCCCCCGGTGGCGCCCACTCTCGACGAGGCGCGCGCCTACTGCAGGCGCCTGGCGGAATCGCACTACGAGAATTTTCACGTGGCGTCGTGGTTCCTTCCCAGGGCGCTGCGGCCGCATTTCCACTCGATCTACGCGTATTGCCGTATCTCCGACGATCTGGGCGATGAGGTGCCGGATCGCTCCGCGGCTATAGCTCTGCTCGATTTGTGGGGGCGTGAGCTGGACGCCTGCTACGAAGGCCGCGCGCGGCATCCGGTGTTTGTGGCGCTGGCCGAGACCATTCGCTCCTGCTCGATTCCGAAGAAGCCCTTTGCCGATCTGCTGGTGGCCTTCCGCCAGGACCAGACCGTCACGCGGTTTGCCACCATGGACGACGTGCTCGCCTATTGCCTGTACTCCGCGAACCCCGTCGGCCGCCTGGTTCTGTACGCGTGCGGCGAAGTCAGCCCTGAGACGCAGGAAGAGAAGTTCCGCTTGTCCGATGCCACCTGCACCGCGCTGCAGCTGGCGAACTTCTGGCAGGATGTGCGCGTGGACTGGCAGAAGGACCGCGTCTATCTGCCGCAGGACGACATGCAGCGCTTCGGCGTGACCGACGAGACGATTGCGCGCGGGGTGGCGACGCCGGAGTTCCGCGCGCTGATGGGTTTTGAAGTGGACTATGCGCGCGCATTGTTCGAGCAGGGGCTGCCGCTGATCGGCATGGTGAATCGAGAACTGGCGCTCGATCTGGATCTGTTCAGCCGCGGCGGCCTGGAAATTCTGCGTGCCATCGAGCGGCGCGGTTACGACGTGCTGAGCGCCCGTCCCGCGATTGGCAAGGGCACAAAACTGCAACTCGCCTTGCGCGCCTTGAGCGGCAAGTTCCTGCCCTTTCTGCGGCAGGGTCCGCGGCAGCCGGGGAAGGCCTCTTGAGTACGGCCGTGGTGTCACCTGACCCCACCACCGAGCGGGCCTACGCCGCGTGCCGCGCCATCGCCAGGCGCGAGGCCAAGAATTTTTATTACGCGTTTGTGGCGCTGCCCGCGCCGCGGCGCAACGCCATCTGCGCGATTTATGCTTTCATGCGCCAGGCCGACGATCTGGCCGATGACGAGACTCTGCCCCGCGATGAGCGGAGGCGCCAACTGGACGCATGGCTCACCGAGTGGCACGCCGTCTGCCGCGGCGCCGATACGTCCGATCCGGTATTCATCGCGGTACAGGATGCGATCGCGCGCTACCGGATTCCTCTCAACCTGCTGGATGAGCTGGTGGCCGGCACGGCGATGGATCTCGACCACGCGGCCACGGATGAGCCCGACACCTATGCCACCTTCGACGATCTGTATCGCTACTGCTATCTTGTGGCATCGGTGGTGGGGCTGGTGTGCATCCGTATCTTCGGCTACTCCGATCCGCGCGCGGAGAAGCTCGCCGAAGAAACCGGAATCGCATTCCAGTTGACCAACATCCTTCGCGATGTCGCGGAAGACGCCGCCCGCAATCGCGTGTATCTGCCGCTCGAAGACCTTGCCGCGCATGGCGTTTCGCTGGAATCAATACTGCATCGCGCCCCTGTCAATGCCCCGCCGACAGATCGCGAACACGCAGTCCTCGCGGAAATAGCTATGCGAGCGGAACGCTATTATCAATCAGCTAGAGAGCTTCTTCCGCTGGTTGATCGCGAGAGCCGGCCCGCCTTGTGGGTCCTGGTAAGGATTTATCACAGGCTGCTGCGTCGTATCGAAGAAGCAGAGTACGATGTGTTCTCTGAGCGCCTGAGCGTGCCGACGTTTATCAAGCTCGAAATCCTTGCCGTCGGCATGATGCGCATGGGCTGGGCGCGCCTCACCAAATGACCAGTGTTGCCGTCATCGGCGGCGGCGTGGCCGGCATGAGCGCGGCGTGCGCGCTGGCCGAAGCCGGCTGCACGGTGCAATTGATCGAGCGGCGCGGATACCTGGGCGGCCGGGCATCCTCGTATCCTCACCCCGGCGTCAATGAAGTGATCGATAACTGCCAGCACGTGCTGTTTGGATGCTGCACCAATCTCATCGGCTTCTATCGCCGAATCGGCGTGCTCGACAAAATTCACTGGACGCGCGACATGACGATGATCGAGCCGGGCGGGCGGCGCTCGCGGCTGGGGCCGTCGAAGCTGCCGCTGCCTGCGCCGCTGCATGGGGCGCTGAGTTTGCTGCGCGCGGACGCATTCAGCATGGCCGACAAGATTGCGCTGGGGCGCGCGTTCAGAGCCATGGCGCGACTCGACGATGCGCGCGAGGGCGATGAATCGCTGGGCGTGTGGCTGCGCCGGAATGATCAGACGGAAGGCGCAGTGAATCGATTCTGGCGGCTGGTGATTGCGAGCGCGCTGAATGCCGATCTGGAAAACATCGCGGTCAGGTACGCGGCGAAGGTGATCCGTGAGCTGTTCATGAACTCGGCCTGGGCGGGTGCGATGGGCATGAGCACAGTTCCGCTGAGCGAGCTTTACGCGGGCGCGGAAAGCTTTCTGCGCCTGCGCGGTTCGGGCGTCCTCTACAACAGCAACGTCGAAGCGCTCGCGTGGAATGACGCGGCAGGGAAGTGGACCGTCTCAACCCGCAGCGGCACGCTCATTTCAGACTGCGTTGTGCTGGCACTGCCGTTCGAAGCATTGGGCAAGCTGCTGCCCTACATGCCCGCAGTCGATGGTGCGAATGAGTTAGCGAAGCAGGTTGCGCAGCACCAGCACTGGCCCATCTGCAGCGTGCATCTGTGGTTCGATCGCGCTATCACTGGGCTCGATCATGCGGTGCTGCTCGACCGCGAGATTCACTGGATGTACAACAAGAGCAAGCTGCAGCCGTGGCGGGGCGTGAAAGGCAGCTACATCGAACTGGTGCAGTCAGCATCGCGGGAGTTTGCGGCGCTGCCGCGCGAGCAGGCCATCCGCCAGGCTCTCGACGAACTGGCCGAGTTCTTCCCTGCGGTGCGCGAGGCCAAGCTCGAGAAGGTTGCGCTGATCAAGGAAGTGCGCGCGACGTTTGGCGTGCCGCCGGGTATCGATGCGGTGCGGCCCAGCGCAACATCGCCGTGGCCGAATTTGTTTTTGGCGGGCGACTGGATCCAGACCGGCTGGCCTTCGACGATGGAGAGCGCCGCCCGCAGCGGCCACCTGGCGGCGCAAGCGCTGTGCGCGGAAGTTGGGGAAGCCCGGAAATTCCTCGTGCCGGATCTTCAGCCCCGAGGTTTAATGCGGTGGCTTAGAGGGCGATAAGCAGGGCGCTATGGCGATGGAGAAACTCAGTCTCAGAGATCAGAAGATCATCGTTCAATGCATGAGTGCGGTTTCTTTACTTATCGACGAGTGGGAGACACATTCGCGACTTGGAATTTCCCGCGATCGGTTGCAGACACTCATCGCGGAGTGGCCGAATCTCGATGATCGCATTGAAGACTCGGACGAGTTCCTGGCGGTCAACAATTGTCTCAACGAAGTTTGCAACGGCCTCAGCATCGATGAGTGGTTCAACTTGGTCGATGCATCGCCAGATGAGGTGCGAGAGGCCTATAAGAACTGGCTCGCCCTTCAGAACACTCGCGGCGGAATTCGTTGATACATGGCTGACAACTGAAAACTGGCAACTGATAACTTGAATTCAATGCGCGAGCAGATAGACGCCGATGCATACAAACACCGCGGAGGCCCATCGGCGCTTGTCGACGTTTTCTTTCAGGAAGATTTTGCCGGCAATGGCATTCGTTACCAGCGTCAGCGATGCCGATGCCGGCGCGACCAGGCTCAGGCTCAGGTGGTTCAGCGCGAAGAGCAGCGAGAAGAACGCGAGGGCGAGGAACGACACGCCGGCAAAGAACAGCGGGCATGTGACGACGGCCTTGATGGCGCCCTTCATTCCGGACTGTGCGCGAATGTCGTCGAGATCGCCGATGGACTTCATCGCCGCGGCGGTGAGGACTTCTCCAGTGGTTGACAGCAACACCACGGCGGCAATCATGGCGGCCGCGGCCCAGGGCCCCGTTGTGATGGCAGGAGTGGGAAGGATCATCGCACGGGCTCCTCTTCGATGGCTTCCGCGGCCTGCGGGTTGTTCGACGGAGTCGGACGCTCGGTGACAGCGGGACCCTGCGCGACGAAGCCAACTCCCATGGTGATGAGGATGATGCCGGTCCAGCGTTGCCAGGAGATCGACTCATGCAGCCAGAACTTCGACAGAAACGCGACGATGACGTTGCCGAATGCGGTGGCCGGCAGCACGAACGTGAGGTCGGCCCACGAAAGCGCGGTCAGATAGCTGGCGAAGAAACCGATGAGCAGGGCGATGCCGACGGCGATCCAGGGAGTGAACACTGCCGCTACAAGCGTCACAGGGTGGCCCAGCGTAATCGCCGGCAAGTGCGTCATGCCGCGCGACAGGCACGTGTCGCCGAGCGGCGCGCACACTGCCACCAGCCCCAGGATCATCCATTGATGCGGCGAGAGCCGATGATGCGCCATGATCGTGCGGTCCTTCTCCCCGCGCAAGAAAAGAAGGGCGGACGCGAGCCGCGCCGCCCTTCGCTGGATCGACCGGTGAGGAACTAGGCGCCGGCGTTGACCGGGGCCGGCGGCTCCGCCTGTGCCTTGCGCGTTTCCTTCACCATCTTGTTGCGTTGCGCGCGCAGCTTGAGGAACGCCTTGGCCTCGACGTAAAGCCGCGGAACATCGCGGTTCACAATCGCCTTCCAGATCACGCGGAACGCCGCCTTGGGACGGAAGTAATACTCGTCGTAGAAGCGGTGCACCATCTCCATCACGTAGTCGACGGGCAGGCCGGGATACTCGATGTGCGCCATCTGGTGGCCGCCGCCGTCTTCCATCTTTTCGTTGGTGATGAAGCCGTTGGCCTTGGCGTAGTCGTAGAACTCCGTGCCCGGGTAGGCGTGCGCGATCGAAACCTGGATGGTCTCGCAATCCAGCGTTTTGGCGAAGTTGATGGTGTTGCGGATGGACTCTTTTGTCTCGCCCGGCAGGCCGAGGATGAAGTCGCCGTGGATCACCAGGCCGAGATCGTTGCAGTCCTTAGCGAAGGCCCGCGCGCGCTCTACCGTGGCGCCCTTCTTGATGTTCTTGAGGATCTGCGGATCGCCCGACTCGAAGCCCACGATCAGCAGGCGGCAGCCCGCGTCCTTCATCGCTTTCAGCGTATCGCGGTCGGTGGTGACGCGCGAGGTGCAGCTCCACGTAATGCCGAGCGGCTTGAGCTTCTCGCACAGCTCGATGGTGCGCTGCTTCTGGATGTTGAACGTGTCGTCGTCAAAGAAGAACTCCTTCACGTGCGGAAAGTTCTCCTTGGCCCATTTCAGCTCGGCGGCCACGTCGTCAGTGGAACGCTTGCGCCACGCATGACCGCTCAGCGTCTGCGGCCACAGGCAGAACGTGCACTGCGCCGGGCAGCCGCGCGTGGAGTAGAGCGCGATGTAGGGATGCAGCAGGAAGGGGACGTTGTACTTCGTCACGTCCATGTCGCGCTTGTAGATCTTGGTGGCCCACGGCATCGCGTCCAGGTTCTCCACCTGGGGGCGATCGGGGTTGTGCATGATCTTGCCGTCCTGCTTGTAGCTGATGCCCAGGATCTCGTTGAGCGGTTTGCCCTGCGCGAACTCGACGACGGAGTAATCAAACTCGCGGCGGCAAATGAAGTCGAGCACCGCGCACTCGTTCAGGGCGCGATCCGGATCCGTGGTCACCGGCGGGCCGACGAAGGCGATGCGGATCGACGGATTCGCGGCCTTGATGGCTTCGGCCAGGCGCTGGTCGCCTTCCCAGCCCACCGTCGAGGTGAACAGCACCAGGAACTCGTAATCCTTGCAGATCCTGATCGTCTCTTCGGCGGAGACGTGATGCGGCGGCGCGTCCAGCAGCCGCGAACCCTCCAGCATGCCGGCCGGATAGGCCAGCCAAACCGGGTACCAGTACGACTCAATCTCGCGCGTCGCCGGCCAACGCGAGCTGGCGCCGCCGTCGAAGTTCTCAAACGAGGGCGGGTTCAGAAAGAGGGTTTTCAAAGGCATAGGCATCCCTTTCATCTTATCACCCGGCTATTTTCCAGCCCTGGATTGGGGCGCTTCCGGCGCCGGCCTTGCGCGGACTAAGCGCTTATTTTCCATGCAGTTGATTCAGCCAGTCTTCCATGTGCCCGAGAGCCCGAAGCAGGCCGAGCCGTGCCCGCGCCAGGTTGAAATCGGACTCCAGCGCGTCCACGTACTTCTGCCGTTCGTCGATGCGGGCCAACTGCTCATGGGTTGGGGAGAGCTGTGTCTGCGCGCTCGCCGACGCTTCGGCGCCGTTGCCGCTCTCCAATTGCGTCTGGACAGTCTTGAGCGCGTCCGCCGCAAGCTGTGCTCTCAGGGTCGCCACCTCGGCTTGCGCATCCAGCTCGCGCAACAAACCGGTCAATTCGGCAATCTGGATGTCGTTCTGGTGCTCGGCCTGTTCAGCTTCCACGGTGGATCGCAGCGCATCGGCTGCCGATTCCCGCCCCCTTGCACGATGGACCAGGTCAAGCAACGGCACCTGGAGGTTGAATCCGGAGGCAAAGTTGTTGGCCGGCAGTGGATTGGCAAAGTAATGGTTCACTTCGTTGAGGACCGTGGTGTTGCGGTTGTACTGCGAATAGAAGCTCAGCGTGGGAAAAATGTTGGTATCCTGATCGCCCTTCGCCTGCTGGCGCTTTGAGACGGCCAATATGCGCGCGGCTTCGATACCCGGCAGCAAGCGCGGGCTTTCATCCGCATGCACCTGGGGAATCTCCGGAATGCTGCCGTGGTCCGGTTTGATGGACCCGACCGGGAGCCCGGTCAGCACGGCCAGCTGCTTGGCCAGCGTTTCGGCGCGCGCCTCCAGATGCACGCGCGACAGCTTGAGCGTGGCCGCGGTCAGGCGCGCCTGCAGAAACTCCCGCATCGAATCCACTCCGGCCTCGGTGCGTTGCTGTTCGATTTCCACCAGGCGGGTGGCAAGGTCCTCCTGCTGGCGCGCAGATTCCAGCTCGCGTTGCACGGCATCAAGCTCGATGTAGGCGCTGCTCGCATCCAGCGCCACCTGCTCGCGCGCATCCCTCAGGCGCGACTCGGTGGCCCGCAAAGCGCTGTGTGCCGCTTCCATGTAGTGCTTCTGCGGGATGCTGAACGCCAGCGATTCCACCGTCACTGAGAAGATGGACGGAGGCTGTCCGGTAAAACCGTATTCAGGAAATGCGGGGATGCCGGTGTTGAAGTTGAGTGTGGGAATGAAGACGTTGTGGCTCTGGTCGAGCACCGCCTTGGACTTGGCTACGTCTGCCTGTGCCGCCCTCACAGAGGTGCTGTTGCGTTGCGCCAGGTCCACGACGGTGCGGAGAGAAACCTGCGCCCGCGCCGATGCGCCCGCGAGTACGACTGAGGCCGCAAGGAGAGCGCTCCAACGAGGCGCCGGTTTATGTCTCTTCTTCACTCGATGGTGTCCCGTCAAATCTTCAAGTCCACGGCCGGCCGATAGGTGCTGGCCAGCGCCAGTGCGGCGTTGCGTTCCTTGGCCGCCGCGGCGGTGTCTCCCGACTGCTTGTAAAGGCGGGCCAGCCACGTGTGCGCCACAAATGCCGGGCCTTCCTCGGTCTGATCTGTCGAACCCAGATACTCCTCCAGCAGCTTGATCGCCAGCGCGAGATTCTGCTTCGCCCCCATCAGCACGGATGCGCCGTTGAACAACGCCACCGCGGAGTGCTGCCGGTCGCGTTCGGCCGCGGCCTTGCCGTTGAGCACCGCGGTTTCCATCTCCGGGTAGCGCTTGTTCTTGCGCAGAAAGCTTGCCAGCCGCATCCACTGGAAGGCGGGATGTGCGCTGGCCGCGATGGCCTGCCGGAATTCGTTCTCTGCCGTGGCAAAATCCCGATTCTCCTGCGCGATGGCGGCGCGCAATTCGTGGGCGCGCGCGGGATCCACACGGTCGAGCTTGTCCGCGACACCCTGCGCTTTTGAGGTTCCCCCGCCAACCACTCCCGGAGCCGAGTTGTAGAACTCGCCCAGGTCAGCCAGCGCCTCGGCATTGCCGGGATTGAGCTGCACCGCCTGCTCGAACTCGGCTCGTGCGCGCTTGGCCAGGTTGTAGGCACTCAGGAACGAAGCGGTATCGGCGCGCTCGCCCAGGGTGCGGCCCAGCCAGAGATGATTCATCGAGTCCTGTCCGTCCAGGCTGACGGCCTTCTCGCACTCGGGTTGCGCAAGATCCCACTGCTCCAGCACGAACAGTACGCGGCAACGGATGCTGTGCGCTTCAGCGGAGTCGGCATCCGGCGGGGGCAGGGAACGCAGGAGGGAAAGCGCGAGATCGGCCTGGCCGGCTTGCAGCGCGGCGGTGGCCGGGCCCAGCCCGCCGCCCGCCGCCTGCGCGGCGGTTGCGGTGGCCGCACACAGCGCCGCCGACCCCACAAGAGCGAAGACACACATCTTCATCGCACTTGCATGACCGGCATGCCTTCTTGCAACGGCTGCCCGTTCAGTGTCCCCGTCGCGACCCAGTCCCCGGCATTCAGCCCGGAAAGAATCGCCACCTGGTTCAGGTTCATGGTTCCATAGGCCACAGGCGTGCGCTTCAACTCGTCCCCGTCCACGCGAAACACGAACGGCTTTCCATTTTCCACGTGCAGCGCCTCGCGCGGAATGGCAATCGTATTGGCCTGGTTGGACGTGGTCACCGTTACCGTCACGTTGGTGTCCGGCAGCAGGTCGTCGCCGTCGCCGTCCACCTTCACCAGCACCTCGCCCACATTGCGCGTGCCATATTGCGTAACCGTAACCGGCACGCGCTCAATATGCCCGTGCCACACCTGGTGTGGCCGGGCGTCCCATTTAATGAGGATCGGCTGCCCAGCTGCCAGCGCGCCGATCTCCGGTTCGTCGAAGTAGGCGCGCACGCGCTCGCTCTTCAAGTCCGCAAGCTGCAGCAGCAGCTTGCCTTCTTCCACAAAGTCGGTGGGCTTTACGTTGACCGTGTAGATTGTGCCCTGGGCGGGGGCCCGCACCGCGGTCTTGCTCTCCACGTCGCGCGCCGCCGCCAGGGCCGCCTCGGCATCCCGCACCGCAGCCTCCGCGCGCGCCACCTCCGCGGGGGAATAGCGGCTCTTCGCGGTTGTCTGGCTGGCCTCAAGCGTCGCCGTCGCGCTCTGCAGCCGCTGCCGCGCCGCGGCCACTTCACTGGCTGAGGCTGCCCCGTTGGCGTTGAGCCTGGTCAGCGCGTTCAGGTCGCGCTGCGCCTGGTCCCGCTCGATCTGCGCATGGGTCACGTCCGCGGCCGAGGCCTGCCGCTCCGCCAGCGTCCCGTTGTGCGTGGCCGCCTCCAGCGCCGCCTGCGCTGCCGTCAGACCGCTTTCAGCCGCTGCCACCCGGGCCCGGGCCTGAATGTCGTCCAACGTGAGCAGCAGCTTTCCCGCCTGCACCTGGTCGCCGGTCTGCACATATACGGACTTCACGGTCGTCGCCAGCGGGCTATAAACCTCGTAGTTCATCTCCGGCTCAACCCGTCCGTTGGTGCTGATCGTGCTCTCCAGCGACTGCCGCGCCACCTGCACCACGCGCACCTGCAGCCGCTCCCGGGTGAGGGACCGAACCGACAAAAATACCAGTACCAGGATCACCGCGGCGCCAAGCCACACCCAGCGCCAGTCCAGTTGCTTGCTTTGTTTTGCCATTCGATCAGCCTTGGTCAGTATATAAGACGCCAATCCGTGACCGAGGGCGCAGGAAAAGCCTCCAAAAGCGTGAGTTGGCCCACGTTTAACCGATCCGTACAATGAAAGAATGGTTACTGAACCCCGCTACACCGACGATCACGCCAAGGCCGGCCTCGACTTCGCCTTTCCCCCCATCGAAACCTGGAAGAACCAGTTTCCCGGTTACGAAATCGAAATCGACGACCCGGAGCTGACCTCCGTCTGCCCCAAGACCGGCCTGCCCGACTTCGGCGTGCTCACCATCCGCTACATGCCGCGTGACCGCTGTCTGGAGCTCAAGTCGCTGAAGGAGTACCTGTTCTGCTATCGCAACCTGGGCATCTTCCAGGAGAACATCGTGAACCAGGTTCTTGAAGATATCGTGAAGGCCACCGACCCCATCTGGGCCGAAATCAAGGGCGTGTTCCGTCCCCGCGGCGGCATCGGCACCACCGTCGTTGCCCGCTGGCCACGGCCGCAGGGCTGATTCCGGCCCGGGTTTCCGGCGCGTTTACGCGGAATTCACTTTCGGGCGGCGCGTGTCGTTGCGGAGCGGAGAGGAATTCCTGTTCAGGGCACCCTCGGTGGGCTTGACCTTGCGGCGTCGCATGGTCTCCTGCAGGATCTACCGGGCGCTTTTCAGAAGCTGAGGGCCACAAACCTCCGCGCCGGCCAGCGACTCTTCGATTTCTTCCTTGAGCGCCACAGGGTATTCTGAGTCCGCGTGTCCACCCTGACTCAACCCGCCCGGCGTTCCGGCCTTAATCCGGCCCTGGCCACGCTCACCCTCCTCATCTGCCTCAACCTGCTCAATTACATCGACCGCTACATCCTGCCCGGTGCGCAGTCTCTCATCCAGAAGGAATACGGCTGGAGCGATGAGCGCGTCGGCGGGCTGACCACGGCCATGTTCGTCGTCTACATGCTGGTGGCGCCGCTCACCGGCTGGCTGGGCGACCGCTTCAGCCGCAAGCCCCTCATCATTGCCGGGGCCACGTTGTGGAGCCTGGCCACGCTGGCCACGTACTGGGTGCACGACTACTGGAGCATGTACGTTCGCCACGCATTGGTGGGGGTGGGCGAGGCCTCATTCGGCATCTTCGCCCCAGCCGTCCTTTCGGACTTCTACCCCGAGCGCGACCGCAACCGCATCCTGTCGATCTTCTATCTCGCCATTCCCGTGGGCGCCGCCATCGGCTACACCGCGGGCGGAGTGCTGGGCAGCATGTTCAGCTGGCGGACGCCGTTTTTTGTGTGCGCCATCCCGGGGCTGGTGATTGCGGCGCTGTACGGGTTCTTCGGACGGGAGCCCAAACGCGGCGCCAGCGATCATGTGAAGGCCACCGCCGGTCGCGCGACCTTCGGGGGACTGTTCAAGAACCCCGCGTTTCTGACGGCGACGTTCGGACTGGCGATGCTGACCTTCGCCATGGGCGGGATTTCAAACTGGATTCCGGTGTTCCTGCAACGCTTCGCGGGGCTTTCCACGGCCGCGTCCGGCTCGCTGGTGGGAGCCATCACGGTCATCGACGGCATCGCCGGAACCGCCGTGGGCGGATTCATCGCGCAGCGCTGGCTCAAGACGAACCATAAGGCGCTTTATCTGCTTTCGTTCTGGAGCGTGGCGCTCACCATCCCTTGCGGCGCGCTGGTGTTCTTCGGGCCGCGGTCATGGGCCGTTCCTTCGCTGTTCGCGGCGGAGTTCTTCCTGTTCCTGAATACCGGCCCGCTGAATGCCGCCATTGTGAATTCGGTTTCGGCGCCGGTACGCGCCACGGCCATTTCGGTGAACCTGTTCTGCATTCACTTCTTTGGCGACACCTTCTCGCCGCAGATCATCGGCGCCGTGTCGGATCGCACCAACCTGCGCCTGGCGCTGGGGCTGACGCTGGTTTCGCTGGTCGTGTCGGCGGTGATCCTGCGTGCCGGGGCGCGCTTTGCGCCGCCGCTGGACGATGCCAGGGTGTGAGCCAGGGTGTGAAATCGTTCGCGCTCGGCCAACGCCGTTCAGCCGGCTTCACAGCTTGCGCAACGGGGTCTCTCCGCCACAAAGCCCCGAAGGCGATGGGTCGCCTTCGGGGCCAGGGGAGGGGGGGCTGCTTTCTTGTTAGCGGAGCGCGAGGTAAATCGTGCTCGGCGGAGCGACACTGGCTTCCCGTTCCTCGGTGAGCCTCTCCCTCTTCGATTGTGAGAACGCCACATGAATGCCGCGCCCAGACTGGATTTCGTGCAGGAAGTACTTGTCGCCATACTTCGCGAAGACCAGCTTGTTGGAGCCCGGCTGCGGATCGTCCGGCCCGCCGAGGGTCATCAGCGTCTTGCTCGTCTCCGCGTTGCGGATGGAGATGAGCAGTGGGTTGCTCGCTTCCGACGACATCACATAAGTTCCGGCGGGAACCCAGGTGTCGCCGACGTAGAAGCCGAACGGAACGTTGGCTTTGGCTGCGTGGTCCTGCGCTGAAGCTCTGACTGCGCCGAGACTCGCGAGAAGGCACACGGCAATTGCGATGCTCTGTTTCATGACGATTTTCCTTTCGTAAGGCGGCGTTTCTCACGCGCCTCTGGCTCGCGTTGCGAGCCCGGCTAAGATGTTGACTGGCTCGAACTTGATTTCGCCCGCGATGTTGACTGACTGGACCTTTGGGAAGATTGCTTCTGAACTCTTGCTGCCCTGTATGTATGCATGCGGCGCGCCAAAGCATCCGCGCCAGGGCACGCAAGCCGACTGCAAATGGGTTTTGTATTTGTTTGAAATGAGATACGCCGGGTGCGCGGGCGAGGGCGGCGTTGCGGTTGCCGCAGGGCTCGCACCGCGGAGGTATCTCAAGAGATACCGGGAGTAATCGTCTGGTCCCTGCACCGCGCCCAGGCGCCGGAGTTTGGTGTCGGGTGATCCCGAAATGCAGGTCCTTCGATGGGCTCCAGGACGGCCAAACTCCGCTCAGGATGAGAGCGGAGTTTGTGGCTCGGGAGGACGGCGAGTTCTGGGAAGCGAGCTCCAGAAGCGAGCTCCGAAAGAGTGATGCGCCGGCGAAGTGCGAATGACCTACCGCGCCCCTACAAGCTCCTCGGCCTTCCTGCCGTAGTGGCTGACGACGTATTTGTCGAGGATGTCCTTGAATTCGGCGACGATGGTGTCGCCGCGGAGGGTGGTGGCGAGCTTGCCATCGATATAGACGGGAGCCTTGGGTTCCTCGAAGGTTCCGGGCAGGCTGATGCCGAGGTTGGCGTGCTTCGATTCGCCGGGGCCGTTGACCACGCAGCCCATCACGGCCACCTTGAGCTCTTCGACGCCGGGGTAGGTCTTGCGCCACTCGGGCATGGAGGTGCGGAGGTAAGTCTGGATCTGCTCGGCGAGCTCCTGGAAATACGTGCTCGTTGTGCGGCCGCAGCCGGGGCAGCTCGTCACCTGGGGCATGAAGCTGCGGATCTGGAGCGACTGGAGAATCTGCTGCGCGGCCTGGACTTCCTCGGTGCGGTCGCCGCCGGGCTTGGGGGTCAGGGAGACACGGATGGTGTCGCCGATGCCGGCGAGAAGGAGCGGGGCGAGGCCTGCGGTGGAGGCGATGAGGCCCTTGGCGCCCATGCCGGCCTCGGTGAGGCCAAGGTGGAGGGCGTAATGGCAGCGCGCGGCGAGATTGGTGTAGACGTCGATGAGGTCGCGGACGCCGGAGACCTTGGCGGAGAGGATGATCTGGTCTTCGCGCAGGCCGTAGCGCTCGGCGGCCCTGGCGGAGTCGAGGGCGCTGACGACCATGGCTTCCATCATGACGTCGCGTGCGGGCAGGGGACTGGCCGAGCGGCTGTTCTCATCCATCATGCGGGTGAGCAGGGCCTGGTCGAGCGAGCCCCAGTTGACGCCGATGCGGACGGGCTTCTGATTCTCGACGGCGCACTCCACCATGACCTGGAAATTGTCATTGTCCTTTTTGCCGATGGAAGCGTTGCCGGGGTTGATGCGGTACTTGGCCAGGGCGCGGGCGGTGGCGGGGTACTTCTTCAGCAGGATGTGGCCGTTGTAGTGGAAGTCGCCGACGATGGGGACGTTGATGCCGCGCTTCTCCAGGCCTTCGACGATGGCGGGAACGGCGGCGGCGGCCTCCTCGTTGTTGACCGTAACGCGAACGATCTCGGAGCCGGCGAGGGCGAGGGCGGCGACCTGGTCGATGGTGCTCTGGACATCCGCCGTGTCGGTGTTGGTCATCGATTGCACCACGACCGGGACCTCCCAGCCGACCTTGACCTGCCCGATGCGAACCGTCGGTGTCTTCCTGCGCTGAATCTCTGGCATAGAAACCTCAAATCCAGTTTACTAGGAGTGCGGAATTGGGAGGGAGACATGGGGGTCGCTGGATTCCGAAATCGAGGGTAACAGTATGACGGACAAGCAGAAGCGATCGCCGATGAAGCCCGTTTCGGAGTCGGCCCGGCAATGGGGCGAGGCGCTGCGGGCGGAACTGGAGCAGTGGCCGGCGGTGCGGGTTCAGCGGAGCTTCGGGATGACGCTCGTGTATCGCGGCGACACGGTGTTTGCAGCGCTTCCGGCGACGCGGGCACTTTATGCGGAAGACGCGATCATGCTGAAGTTTCAGGAGGAGACCCCGGCGCTGGCCCGGCGAATGGAGGCCGGCGGACACTTCGTGGCGGCGACGATTGCATCGTCACGCAAAGCGAAGAGTGAGGGCCGCAAGTGGCGGTTCTTCGTCTTGCGTGGCGACGCGGATGTGCATGCGGCCATCGAGTGGCTGGGCGAAGCGTATCGGCTTGCCCGCAAACCGAAGCGCTGAGGGGGCTTCAGAGCGTGTAGGAGAACCTGGCGCCGACGCAAGCTGGAGGCCGGTTTGGGAAAGGCCTGGCAAGTCGGCGTCGCTTCGCAGCGTGGCGAGTCAGCGAGTTCGCGGGAGCCCTGGCCGTGCAGGCGTAATCGGCAAGCCGGAATTCAGGAATCAGCGAGTACGCACACGGCACGGCTGCGCGTCAGGCGACCGGCGTCACGCCTTTCTTCAGGAGAAGGTTGCCATATTTGCGCAGTTCTCCGGTCATGACAATGGCGAAGGCGCTTTTGGCGCGGGCGTAGAATGCGTGCCGCTCCAGCCGTTCGGGCTTCGGAGCGGCGGGAGCGTGCTTGCGGATCACGCTCATGTAGTCGCGCTCCACGGCCGGGTCGAGGCTGTCGCCGGGCACCACCTCCATCATCACCAGCGGCGGCGCATAGGAGTCGAGCTCAAACAGGGGCAGTATGCCGTCAAGAAGCGTCGCGATGGGCAAGCCTTCCGCGCGCAGGACCTGGGGCCCGAGCGAGTGGCCGGGAAAGTGGGCGTCGGCGAGGATGATTTCGTCGCCGTGGCCCATGCGGTGGAGGACGGCCAACAACTCCGGCCCGATGTACGGCGAGATTCCTTTCAACATGCGTGCGTCCTCTTATTCCGGCCACTGCCTGCCCGGTATGCAATCGGGCGGCCCGTTCCCGACCATGATACGGGATGGCTGGCGCGGATACGGGATCGGTTCGGGAAAGGCCATGTGCGCGGCAAACTCGTCTTGAAATGCCGGGATGCTTGCCAGCTTCACGTGCTCGATGCCGGGCAGCGCGGGCTCATGGTCCGCAAGCAGCATCAACTTGGCTCCGCGCAGCGCCGTGTTTCCGGCGGAATGAACAATCGCTGACGGGACATCCAGGAGGCCGATGGCGAGCGCGCTCCGGATCTGAATGTAGTTCCCGAACGCGCCGGCGAGATCGACGCGGCAGAGATCCCGCGCCGTCGCGCCGCCATGCGCCAGCAGCAATCCGAATCCGGATGCAATCGCGGCCTTCGCAAGCTGGAGTTCGCGAATGTCGGACTGAAAGAGGACGACCGGACCGGCGACGGGAAACACTTTGCTTTTGTCTGTCACTCTGCCCGAGGCACGGATGGCGCCACCGGCAAGGCCGGCGGCGGCTGCGTCCACCACGCCGCTGCCGCAGATGCCGCGCGGCGGTCCGCTCCCGATCACGGAGACCTGCAACGCGCCGGCGGCGAGAGCCACGTGCGCGATGGCGCCCGGAGCCGCACGCATTCCCATGCGGATCGTTCCCGCTTCAAAGGCCGGACCCGCCGCCGTGGATGCGCAGACGATTCCATGGCGATTGCCGATGGCGATCTCGCCGTTGGTGCCAAGGTCGACGAGGGCAGCCGGTGCATCGCCGTTTGCCATGCCCGTGGCAATGATGCCCGCCAGAATATCCGATCCGACGAAGCCGCCGATGCACCTCGCGAAGCGGATCGTGGAGGTATTGCGCAGCGGCCAGCCCAGTTCCTTCGGCTGGAAGACCTGCTCACCCAGGAGCGGCGACTCGAAGGGCGCATGCGACAACGGCTCGACATCGAGTGCGGCAAACAGATGGTGCATGACGGTATTGCCGACGAGAAGCACATCCGTGACATCATCGGCGCGCGCACCGGCCAGCTCCGCGACCATGCCTGCGAGGGTCGATCGCAGAATGGAAGTGAGGTCAGCGCCGAGCAGGGCCGCACGAATCCTGCTCATCACGTCGGAGCCGAATCTGACCTGCGGATTGAGCGCCGTCCGCACCGCGAGCACGTCGCCCGTGCCGAGGTCGAGCATCTGGGCGGCGATTGTGGTTGTGCCGACGTCGATGGCGATCCCGAGTCCATGCCTTCCCGTGCCCCGCATGCAAGCGTCATCCGCGAGCACGTCCATGCGTGCCTCGCCGCATTCAAGGATCAGCGTCTCGTCGGCCCGCGCCTGGCACGCAAGGCGCCAGCCGAGGGAAATTTCGGACGACGAGAATATGGCCTCGTCTTCCGCGGTGACAGGCAGAGATCCGGCTAGAACGCGGATGCGGCAGCCGCCGCACGTGCCGGTTCCGCCGCAGGGGAATTCGATTCCGTGGGCGGAGAGGACGGCGAACAACGGCGTTCCCTTCGGGGCCTCGATCTGGGTGGACCAGGGCTCGAGCCGCACCCGCACGCTGTCGCTGCTCATTGCGCCCCGATGATCCGGGCGTCGAAGGTGGCCCGCACGCTGGCGCCCGGAGCCACCACAAGAAAGTCGTCGGGGTTCCAGTCGCCGTTCACCAGTTGTTCCAGAATGCGCAGGGACCCCTGCATCTGTTCGAAGAACCAGTGCTCTTTCTCCGCTTCCGCACGCGCCTGGTTGCGGCAGAGCTCGTCCGTAGCGACGCCCGTGGCAATGTAGGTGAGCCCCGCGTATTTGCGCCGGTAAGCGGTGAACTGTTCATAAAGGAAAGCCCCGTTCTCCTCTCCGTATTTGGCGATCAGTTCTTCGCGCGAACGGCGCTCGCCCAGTGTTTTCTGCGTCGCATCTCCGGCAGGTTCGAGCCTTTGGCCGGCTTTCTGGAACTCGATCCAGCCGGGCGAGCGGTAGTAGACGCCGGGATGATCTTGAAAGTACGCGAGGTAACGTTGCCGGCTTCCCATCAGCACGCCGATGCAATCGTGCGCGCGCGGCAGCACCAGTTGCGTGGCCCCCGCGCGCAAGCCCTCGGTACCTCTGCCGCAAAGCGCGTAGCCCAGCAGGATGGCATCGTAGCCTTCATGGTCGCTGGCATCGATTCGCTCCTGCAGAAGCGACCGCATGGACGCACCCAGATCGTGCAGTCCCATGGTGAGCGTCTCGACCTCGAGCGAGTGAGGCGACCGCGCAGCAGCGTGCTGCATCTCGCGCGTGAACACCTGGCAGATAATCGCCTTGAGACGCATCGTTTCTCCACGCGCCACTCCGGCCGGGTCAGGCCAGGGCGACACCGTTTTGCCGCGCTGCCACCAGCGCGTTCCTCTCGCCTGGCTTCCCCTCGCTCTGCGCGGCTTCGGCCGCTGCGTGCATCATGGCGTCCACTTTGGCGGCGATCGCGTCCTTCGCTTCCGGCACGAAGAGCACATCGCACTCCGACCCCACGATGTGGGGATGGCCGCAGGCGCGCATGTTCGCGACCAGTTCGCGCGTGCGGCGTGTCACTTCGTCCACGGGCATGGCCCCGTCGGAGTAAAACAGTTTTGAGGGGAGATTCCCGAAGAGAACTACGTCCCTGGGCACAAGGCGCGCGTCTTCCCACAGCTTGCGCGAACTGCCCAGGCTCAGCATAACGGGGTGGATCCGCTGCGCGAACGCCTCCACCATGGGGTCGATCAACTCGCCGCAATCGTGGAAGATCAGGTCGCATCCGGCGGATTCGATGAGGGCCTTCAGCCGCAGGTTGGGCTCCATCACCAGCTTTTCAAAGGCGCATGAACCGGCCCTGAACTGACGCGGCGAGAGGAATGCGGTACAGGCTGCGGGTTCGCAGATCGCAATGGCACGTGCGCCATGAGCAATCTTGCTGCGCACGGAGCGGGCGACCGCCGCTTCAGCCATCTTCAGTGCCTGACCCAGCAATCGCACCTCATCGCAATCGTGGTCGCCCGCTCCAAACATTGCGACGGCCGCGATCGCATCCGCCATGAGCCGGGTGATCAGCGAGAACGGCCCGATTGCCATTCCGACCGGGACGAGGTCCTTGAGCGAGCGGATGTACGACAGCGCCCCGTCGCGGGCGCGGCTGCCTTCGCACTGAACCGCCGCATCTCCGCGGCACAGCGCGTCCAGAGCATCGGACTCCAGCGGCTTGTAGAAAAGAAATGCCTCGGCGCCCGCTCCGGAGATGCCCGCGCGCCCGAGCAGGTCGATCTTCTCCAGGCGAAGATCCATCAACGAAAACGCCAGCGGAGTGTTCCAGCGGCGCGCACCGCGCTCCATCACGCGGCCCAGCGATGGACCGTCATTGCGCACTCTCTCCGGTTCCGGTTGTTCGTGGAGCACGAGGTCAGTGCCGATGGGCATGCAGAGTCCGGCTGCGGCAAGTCCGATATAAAAACTGCGATCCATGCCAATGCGCCTGTCCCCCAGATCACCTGGGCGGAGAAAATCAACGCAACACAAAACAGAACAGCAGATATGGGTGCGGTCAGGCCCTGACGAGCGTGCACAGGTTCTTGACCAGGGTGACGGCGCCGCCTGCGTTATCGCTGTAGCCGTCGGCGCCAATCTCGCGCGCGTACTGGTCGGTCACCGGCGCGCCCCCGATCAGCACCTTGACCCGGCTGCGCAGGCCGGCGTTCTCGAGTGCCTGGATCGTGGTCCGCATGGCGGGCATGGTGACGGTGAGCAGTGCCGACATGCAGAGCACGTGCGGGTCGCGTTCTTCCACCGCGGCCACGAACCGCTCCGGCGCCACATCCGCGCCGAGGTCGATCACCTCGAAGCCGCTGCCCTCGAGCATCGAAGCAACAATGTTCTTGCCGATGTCGTGGAGGTCGCCTTTGACCGTACCGATGATGACGCGCGCGCCGAGCTTTTCTCCCGATGCGGCGATGAGCGGACGCAGCAGTTCCATGGCGCTCTTCATCGCGCGTCCGGCGAGCAGAAGCTCGGGAACGAAGTAATCTTCCGCTTCGAAGAGCCGCCCGACTTCGTTCATCGCCGGCACCATGCCTCCACTGATCAGGTCCATGGGGCGCATGCCTGCTTCAAGGGCGGTCTGTGTCACCGCGTGAGCGTTCTTTGCGTCGCCGACCAGAATTGCGTCGTGAAGTTCGGTCAGGAGTCCCATCTGTTCTTACCTCGACTGAGCGCTCGATTCCAGACTGGCGCCGGGTTTGTGCGCATGCGCAAAATCGCGCAGCGCGAACATGTTCTCCGCGGGCGTGTCGCGCGGAACCTCGCATCCGGCGCCGGCGATATACAACTCGCCCGCGTCCTCGGCGCACTTTGTCACGGCATGCAGAACGTCCTCCACCGAGCCATTGCGCAACGTCTGCACGGTGGCCACATTGCCCAGCAGCACCTGTTCCGGCATCTGCGCGCGGGCTTCGGCCATGGAAACCATGGAGTCCAGGTCCACGATGTCGTAGCCGAGTTGTGCCCGTGCCCTGAGAATGCGGCGGGTGTTGCCGCACATGTGAGAGCGCGTCCTCAGCCCCATTGCCTTCAGTCCGTCCGCCAGTCTCTTCTGTGCCGTGAGAAGGATATCGTTGAAGATGACGGGCCCGACCAGCGATGAGGCGGGGTCGCCCACGCCCATCAACTCTGCGCCGGCGTTCATCTGCGCACGGGCGAAGCCCAGTTCCATCTCCACGACGAAATCCAGCAGATCGCGGACGAAGCCGGGGTCATCGATGCAGTCGAGCATCAGCCGATTGATGCCGCGCAGGTTGGCGGCCTGTCCGCAGGGCCCCTCGATCCATCCTTCAACGATGCGCTCGCCGGCGATCTTCTCCTTCAGCAGGGCCGCGGCATTCACGCGGTCTGTCATGCGCCCGCCGCCCAGCGGATCGGGAATCTTCAGGCGGGCCAGTGCGGACTTCTCAATCAACAGGGCTTCGGCTTCATCGAACGCAGGCGGCTGATCGTCGAAGAAGCGCACCGCGGCGCCAAGATCGGCTGCTTCGCGGGCGGGGTCTGAAATGCAGGAGACATGGTCGATATCGAAGCGCTCCGCGGTGCGCAGTTGCGCCTCTGCGAGGATCGTGTAATCCGTGACATACCGGCCGTAGGGGACACCGATCTGGTCAGCCGCGAACATCATCGTGATCGGCATCAGTGGAAGCCGATCCACAGGACGATGGTCCATCCTTGCCAATACACGTTCGCGGCCTGTCATAGCGGCAACTCCTCGCGCGTCTGTCTCGGCCTCTCAGAGAAGCATCAAGAATACACGGACGCGACGTCTCGCGCATGTGTCTTTTGCAATTGCGCGCAACCCACCGGCATGCGGGGCATGCGCGGAGTTTCCCGGCTTCGATCCGGGCACGTCCGTCGTGGCTTGCCGGGGTTTTCCGTCTCGCGCCACACGCCCGACACTGGTATCTTTGAATCAGGCTTGTTCCAATGCACTCGCGCGTTTGGCTCAGGAGCCGCGTACGTGATCGGGTGAGTGGCCGCAAACCATTGAAAATCAATGTGGCCCCGTAGCTCAGATGGATAGAGCATCGGTTTCCTAAACCGCAGGTCGGCTGTTCGAATCAGCCCGGGGTCACCACAATTCAGCCATCGCCAGGATGCTCGGGAAGACGGTGAGAATCCGCCACTGCCCCGCAACTGTGAGCGCCATCCGCACCGGCCGCGTCCATTTGCCTGTGCAGGATGAAAGGCCAAATGCACCACTGAAGGCGAGCCAGGCTCGACTTTGGGAAGGTGGCCCGCGCAAGTCAGGAGACCGGTCCTCGGGCGTGAAACCGCTTTGCGTTCCGAGGGGAACGCCTGGAGCCATCATGATCCCGGTCCGTCTGCGCGGCCGCTGTTCCTGTGCCGCAATTCTCGCTTTTGTCCTGCTCGTCTTTGCCGCGGTGGCGCACGCCGCCTCGGTCCGCGGAATCGTCACCGACGTTTCCGGCGCGCGCGTCAGCGGAGCCACCGTCGCCCTGGTTCAGAACGGCACCATGGTCGCCTCCGCCGTCTCCGCCGCCGATGGCGCCTACCAGATTCTCACCGGCGAAAATGGCCGCTTCTTTCTGCTCATCTCCGCCAAGAGCTTTCGCCAGCTCGAGACGCCCGTCTTCTACGCCCGCTCCCTCGACACCATCGAGCGGAACCTGGTTCTCGAGCCCGAATGGGTGCGCGAATCCATCGTCGTCACTCCCACCGGTACGCCCACGCCGCGGCCGCAGACCAGTTCCGCCACGTCCGTCATCGGTCCCCTCGATCTCGATCTGCGCACCACGGCGACCAGCGATCTGCGGCTGATGCCCGGCACCGCCGTGGTGCAGGCAGGCCAGAGCGGGGCGCAGACATCGCTGTTCATCCGCGGCGGCAACTCCGACGATAACAAGGTCCTGATCGACGGGGTGACCGCGGGCGATCTTGGCGGGCGATTCGATTTCGGCACCCTGCCCGCCATGGCGATCGAAAGCGCCGAGGTCTTTCGCGGCACCGACTCCAGCCTCTACGGCGCCGATGCCGAAAGCGGGGTCGTCAGCTTCACCTCGCCGCGCGGCACCACCAGCTTTCCCTCGTTCTTCCTGCGCGCCGATGGCGGCAATTTCAACATGCAGCACGAAGAGGCCTCCATCGCCGGCGCTCACAACAAGCTCGATTACCTGGGCGCATTCAGTTGGCTGCAGACCTCCAATGCGCTGCCCAACGACCAGCATCACTTGGCCGCGTCGGCGCTCAACCTCGGATGGCAACTGAATGGCGCCACGCAGATCCGCGGCACCGCCCACTACAACGTGGCCGCCACCGGCGTGCCCAACGCCTGGGACTTCTACCACGTGACC
>Ga0335069_10003257_pt1 | contig 24641 bp, 21 predicted proteins | sample Lox_Sample_11_FD_206714 | JGI IMG/M metagenome (GOLD analysis project Ga0335069, IMG submission 206714) | Soil microbial communities from Loxahatchee National Wildlife Refuge, Florida, United States - Lox_Sample_1.1 | ecosystem: Environmental > Terrestrial > Soil > Wetlands | place: USA... | reverse complement strand
TTCCGAACCGCCGGTCTCCCTCGGGACTCTGCTATGGGGTTTCCTCACGATATCCTGAACTTCCTTTGCGGCGCACGCCAGCCAGCGCCGCGTGAACTGCGGGGTTAGCCGAGCTGGCATCGATCTAGAACTCCGGTGCCAATTTGGGAAAGGGGCACAAACGTCCCAGATCCTGAATCGCCGAGCCGGATTTCTGCCTCAAATCTTCTCCGTCCCCGTTGCACGCGCCACGGCGCCACACCGTGCCGTGAGCCGGCAGCGCTCGGCAGCGGGCGGGGCAAGCAGACCGCACAGTGTCATCCTCACCGCTGCGCAGATCCTCTAACCTAAGCTGGCGCCTGGCGATGCGCACCGGGCAATGCACTCCGTGCGCTTCATCCCATCTCCCGCACACACTCCTATCGGCTATTTACGTCGTGGGCTTGAGACACGGAAGAGCCGTTGCTCCAAGACCGGACAAACCACGGCCCGGCTGCGGAATCAGCGCTCCCATTTTGGGACGGCAGAACGCGCCGGCAGGCAGCGAGTAGGGAGACCCCCGAGGGGACTCGACAAATTTCTGAAGGCGCGCCGGGCGGGAGTTGCGTATCGCGGCGTACGACGCGGAACACCCGGGGCAGACCCATCCCTGCCGAACCCAGACTTCCTGCAATTCGTTGGTTAGGCGGTGGTTATGGCGTAGTCGAGATTCTCACAAATTTGGAACTGCGGCCCCGCCGCGGGGCTTGCCGCTGCCACAAGATTCACCCTCGCTTCGCGGTTCTCTCGTCCGGCAAAACCCTCTTTGCCACGCCTCGCGTCCGGTTGGCACATCCTTTGCAATTTCTAAGGACAGCGGGCCGAACCCAAGGCCGACAAGCGGCACACGATGCGCAGAGTGCAAGCTCTACGCCAGAGGTGAAGTGTTGTCTGCCGCCGGAAAGCGCTGCCGGGTTTGGAACCGCTGGCCCCGACGGAGGCTACAGCTATTCGCGGGGCCATTTGAACGAGCGAGGCTTTCATGGCGACCCAACCCGTACCCACCTTTCAACCCTTGACCAACCCGGTACCAGCGATTCGGCGCGGGCTGGTTCGGTGCAAGATCGCGGCACAAACACGGCCTCCGCAACCGTTGCAAAACGCCGTCCCAGCGGCCCGAGACCGCTCCGAAGAGAAGCAGCAAGCCCTGGTCCGCATGCTTCCTCTCGTGAAGCGCCTGGCTTTCCAGATTCGGGAGCACCTGCCGGCGCACGTGGAAGTAGACGACCTGCTGGGGAACGGCGTCCTGGGGTTGGTGGATGCGGTCGCCAAGTTTGACACGGGCAAGCAAGTGAAGTTTGAAAGCTACGCCCGGCACCGGGTTCGCGGGGGCATCCTGGACGGCCTGCGGGATGCCGACCCTGCCAGCCGCGACATGCGCCGGAAGAGCAAGAAGATTCACCAGCTTTACCGCGAGATGGAACTGAAGCTGGGTCGGCCGGTGACGGACGAAGAAATCTCCGCGGCGCTGGGCCTGACCCTTTCGCAATGGCATCGCACGCTCCACGAAATCCAAAGTGTGGGGTTCGACTGCGGCACACGCGCCATTTCCGCCGGTCCCACTCTGCGGAAGGCTTCCGCGGAACCCGAGCTGTTGACCGATCCTGAAGCCGGTCCCTATGAACTCTGCTACCAGCGCGAGCAGCGCGAGGTCCTAGGCCGGGCGCTGATGCGTCTGCGCGAGCGGGAACGCCAGATCCTGACGCTGTATTACTACCAGGAACTGACGATGAAGCAGATCGCCGACCGCCTCTGCGTAGATGAATCGCGAGTGTCACAGCTCCATTCGGCTGCGCTGGTAAGGCTGAAGGCGGCGGTCGCTTCAATGCTTCAAAGGCGGCAAACCGTTACAAATCCGCCCCACCTCACGATGGCAGCTGGCAGCGCGGCGTAATCTGCTGTTCTCGGGCGCCGAGGGGCGTTGGGAAGAGACCCCTCACCCGGCGGCGTAGGGCCGCCGTCCTCTCCCCTCGGAGAGGGCTGCGGTCAACCCGCGGGGGGGCTCACGCTCTGCCTGTCGCGGGATCTCTCCCGGTGCCCCGGGGTGAATGGCGGACGCATTGTCGCCCCGGTTATCGTATAATAGAGAGCGGGGGCAAGCGGGGCTTCGGGTAACCAATATGAGGTTTTGGGTCGGGTCCGTCGTTTTTTTGCTTTTCGTCGTCAGTCAGTTCTTCTGGTTTCGACAGGTCCGTCTGGCGGTGGCTCGTTTCGCGCCCCGGGCCAGCCACCGGGGTCTTGCGGCTTTGGGCCTAACCGGTTACGCCCTGCTTTGCGCCTACAACTTTGGCTGGATCGGCAGGTCGCCCGAGGCCACCCACCTGACGCTTGAGGCCGTCATATTCCAGGCGCCTTTCCGGTGGTGGTGGTTTTCCTCCCTCGCGGCATTTCTGCTAATTGCGACCATATACTTCGTGGACGGCGTGGCGCGCGCGCTGCACGTCTGGTTTTCCAAGTTGTTTCCGTCCGCGCGTCCCCGCCACCGCTGGTTTTCTCCCGCCCGCCGCAGGTTCCTCGAAAAGACAGCTATGGCTCTGGGCTGGATGCCGTTCGCCGCCAGTGCCTATGGGATGCTCTATGAGCGGACGGACATCGAAACCACTCACCAGCCGATCAAGTTGCGGCGGCTCCCGAAGGCTTTTGACGGCTTCCGGCTGGCGCAGCTTTCGGACCTTCACATCGGACCCTTCATGACCGCCGGCCAGATACGGCAGTGCGTTGAAATGGTAAACCGCCTGAAGCCCGACGCCGTTGCCTTGACCGGCGACTTCATCACCTGGGACGCTTCGACGGCGGCGGCGGTGGTCGAGAGTCTTTCCGGACTCCGCGCTCCTTTCGGGATCGTCGGCTGCCTCGGCAATCACGAGCGCTGGGCACACGCGGAGGATTTGATTACCAGGCTCTTCGCCGAGCGGGGCGTCAGAATCCTGCGTCTCGACCGCACTCTGATCGAATCGGGCGGAGAGCGGTTGAATGTGATCGGTGTGGACTACCAGACGCACACGCGTTTCGGACCTAAGAACGAGGGCTTCGTCCGCGAGTACCTGGAAGGCGTCGAGCCGCTCGTTTTGCCTGACACCTGCAATATTCTGTTGAGCCACAACCCCAACACTTTCGACCGCGCCGCCGCGCTCGGCATCGACCTGAGCCTGGCCGGCCACACCCACGGCGGCCAGGTGACGCTCGAGTTCATCTCGCCGAATCTCTCTCCCAGCCGCTTGATCACGTCCTACGTCCGCGGATGGTTTCAGAAGGGCGACTCCCAGCTCTACGTCAACCGCGGCATCGGCACCATCGGAGTGCCCATCCGCTTCGCCTCACCGCCGGAAATCACGTTGTATGAATTGCGGCGGGGGTAACCCCTATCTAGGATCTGGCTGGCCGTTGCTATTAGGCCGTCCCGCTCCGCCGATCCTGCTTTCTAGCCGCATGTGATAGTATCTGGTGCGATCGTACTGGGGAGCTCCGGTGAGGTCATCGGGAAGGTACGTGCTGATCGTTGGCGGGTTGATTGCGGCGGCCTATGTGATTGGTTTGGAAGTGGCCGGGCAACTTTTCCCGCGGTGCCTCTCGCTATCTCTTTTGGCAGCGGCGATATCTGCTCATCCGGCAAACTCCTTTCCGTCTTCGCGGCCTGACGAGGCACGCCTGGCAAAGATTACGGTCGACTATCCGGAAGACGGGGCCATCTTTCCTCCCGAGATTACCACCCCCACTTTCATTTGGCGCGATGCCAGTGGAAACGCGACGGCGTGGCGCATCAACGCAACGTTTTCCGATGGCTCCACAGGTATCCAGGTCCAAGTGCCCGGCGAGCGCCTGCGGATTGGCGAGATTGATCCCCGATGTGTGAGCAACACAAACAAACTGCCGGAGCTAACTCCCAAGCAGGCGTCTGCCCGAACCTGGACGCCTGATGCTGCCACCTGGACAGCGATCAAAGAACATTCGCGCGAGCAGCCGGCGACAGTGACAATCACAGGCCTGGGCGCAGACAACTCCCACGCTGCCGTTTCCAAAGGCCAAGTGGTCATTCAGACTTCCCGGGATCCGGTCGGCGCACCGATCTTCTACCGCGACGTTCCCCTGATGCCCTCGGAACTCCAGAAGGGCGTGATCAAGCCGCTGGCCCCCAATGCCATTCCTTTGATTGCCTGGCGTCTGCGTAACGTCGGCGAGACCGAAAGTCATACGCTGCTCACGGGGCTTCACTCCTGTGCCAACTGTCATTCCTTTTCCCGCGACGGCCGGACGCTGGGGATGGATCTCGACGGCCCCGCCAACGACAAGGGGCTCTATGTTCTCTCTCATGTCCAACCCCAAATGTCCATTCGCAATGAGGATGTAATCTCGTGGGCGACCTTCCGAGACCCCACGGTAGCGCAGCCGCGGATTGGGTTCATGTCACAGGTTTCGCCGGACGGGCAATATGTAGTGACGATGGTGAAGGACCCGGGAGGCGCTCCCGGCGAGTTCTACGTGGCCAACTTCAAGGACTACCGTTTCCTCCAGGTGTTCTATCCCACGCGCGGGATCCTAGCCTGGTACAGCCGGGCCACAGGGGAAATGCACGCGTTGCCGGGAGCGGACGACCCGCGTTACGTGCATACAAACGCCACTTGGAGTCCTGAAGGGAAATACCTGGTTTATGCCCAGGCGGTAGCACGGGACCCTTATCCCCAAGGACGGAAACTGGCTGAGACTGCCAACGATCCGAATGAGACTCCTATCCAATACGACCTGTACCGTATGCCTTTCAATGGTGGCAAAGGCGGTCAACCGGAGCCGGTTGCCGGAGCCTCCCGGAATGGCATGAGTAATGCTTTTCCCAAGATATCTCCGGACGGGCGCTGGATTGTCTTCGTGAAGTGCCGTAACGGCCTGCTGATGCGTCCCGACGGCCAGCTTTTCATCGTGCCCGCGGAAGGCGGGGAGGCGCGCCGCATGCGCTGCAACACGCCTCTGATGAATTCCTGGCACAGCTTTTCGCCCAACGGCCGGTGGCTGGTCTTTTCCTCAAAGAGCCGTTCGCCTTACACGGGCATGTTCCTCACGCACTTGAACGAACAAGGCAACGATAGCCCGGCCATCTACGTCGAGAACTCGACGGCGCCGAACCGGGCGGCGAATATTCCCGAGTTTGTGAACATCCCGGCGGACGGCTTAGCAAAGATCGACGTGCCGGCCGCAGAGTTCTTCCGCATCTTCGACCATGCCTCGGAACTGGCGGCCAAAGGGCAAGAGGAGGAGGCCATGGCGGAGTGGAAGAAAGCCCTGGCGCTCAATCCCCAAGACCCCATGGCGAACAACAATATGGGCGTTCACTGGCTCAAGAGAGGGCAACTCGACGAGGCAATCCCCTATTTTTCTAAGGCGGTGGAGCTTAAACCTGACTATTCCGATGCCCAGAACAACCTCGGAATCGCCCTGGTGCAAGAAAACAGGGTGGACGAGGCCATTCCGCATCTTGAGAAGGCGGAGCAGATCAACCCTCGCAACACGCAGACTTATTACAACCTGGGGGCTGCCTTTTACATGCAAGGCAAGGTTACTAACGCGCTGGAGGAGTGGCGGGCAGGCCTGCACGTTGACCCGGACGATCTGCCTCTTCTCGCCGAGACCGCGTGGGTGTTGGCCACAAACCCGGACGCATCCGTCCGCAGAGGCGAGGAAGCCGTCACGCTTGCGGTGCGGGCGGTCAAACGATCGGATGCTAAAGACCCGGCCATACTCGACATCCTGGCTGCGGCTTACGCCGAGACTGGCCACTTTCCCGAAGCCGTCCAGACGGCCCGCCAAGCCCTCGCTGTTGCTGCCGAGCCTTTGGCAACCAACTTGAAGGCCAGGATTGCGCTTTACGAAGCGAAGCAACCCTTCCGCGACACTCCCTAACACGCCCTCGTAAACAGGCTTGCGGAGAATATCCATTGCGAGGTCGTCCTGCGTGCGACGATCTGCATGTGCCAGTCTTCAGACAATCAACGTGGGTGCTCCGCTTCTCTTCGTGTTGCTCGCAGCCTCTTCAATCCAGTTCCTCATCGGCATCGGAAAGGTAGGGTGAGTGCCTGCTGCCAGCGAACCGCTTTGGCTACTCAGGGCCGTTCTTAGCCCGGATTTCTCACCGGTTTTGGGAAGGGCGGGGCTTCAGTCCCGCCGTTAGGACGCTCCCGTGAGGTTGCCCTGGTTCCGCGCCACGAGCCGCTTGCGATCGCAAGCGGCACGCGGCGCGGAACACCAAGAGGATAACGGCCAGGATAGCGGCAGGGCTGAAGCCCTGCCCTTCCGCTAACGTCCAAAAGTGGTGAGAAATCCAGGCTAGCACCGACCTGTCCTAAATAGGCGGGCGCACCTTCCTGCTTGACAAATTGCACCATGTGTAGCACTATGTGTTAATGATCGACGATGCACCTATCTCGCGATGGAACGCCGGGCATTCCGGGATAGATCTCCCCATGCGCTCGGCAGAGCTTCGGTCGGCTCGTCGACATTTTCTAATCGAAAATGCAGGTGCATCCGGAAATGTTATTGAAAACAAAGGGTCGGCAAAAAACATTGCAGCTTTCTCATGCGGCATTATTGGTAATTATGTCGGATATTAGAGCTATCTAACGGGGCCAAACGTGGCACTCACTGGCACCGCAAAACATGACAATGTGACCGATTATGGCTCGGCCGTTACGTCGTGCGGCGGTGCGGCGTAGAGTCCGCAGACTGCTCCTGGGGCGTGAGGCGCGTCCCCGCCATGCCTTGTAAGGCCTCGGGGATGCGTTCGGGCGAGGTGATGAGGGCTAGGCGGCCGCCGCGTTCGAGGTAGCTCAGGGCCGCTTCGATCTTTGGGCCCATGCTGCCAAGCGGGAACTGGCCTGCCGCGAGGTACCGCCGAGCCTCTCGGCTGGATAGGCTCGCAAGGGGCTGCTCCCGAGGCGTCCCGTAATTGAGTGACACTTGGTCGACACTGGTCGAGATCAGGAACAGCTCAGCTTCCAACTCCCACGCCAGCAGACTTGAGACGCGGTCCTTGTCGATGACGGCGTCGATGCCGGCCAGCCGCTCGCGCTTGAAGACCACCGGGATGCCGCCACCCCCGCAGGCGATCACCAGCGAATCGCTGGCGAGCGCCGCCTGGATGGCCGCGAGTTCCATAATCTCCTGCGGTTCGGGCGACGGGACCACGCGCCGGTAACCGCGCCCGGCATCTTCCATGAGAGTCCAACCCAGCGTCGCGCGCCGCCGCTCGGCCTCCTCGCGCGTGTAGAAAGGGCCGACAGGCTTGGTGGGGTGATGCCAGGCAGGGTCGCGCCGCGAGACCAGCACTTGCGTGATGATCGTTACTATGGGCCGCCGCAACCCGCGGCGCTGAAGGGTCTCCTGCAAGGTTTGCTGAAGCAGATAACCGATGGTCGCCTGCGTTTCCGCGACGCAGGCGTCGAGCGAGAGGGCCGGAACTTGCGGCGCGGCCAGCTCCGAGCGCAACAGGGCATCACCGACCTGCGGACCGTTGCCGTGCGTCACCGCCACGCGGTACCCGGCAGCCAGAACGGCGGCGATGCCTTCGCAGCTGGCTTCGAGGTTGGCGCGCTGCTCCGCAGGTGTGCCGCGCTCGCCCGGCCTTGCCAGCGAATTCCCGCCGATGGCGACTACCGCGGTGGGCATGCGGCCTCTCAGTGAATACCGTAAGGGCAAGCCCGCGTGCCCGCCCATGCCAAGGTGCCCCTACGCCCCTCAGGAAAGCAGCGCCAGCAGGATAGCCTTTTGAATATGCAGCCGGTTCTCCGACTGGTCGCAGACGATGGAGCGCGCCGAATCGATAACGTCGTCCGTGACCTCTTCGCCGCGGTGCGCCGGCAGGCAGTGCATGAAAAGCGCCTCGGGCCCGGCCGCGCGCATCAACGACGCGTTCACCTGGAAGGACCGGAAGACCTGCGTGCGGGTCACCGCTTCATCTTCCTGGCCCATGCTGGTCCAGACGTCCGTATAGACGGCGTCCGCGCCAGTGACTGCCGCCACGGGATCCTGGAACACCTCGATTTCCCCACCCTCCCGCCGGGCCTCGGCCAGCACAGAGCGATCGGGCTCATAGCCGGCAGGCGTCGCGATGCGCATGCGCACACCCAGGCGCGCCGCACCGTAGATCAGCGAGTGTGCCACGTTGTTGCCATCGCCGACCCAGGCGAGTGTCGCGCCCGCGAGCTTGCCTTTGTGTTCGAGCAGCGTCAGGTAATCGCCCAGCGCCTGGCAGGGATGCTCGAAGTCGGAAAGACCGTTGATCACCGGCACCGTGGCGTGCCCGGCCAGCTCCAGCAGCGTCTGATGGGAGAACACGCGCGCCATCACGGCGTCCACCCAGCGCGAGAGATTGTGCGCCACGTCTTTCACCGCTTCGCGCTTTCCAAGCCCCACTTCCTGCGGTCCCAGATAAACCGCCTGTCCGCCCAGTTGGCCCATGCCGACCTCAAACGTCACCCGCGTGCGCAGGCTGGGCTTTTCAAAAAGCAAGGCCAGCGCCTTGCCCGCCAGCGCCTGCTTATAGCCGTGAGGTGCAGCCTTGACGTGCTGCGCCAGCGCCAGCAGGTATTCGATATCCGGCGGTGTCAGGTCGTGAAGCGAAATCAGGTGCCGATGGCCCAGCGTGGCCGGGCGTGGAGGCGGCACAGACTCCGTGACGTTTGTGGGGACGACTTTCAGTTTACGCATGCTAGATCCTCGATGCCAGATTCTCACCCGTCAGGCACTTCTCAAACGGTGTTGGGGCTTCAGGTTCTTGGTAAAGCGCTCCAGGATTCCCGCGAGGCCAGGCGTGGTGAGTTCTTCGATTTCGTAATTCACCCGCAGGCTGGGTTTGTTCAAGTGCAGAATGCGCGCTAGATCGACCGGCGTGGCCACCAGCACCAGGTCGCACGGCGTACGATTGATGGTCTCCTCCAACTCCCGGCGTTGCGCGTCGTTGTAACCCATGGCGGGCAGCAGACCCTTCAGGTGAGGAAAGCGCCGGAAGGTCTCTTCCATAGAACCGACCGCGTAAGGCCGTGGATCGACCTGCTCCGCAGCGTGGAACTGGCGCGCCGCGACGACGCCCGCCCCATAAGCCATCTCACCGTGGGTGAGCGTTGGCCCGTCTTCCACGACCAGCACACGCTTGGCGCGGACGGCTTCAGGATCGGCGACGCTAACCCGGCACGCCGCTTCAATCACCTGCGCCCGCGGATTGTGCCGCCGAACGTTCTCGCGCACCGTCTCGACATCTTCGGGTGCCGCTGTATCCACTTTGTTGATCACCACCACCTGCGCACGCCGCAAGTTGACCTCGCCGGGGAAATAGCCAAGCTCGTGCCCGGCTCGATGCGGGTCGGCAACGACGATTTCGAGATCCGAGCGGTAAAAAGGTGTGTCATTGTTGCCGCCGTCCCAGAGCACCAGATCGGCCTCGCTTTGTGCCTGGCACAGAATCTCCTCGTAATCGACCCCGGCATAGACAACGGTGTTCTGGCGAAGGTGCGGCTCGTACTCCTCGCGTTCTTCAAGCGTGCACTGCTGGGTGTCGAGATCCTGGAGCGTCTCGAAGCGCTGCACGCGCTCGCGAACCAGATCGCCATAGGGCATCGGGTGCCGCACCACGACCAGCTTCCAACCCAGTTCGCGGAGCATCTGTGCGACGCGGCGCGAAACCGGGCTCTTTCCACAACCCGTGCGGGTAGCGCAAACCGAGATCACCGGCACACCGGCCTGCAACTCGGTGCGCTCTGTCCCCAGCAGCCAAAAGTCTGCGCCCGCCGCCACGGCCCGCGAGGCCAGGTGCATCACCGTCTGGTGCGACACGTCGCTGTAAGCGAACACGACCACATCCACAGCCTTGGTGCGGATCATATCCTCCAGCTCGTTCTCCGCCACGATGGGAATGCCGGCGGGATACAACGCTCCCGCGAGCTCCGGCGGATAACTGCGCTGGTCAATATTGGGAATCTGCGCCGCCGTGAAGGCCACCACCTGGAAGGCAGAGTCATTGCGAAACACGACGTTGAAGTTGTGAAAGTCTCTGCCGGCTGCACCAAGAATTACGACCCTTTGCATGGCTTCCCCCTACCCGGGCAACGAAACCTGGAGGTCGGGATTTGGCTCAGGCGCATTCGTGCCCCTCGGCTCGACGCGTGGCCGAGGCGCCGCATAGCCTTTGGAGCAATAGCTGGGCCATGAGCCTTGCCACAACTCAAAACGCCCCTAACCTACTCATTTCTTAGGGTGTAAATCAGTAGGGCCCCTCGCGTACACGCATGGCCCAAGGGGATATGTGGGTTATCACACGGTGAGAAAGGGAGATAGAACCGGGAGAGGTTCCGTAAAGGGCCCGAGCGAATCGTACGAAATGTCAAAGCTCGGCAGGGCGGGCCGGCAACTGGACCTGCATCGTCAGGTTCATCAGGGGCGTGACCTCATGGAAGACGGCGAGCATGGATTCCACCAAGTCCACGCCCGTAGCGCCGCGGACCTCTTCTTCGGTCATGGGGTAGAAAAGCTGGAAGCCCGCCCAATGGGTCGGGAAGGCATCGCGAAGCAAGTGCCGGAGCGTCGAGGCCCCGGGTAGAGTCTCCTTCGAAAAGGTGGACCTCTCCGATTCCCAATTGCCGGCAAAGAGGCCGAAGCCCTCGCGGCACACCAAGCGGCGCAACTCCCGTTCGAGGGCGGTCCCGGGCCGCAGTCCCTTCATCAGGCGGTGCCAGTCCCAGTCTGCGCGGAGTTGGCATTCCGGATACGAGCGCGGCGCGCGCACGTATCCGCGCTCGATCTGGAGTCCGCACTTGAAGAGCTTCTCTTCGGTCTCGACGGAGATGAAGAACTTCGAGCAGCCGAAGCTGACGTGCGAGGAGAGCGGCTTGGCGTCACGGTCGGCGCGCGGCAAGAACGCGATCCACTGCCAGAAGACGCCGCGACCCCAGCGCTCCGTAACGAAACCTTGCTGGTAGCGTGCTTCCAAGGCAAGCTTCAGGATGCGCGTGATGCGCTCATTGTCTTCGAGGTTCCCAACTCGAATGCCGCGGCGGAAATCCAGGAACTCCGGGCGGAAGCCGATGGCCGTGTTGGGAAGCGCCAGGGCTGTGGGCAGTGCTCTTTTCATGGGAAGTCCAACGGGCCCGCCGGCCCGCTAGCATTGTACCAGCCGCCGCAAGGTTCACGTCACTGGGAGCAAGCCCGTAATGGCAATCTCCGCAATTGCCGGACGGGGCAAAAGAGAGTACGCTAGGGGCTTCAGGGAAATGGCGAGAGGTTGGGAAAGCAAATCCGTGGAAGGGCAGATCGACGCCGCAAACGCTGGTCGCACCGAAGCTGCCAAAGGGCGGCTGACTCCGGAGAAGGCTGCCCTGGTTCGGAAGCGCGAAACACTCCTACTGGGGAAAGCCCACTTACTGCAACAAATGCAGGCCAGCCAGAATCCGCGTCACCGGGCGATGCTGGAAGCTGCGCTTGCCGACCTCGAAAGACAGATCGCGGGGGTCGGCGCTCCCCGTGAAGCGCCCAAGACCGGCGCCTGAGATCAATATCTTCCTCACGCCTTCTTCTCAAACTTCAGTGCTGCGGAATTGATGCAATAGCGCCGGTGCGTGGGTGCCGGGCCGTCCTCGAAAACGTGCCCCAGATGCGCGTCGCACTTGGCGCATCGCACTTCCGTGCGCACCATGCCATGGCTTCGGTCGGTCTCCTCCTGGATGGTCTCGACTGCCGCCGGCTTCCAGAAGCTGGGCCAGCCGGTGCCGGAGTCGAACTTCGCGTCGGATTGAAAAAGCTCGCTCCCGCAGCACACGCAACGGAACACTCCCTTCTCATGGTGGTTCCAGTATTGGCCCGTGAAGGCGCACTCGGTCCCTTTCCGGCGTGTCACTTCAAATTCCTCGGGCGTGAGGGTCTGCTTCCACTCGGCCTCTGTCTTCAGAATTCTTTCCGAAGGCACCGTTTCCTCCTTCTCACTGCTTTCCAAGACACACCACTATGAGATGACGGCTGCCCGGCCTTGGTTACACTTCGCCACGGGCATGCTAGTGAGTCGGACTCGTTTGGTGTTTGCCCTGCTCTTTGGTCTTAGGATGCGTCTCGCGCCGGAGGCATCACCCCAGCACGGGAGTCTGGTCTGCCACGTCCTGGGCGCGGGCGACAGGCGGGAGCGAAGCAACCCGAGCGCCGTTCGCGTGCGGGTAGACCAAGCTTCGGGTCGCTTCCCACGAGATGTAAACCTTGGTCCCGGGAACTTCACCGTTGGCTCGGTTCTCACGGGGGAAGATCGAATCCCGCACGACAACACGCTGGCCGTCGGGAACGCGCACGGCCCAACGCCGTCTTCCTCCCTCGTAGATCGACTCGATGATCTCACCCTTCATTACGTTGAGGTGGACCCCGTTCTCCCTGGGCAGGCCGCGCGTCAGGCGCACGCACTCAGGACGTACGGCCAACATCGCGCGGGACTGCTCCGGCAGGTCTTTGGAGTTCGATGCCCACAACGGGTGCCCGGCGATGGTCTGGAACCGCGTTCCTTCCGGGGTGTGCGCCTCGCAACTGACCTCGAAGAAATTTTCCACGCCCATGAACTCTGCCACAAAGTGCGTGTGCGGCTGTTCGTAAATCTCTTCGCCCGTGCCGACCTGTTCGAGATGTCCGTCGTTGATTACCGCGATGCGATCCGACATCACCAAGGCTTCTTCCTGATCGTGTGTCACGAAGATAAAGGTGATCCCCAGCCGCTCGCGCAGGCGTTTTAATTCCACCTGCATTTGCTGCCGCAGTTTCTGATCGAGGGCACCCAGCGGCTCATCGAGAAGGAGCACGGCCGGCTCCAGAACCAGGGCACGAGCCAGCGCCACGCGCTGCTTCTCTCCGCCGCTCAGTTGATGAGGGTAGCGGTCTTCTTTGCCGGGCAGTTCCACCATTTCCAGAATGGTGCGCACGCGGCGCTGGATCTCAGCCTTCGTCAGAGTTTTCTGCTCGAGGCCGAAGGCCACGTTTCGGAAGACCGTAAGGTGAGGGAAGAGGGCGTAATGCTGAAAGACGGTGTTGACGTTGCGTTCGTAAGGAGGACGGGCAGACGCATCCTGCCCGTTGATCAGGACCTTGCCTACCTGAGGAAGGTCGAAGCCCGCCACGAGGCGCAACAATGTAGTTTTGCCGCTGCCACTGGGGCCAAGAAGCGTCAGGAATTCGCCCCGCCGCACCGCCAGAGAAAAGTCCTCCAGCGCGGCGTGCTCCCCGTAACGCTTACTAACATTCCGAAGCTCTACAATGCATTCCGAGGAAGCTTCCAATTCTTAAACTTATCCTGACCTCCGGATCCGATTTTGATTTCGATGCTACTCCCAACGAGCGAGCTTGGCAAGCAGCGATTTCTGTTTTGAGACGACGCCAGCCAGAAAAATTCGCATCGCGAAATTCCGGGACGCGCGCCTACTTTTTCTTCCCACCGAGGGAGCGAAGGTAACCCACCAGCGCGTGGATCTCGTCGTCCTTCAACTTCCCGGCGAAGTCCGGCATCGCCGTGCCCTTCTTCCCGTTCTTGATGATCGCCGCCACCTTCTCGTCGGTGAGCGACGCCTGCCACTTCGGACTGGTGAAATCGGGAGTCTTCATGGCTGGGAATCCCTTGCCGTCCACACGGTGGCACATGGCGCAGTTCGCCTTGTAGAGCTCAGACCCGTTTGCAGTCGGCCGCGCCTGCGCGATAAATGCGGTGATGAACAAGCCCGAGAGGAGCATGGCACTGGCTATCGAGGTCACGAATCGCATCAGGTTCCCCCAACCTGGGATTTGGATTTCGACTGTTTCAGAGAACTCGCTGTGTGTGAAGCTGCCCTTTCTTCGTTCTCTTCGCGCTGCCATCTGCAGCGAGAAGCCCACCACAAGGACAGTATGTTATAGGGGAAGGATGAAAAGCAAGAATCAAACTGCACTCGCTCTCACCCAATTCCGGCAATCTTCAGATGCTAACGTGAACTCGATTTAAGCTGCCGTCAGGGCACGGTCTTGACCACGCCGAGATCGCGCGCCCGTTCTCACTGGGGAGGAACGTATCCGGGAGGATGTTGCAGGCCCTCACCAAAGAAATAGCGCTCCATCTGATTCGCGATGAAGTCCTGAGCTTCTTTGGTTGCGGGGGCGAGGCGGTATTCGTTGATCAGCATCCGCAAGTGGTCAACCCACATGTTCCACGCCTGCTGGGAAACGTTATCGTAGATGCGCTGCCCAAGCTCTCCGATCCAGGGCGGCTCATCCAAGCCGGGAAGTTCTTTGTGCAGCTTTACACAATTCACCATTCGCTGTGCCATAGAGCCGTATCTCCCTCGAACGCAGCCTTGATTCGCCGCCTCTTCCGGCGGGCCTGCGCATCTCATGCCCGAGCATGAAGCCAATTTCGTTGAGACCCCATTATACAGGAAACCCGAAGCGTGGCACGGCCGGACACACCCCCTGGGGCGCGACCCGCAGCTACGCCTTGCGATGAATTTCCAGATCCACCTCTTCACCGTCAAAAAGGGGAAGCTGCGTGTGCGGTTTCAGGATTCCACTTCGAAAAGTCGCGGCCGTACGGAGCGGCTTGACCGTGGTTCCGGGAGCCGGCGGCGCGAGAGGACGCGGTGGCGCAGGCGGGAGCGTGTCTCCCCTCGCGGCCGCGTCCAGCGCTTTATTGGCCAACCGGTCCGCCTCGCGATTGTGCTCACGCAAGACGTGCCGGATCGAGAAAGACTCCAGCCGCCGGATCAAGGTCTGCGCTTTGTCGTATAGCGGCTTCAAGTCCGGACTTCGAACCTTGTAACGCCCTTCGATCTGGCGAGCCATCAGCTCGGAATCCGTTACCACCTTCAAGCGGGAATAGTGGCGGCTCAGAGCGAATTCCAAGGCTGCCAGAAGGCCTTGGTATTCCGCGAAGTTGTTGGTGGTTTCCCCGAGGTATTTCCCAAACCCGGTGACGGGCTCGCCGGCAGCCGTTTCTATCGCTACGCCGTAGGCGGCCGGCCCGGGATTGCCGCGCGAGGCGCCGTCCACATGCGCAATGATCTCAGAGGAAGTGGTCATGAGAGAAGAGTCAATGGGGTTTGAATTCCGTTGGCCGCTCCGCTATGCGGTGGTTTCCGTGTTTTGCCCTGTGGCGTCCGGCTGCTCCGCGGGCGGCTCGATGTAATACAGGATGCGGCCGCAATTCTCGCACGTCAGCAAGTTGCCGCCGGCACGGACTTCATTGTAAGCCTGCGGGCGCAGCCACACGTTGCAGGCGGTACAGAGTCCTCCGCGGGCTTCCGCCAAGGCGATGCCATTGCGGCCCAGGCGGATGCGCTCGTAGAGCCGCAGGGTCGCTTCACTGAGGGCGGCGGCCAACTCCTGGCGCCGGGCTTTCGTACGCTCGCGCTCCTCTGCTTCCTTCTGGCCGCGGTCCTTTAACTGTTGGATCTCGCCGGCCACGCGGACTTTCTCACCCTCCAAGCGCGCCGCCGCCTCTTCAACGTTCCGCTGCAGGTCTTCCGCCTCGATCATCTTCTCCAGGATCTGGTCCTCGATCTTTCGGATGCCCGTCTGTTCGCCCTCGATCTCCTTCTGCATTGCCCGGTACTGATCGTTCGTCTTGACCTGGTAGAGCTGGTCTTTGTGCTTCACGATGTCTTCCTGGATCTCCTTGATATCGCCCTCCAGGTCCTTACGTTCTTTTTGATTCGCGGCCAGACGCTTCTTGCGCTCTTCGTGAGCGCGAATGAAATCGTCTAGCTTGGATTGCATCGTCTGAATTTGGGCGGGTAGGGAATCGATCAGTGCTGTGAGCTCTGCCACCCTCTGGTCAACCTGCTGGAGCTCCATGACGGTCTTGAGATCAGGGTGCACTTACTCTCCTTGGTCGGGTGTGATGATCCTGAAGACTCGGGGCGCACTCGGTCAGGAGGTACCCCAGAAGCCATTCTTGCATATTCGCAGGTGACGCGGCAAGAAAATGGGCACCATCGGTGCTGCCCTGATTTGGCCGTAGCGCCGCCCTTCAGGGCGGCATTTGCCAGACCGAAGCCCGGCGCCACTCCTTCAGACTACGACGGTACAGACACCATCGATGGTGTCCTTTGGGCTCAGTGCCCACACTCAACCACGGTCGTTCCGCGTAGACGGGAACCCCGTTTGAGAGTCCTTGCGGATGCAAGCTGGGGAGAATGCGGCACTGCCGGCACGGGAACGACAGCAGCATCTCAATACGTTGTCACAAGTTCCAAGTTTCCCAGCCGAACGCTAACCGTAACAGCCAGGGCCCCAAAAGGTTGCCTCGGCCGCTATGTGATTGACTGCGGTCGGGTTCTGGGCTATGCTAAACTGTTTGTTGCCACTATTCCTGTTTTACTACCCCCAAGGAGCCGCATGGAATTCCAGATAGGCGAAAAGGTTGTCTATCCCAACCAGGGTGTGGGCATCGTCGAACAGATCTCGACTCGCAATCTTACCGGCAATCCTGAAATGTTCTACCTGTTGAAGCTCAGTTCCTCCAGCATGCGGGTCATGGTGCCGATGAGCAGCGTGGCGAGTGTGGGGCTGCGCCGCGTCACTCGCAATAGCGAAATCGGTAACATCCTCGAGTACCTCCAGAAAGGCCGCTGCAAGTCGGCGCACGACTGGAAAGGAAGATTCAAAGAGAATTCCGAAAAGATGCGCAGCGGGTCGCTGATGGAAGTGGCTGAGGTTCTTAAGACGTTGATCATCCTGAATCAGGCAAAGCCGCTTTCCTTCCGCGAAAAGAAGATGTTGGACCGCGCATGGCAGTTGCTGGTGGATGAGATTGCGGTAGCGCGTGGACTTGCTAAGGAAGCTGTGGAAACCGCCTTAGTCAAATCCCTGTCGAAGTCAAACTTGAAAGCGCCCCTTCCCACATAGCTGGTCTTGCCCAAGGGGCGGACCGCCTGTCCGCCCTTGCTCTTCCCTCCCGTTTCGGCAGGTTACGTGTCTGAAAAAGCTAGCGCCGGGTAGCCGATTCCCTCCGTGGAGGCATCTCAACCAAAGGGCGTGAAGTGCCGCCAGGGGGCTGGCGGCAGGGGGGTTAGTACCGCAGGGTGCTAACAGAAACAATCCAGACGAATTACACAAGATTTTGGCGATACTATCATCTAAACCACAATATCTTGTGCTTTAGGTCTTGACAAAGCCGGCGCGAGGGTTTAGATTTCCGCCCCAGTCGTTGCGGAGCCGGTCTCCGCCCGGAGGGGGGCAGCCGGTGGCGGGTCGCATGCACTTCTTCTGATCTGCTGTACCCAGGCCGCAGCGCGGCAAATCAAAAATATTACAGGGCGCGAGCCCTTTAGTGTCGGAGGATTTAATGGCCGAAGGGAACGTTGTGTCAGCCGAAACCAAAACCTGGGTCCCGGCTAGTGAGAGTGCAAACAAGCGCGGCGTCGCTTTCAGGCGGCTCTTCACCAAATCCGGAGTGCACCCTTTTGACGAGCTTGAATGGGAGTTGCGAACCGCCTCCATTCAGAACGAGAAGGGAAAGATCATCTTCGAGCAGCGCGACGTGGAAGTGCCGAAAGATTGGACGCAGACGGCCACCAATATTGTCGCGTCAAAGTACTTCCACGGCAAAGTGGGAACGCCCGAACGCGAGACCAGCGTGCGGCAACTCATCAGCCGCGTGGCCGACACCATTGCCCAATGGGGAGCGGACGACGGCTACTTCCGCAGCGAGGAAGACGCCCAGGCGTTTCACGATGAGCTGACGCACCTGCTAGTCCGGCAGAAAGCGGCGTTCAATTCCCCGGTCTGGTTCAACTGCGGCTTGTGGCACAAATACCACCGCAGCGCCCAGGGCGGCGGCTGGTACTGGGACCCGGCCACCGGCGGTGTGAAGAAGGAAACCGAGGCCTACCGGCACCCGCAGTGCTCGGCCTGCTTCATCAATTCCGTTCAGGACAGTCTCGACAGCATTCTAAGCCTGGCCAAAGTGGAAGGGATGCTCTTCAAGTGGGGCTCGGGAACGGGCACCAACCTTTCGCCTTTGCGATCATCCGTGGAAGCGCTTTCGGGCGGCGGCGTGGCGTCGGGGCCGCTCTCATTCATGAAGGGCTACGATGCGTTCGCGGGCGTCATCAAGTCGGGTGGCAAGACGCGGCGCGCGGCCAAGATGGTGATCCTGAATATCGATCACCCCGACATCGAAGAATTCATTGAGTGCAAGGCGAAGGAGGAGCGCAAGGCCTGGGCTTTGGTGGAAGCCGGCTATGACGCTTCTCTGGATGGTGAAGCCTATAGCTCCATCTTCTTCCAGAACGCGAATAACAGCGTGCGCGTCACGGACGAATTCATGAAAGCGGTGGTTGAGGACAAGGACTGGACGACGCACCGGCTCAGCACGGGAGAACCCGCCAAGACCTATCGAGCGCGTGACCTGATGCAGAAGATCGCCAAGGCCGCGTGGCAGTGCGGCGATCCCGGCATGCAGTTCGACACCACCATCAACAAGTGGCACACCTCGAAGGCCACGGCGCGCATCAACGCTTCGAACCCGTGCAGCGAGTACATGTTCCTCGACGATTCGGCCTGCAACCTGGCCTCGCTGAATCTGATGAAGTTTCTCACCCACGACGGCAAGTTCGATGTCGAGGCTTTCCGCCACGCCGTGGACATCGTGATTACGGCCCAGGAAATCCTGGTGGATAACGCCAATTATCCGACCGAGAAGATCGCTCTTAATTCGCACGACTTCCGTCCGCTAGGGCTCGGCTATGCCAACCTGGGCGCGCTGCTGATGGCCAACGGTCTGCCTTATGACTCCGACGCTGGGCGCGATTGTGCTGCCGCCATCACGGCGTTGATGCACGGCGAGGCTTACTTGCAGTCATCGCGCATCGCCGCCGAGCTCGAACCCTGTCCCGGCTTTCCTCTCAACCGGGATTCGTTCCTCGGCGTGATCTCCATGCACCGGCAGGCGCTCCAGCACATTAACCCGCGCCACGTGCCGGAGAATCTCTGGGAGAGCGCCAAGAAGACGTGGGATGACTGCCTGGCCAGCGGCATGAAGTACGGCTACCGCAATGCTCAGGTCACTGTACTGGCTCCCACCGGAACGATTGGCTTCATGATGGATTGCGATACCACGGGCATCGAGCCGGATCTGGCGCTGGTGAAATACAAGAAGCTGGTGGGTGGCGGGTTGATCAAGATCGTCAACAACGTGGTGCCCACCTCACTTCTGCGCCTGGGTTACTCCGAACAGGAAGCCGCAGAGATTGTGAACTACATCGACCAGCAGGGTACGATTGAAGGCGCTCCGCACCTGAAGCCCGAGCATCTGCCGGTTTTCGACTGCTCGCTGAAGCCCGCCAAGGGCAAGCGCTTCATCCACTACATGGGCCACGTGCGCATGATGGCCGCCGTGCAGCCGTTCCTTTCCGGCGCAATTTCCAAGACCGTGAACATGCCCGAAGAAGCGACGACTGAAGATATCGCCAACGTTTATATCGAGGGCTGGCGCTTGGGGCTGAAATCCATCGCCATCTACCGCGACGGCTCGAAGCACGTGCAGCCGCTCAATACGTCGGACGCGAAGGCAAAGAAGGAGTCAGGAGCCAGGAGCCAGGAGTCAGAAGTGAACCAGATTGCGGCTCCAACGCCCGCTGCCGGGACCTCGGATGCCCCTCGTCCCTACCGGCACAAGTTGGACGACGAGCGCCGGGCCATCACGCATAAGTTCTCGATCGCCCAGCATGAAGGCTACCTGACTGTGGGTCTTTACGAGAACGGCCAGCCTGGTGAAATCTTCATTACGATGGCGAAGGAAGGCTCGACGGTTTCGGGTTTGATGGATTCGTTCGCCACGGCCGTGTCGCTCGCACTGCAATACGGCGTGCCTCTCAAAGTCTTGTGCGACAAGTTCAGTCACACGCGCTTCGAGCCCAGCGGCTGGACCCATAACCCGGACATCCGCCAAGCCAAGTCGGTGATGGATTACATCTTCCGCTGGCTGGCGCTGAAGTTCCTGCCGCGCGACGCGCAGCCGCAGGAAGACGCCAGCGTGCAGTCGCTGAACGGCCACGAGGCCGAGAAAGCAACCGAGTTGGCCGGCCAATTCACCCAAGCCACTGCCAAAGGTCCGCAGATCGGGTTTGATTTTGTGCCCACGCAATCGGGCCTGGCTGGAGTGGCCGAAAGCGACGACGCGCCCAGTTGCGCTGATTGCGGAGCCATCATGGTCCGCAACGGAGCCTGCTATAAGTGCCTGAATTGCGGCAGCACCAGTGGGTGCTCGTAGAAGAGCAGCAGGCAGTGCGCAGTAAGCAGGAGGCAGAAGGCTGCGGAGCATTCGTGGGCCCGCAACGGAGGGCGGGACCGCGCCCCACGGGTCCGGTGTTGCTTGGCCTTCGCAGGGCCACGGCGCAAAATGGCACGAGCCTTGCCAGCAACTTGGAGGCGGGCAATCATAGACGGGGAGAGACTTCGCAAGAACGGGCCAAGCCATTGCAACGGTTGGCTGGGTGGCTCGAACTGAATCGGCAGGGTGGAAGCGGCTCGTGCAAAATCTTCACGCTGCTGTGCGGTTCTTGCTAAGTGCGTGACTTGTGTCCCGTGTGGTGTTCTAATAGCCCATAAAGCTTGAAGGCGGTTCCGCGGAGGGGCGGGGCCGGCAAGATGCAAGTCCATTGTGTAACGGTGAAGGAGTTGCGCTTGGCCACAGCAAAGACTCCCAAGCAAATTGACCTGGATGTGAGCGCCGCGTTATATGCGATCTGTTCGACGGGCAAAGGGCGTTGCTGGCACTGCGACCGGCGGCTGCCCGGTGCTGAGGAGGCCGTCGACAGAGGGTGGGACGTTCAGCGCATCGAGGGAGAGCGGGTCGCCAGCATTATCCTCGTTTGCCCAAGGTGCCAGGTACGGCGAGCGAAACCGCGGCTCACGGCGCAAGCCGTGGCAGCGGGCGCGTAGCGCCGGCGAGCGTACTTCAGCGGCCTCACCTGCCGCTGAAAGGATTGTTGTCCCCAGAGTAGCCGTCCTCGTTGGAGGAAAGGCCATGCAAGTTGTCGATCCGGTTTGTAAGATGACGATTGATCCTGAGAAGGCTGCTGCCACCAGCGTCTACAAAGGTCAAACCATCTACTTCTGCGCCAAAGCCTGCAAAGCCAAGTTCGATCAATCCCCTGAAACGTATCTGGGAAAGTAACGACGCCAACAAATTCGCCGTCCCTTCTCGCCGCCGGCGGTGTCTCTCTCATTGCGCGCTGACAGTGTTCTGATCGCCGAAGAGCGCGCGGAACTCCGCCGAGCTTTTCCGCAATTCCAGCCAATCGCGAAGCAGATCCGGCGTCTCCAGCCACACCTGAAACCACCGCGCGACTTCCTCTTTCTCCTGCCTCTTCTTTGGTTCAACGCGCGGGTTCGCTGCCAGACTTCGCGCGCGCAGCTTGCCTTTCTTCGCAAGATCGCGCACCAACTTGGTTCCCTCACGGTCCGCCTTGCCGGAGTATTCACGATAAAGAGCATCCAGCTTCAACAGGGACCGCTCGGCGCTTGCCAAGTCCTTGAACTCCAGCACACCGCGCAGGCTCGAGGCGTAAGGTTCGGGCAAGTCCGCATCCGAGTAAGGGCTCGCGTACTCGACGGCGCAGCCCGCCGCGCGCAGGACCGACGCAATGTAAGCGAGAGAAGTCCGGCTCTCAGGTCCAAGCTGACACTGAAGCTCCTTGCGGATCGCTTGCAACTCTGCTTCTCCGGCGCGTTCCAGATGATGTGCGCGGCAATAATCGAGAATGGCTTGCTTCTTGCGCATGACGCTGCCCTGGTTGGGTGCGCGCCGGCAAAGCGCTGGGGCGCAGGGCCTTGCGCCCGCACAACTACGACCGATCAGCGGCTACCGGCCTGAGTCGCTTTTGTGTTCCGGCTTCCGTGAGGGCCGGGCGCGGCCTTTCGCGCTGACCTTGCCTTTGGCGGTCCGGTGCGTGGTTTCCGCGCGAGGCGCGGCCGCTTGCTCCGCCTTGCGCCGCTCCGCCGCCAACTCCCGGCGGTAGAGCGCGACGTTGTGCTGGTGCTCAGTCAAAGTCTCCGCAAAAACGTGGCCCCCGTGATTGTTGCTGACGAAATAGAGGTTCTTGCCTGCCGCGGGGTGGAAGGCGGCGCGCAGCGCAGATTCGCCGGGATTGGCAATGGGGCCGGGCGGCAGACCCGCGTGCCGGTACGTATTGAAAGGAGAGTCGGAGTTCAAATCCTCTGCAGTGATATGGCCTGTGGCCCGGCGGCCGAGTTCCGCGGCGTAGATGACGGTCGGGTCGCACTGCAAGGGCATATCCTTCTCGATCCGTCGCGTGAACACCTCAGCCACCAGGGGACGTTCGACGGGGTCGGGCGTCTCCTTCTCGACTAACGATGCCAGTGTGACAGCCTCATGCAGGTTCGCGGTGGGGAGTTCGTTGTGGAATCTTGACGCCAGAATACGGCGAAACCGCGTGACCATGGTGAGCGCAACCGCCGCCGCGTTGGTGCTGCGCGGAAAACGGTACGTATCCGGGAAGAGATAACCTTCCAGCGAGGGCGCTTGAGGGTCAAGGTCGTGAATCAGCGCGGTCTGCTCGGTGGTATGCAGAAAATCCGCGGGATCGATTCCCAGTCGCGCTTGAAGAATGCGGGCGATATCGAAGCGGTCGGAGCCTTCGGGAATCAGAACCTGATAGAGATAAACGTCGCCTTGCAGCAGCTTGCGGTAAACGTCGAGCGGGCGAAGCGGGCGGTCAAAGAGATACTCTCCCGCCTTCAGACGGCCGTGGCCGCGTCCCACCGCGTAGCGAACCAGAAAAGGGATGCGATGGGCCAGTACGCCCTGCGACGTCAGTAGTTCGGCGATGGAGAGCGTGCTGCTGCCGGGCTCGATCTCGACCACCGTGCTGCCCGTGAAGCCGCGGTAAGGAGTTTCAAGGTCGCGGATGATCCAGCCGGCAAACACCGCGCCCGCCAGTAAGGCCACCGCCAGCCAGCGTGTCATTCCGGCGCTCCTTGCTGGCGTTGGCGCTCGTTCTCGAGGTAGTCGAGATAGCTTTGCAGAATCAGGACCGCGGCCATCCGGTCCACGGCGCGTTGGCGCTTCGCGATGCTGATCCCGGACTCGCGCAAGGTGCGATTGGCCTCCGCACTGGTCAGGCGCTCATCGCGCAGCTCAACCGGGCAGGGGACGCGCCGGCGGAGCTTTTCCGCAAATTCCGCGACGCGCGCCGACATTGCCGTTTCGCCGCCTCCATGCCCCAGGGGATTTCCCACCAGCACGCGTTCCACGGAGTATTCCTCCGCGACCGCCGCCAGGTGGTCGAGATCCGCGCGCCAGTTCGTGCGCTCAAGCGTGGGAAGGCCCTGCGCCGTGATGCCCAGGGCGTCAGACACCGCGAGGCCCATTCGCCTGGTTCCAAAATCGATCGCCAGAATTCGTCTGCTCACCCGTGTGTTCAAAACCCTTTGCAGTGTATTGGAAGCCTCAAACAAGTTGCCTCGCTCCGATCATACACCCGTCACGCGCGGCTGGGCAGAAGGGTGTACGGCAAACGCCGCGCACCGCAGATCGGCGACGCGGCCATCCGGCGTTCCAGCATTTCGTGCGGCCATGCCGTGTGCATTGCCTCTTCCAGCACCACGTGCAGCCCGCCTCGCAGCCTCTCCGGAGAACTCAACTGCGCCGGCGTGGGCAGCATGCTCCGCGATCTCTCCTCCTTCGCGCTCAGCACCAAGACTACCAGAGTCTCTTGAAGTACGTCCTTGCGATATACTTGTTTCTGCCCATCAGGCTGCTCCCGTTGTGCCCAGAGTTGGTTCTCACATCCCAACCTTGCACAAGCCGGGGTGCTCTTTCATAATGCGCCGCCAGCGGCGCGTACCGGGCAAGGGCGTTCGTTGGATCCCTACACTCATGTGTATTAGGTACCCTAGGAACAAGGCATGAAAGACCGTGTGAGAACCGGCCGTCCGTCGCGAGTCAAGATCGTGCTAGCTTTCGCGACGGTGTACATCATCTGGGGCTCGACGTACCTCGCGATCAAGTTTGCGGTCGAGACGATCCCTCCCCTGCTGATGGCCGGCGCGCGATTCCTCGTGGCCGGTTCGATTCTCTATGGATTCATGCGTGCCCGTGGCACTCCCGCCCCAGCGCGCGCGACGTGGCTGCCGGCCACGGGTGTGGGAACTCTTCTGTTGCTGGGTGGAAATGGAGCGTTGGTCTGGTCGGAACAGCGCGTGCCCTCGGGGCTGGCGGCGATTCTGTTGGCCACGATTCCTCTTTGGATGGTCGTTCTGGATGCGCTTCGCAAGGACGGCGCGCGCCTCGCGGGCCGCGTGGTGGCGGGCCTGGCCATCGGGCTTGCGGGCGTGGGGATTCTGGTGGGCCCGGCGAAGCTCTGGGGGAGTTCTCGCGTGGACCTGGCGGGCGCGGGCGTTCTGTTGTTCGGCGCGTTTTTCTGGGCGTGGGGCTCGCTTTCCTCCCGCGGAGCGAACCTTCCTCCTTCGCCGTTTCTTGCCGCGGCGATGGAAATGCTGGCGGGCGGCGCGGCGCTTGTCGTGGTCGGCTTGCTCATGGGCGAGGGGAGCGAACTGCATTGGAAGCAGATTGCTCCGGCTTCCACGGGCGGTCTTTTGTACCTGATCATCTTCGGTTCTTTCGTGGG
>Ga0335069_10003256_pt1 | contig 24646 bp, 21 predicted proteins | sample Lox_Sample_11_FD_206714 | JGI IMG/M metagenome (GOLD analysis project Ga0335069, IMG submission 206714) | Soil microbial communities from Loxahatchee National Wildlife Refuge, Florida, United States - Lox_Sample_1.1 | ecosystem: Environmental > Terrestrial > Soil > Wetlands | place: USA... | reverse complement strand
ATCGCTCCGGCGGCTGCGGCGCGTCAATCCCTGCGCACCGCCGCCGCGGCGAAGCCATTTGCGTCGTTGTCGCGTCCGGCGTATCTGCACGGGATACCGTGAACGTTCTCGCAATCGATCAAGGCACATCGTCGACCAAAGCGTTGGTAGTAGGACCGGCCGGGCACATCCTTGCGGAAGCCGAAGTGCCCGTCCATCCGAAGCCCGTGGGCCGCGATGGTGTTGCACAGAACCCAAACGAGCTGTGGAACTCGGTGCTGGCTGCGGGGCGCGAGGTGTTGGCGCGTGCCGCCGCGCCGGTCGCCGCTGTCGGCTTGGCGAATCAGGGCGAAACCACGCTCGCGTGGGATTGCGCCAGCGGCGCGCCGTTGTCGCCCGCGATCTCGTGGCAAGACCGGCGTTCGGCGACGGTGTGCGAGCGACTCGCGACGCACGCCGAGGAGTTGCGGGCGCTGACGGGTCTGCCGCTCGACTCGTATTTTGCCGCGCCCAAGATGGCATGGCTACGCGAAACCGTGGCGCGCCAGGGCGTATGCACGACGACCGACACGTGGCTGCTGCATCGCCTGACCGGCGCCTTCGTGACCGACGCGACGACGGCGTCGCGCACGCTGTTGCTCGACCTCGATCAGGCGCAGTGGTCGCCGCGCGCCTGCGAGATCTTCGACGTCGATCTTGACTCACTGCCGAGGATCGTCGGCTGCTCCGAGGTTGTCGGCGAAACCTCCGGGTTCGGTCCGACGATCGCGGTGGTGGGCCTGGCGACTGACCAGCAGGCGGCGTTGTTCGCACAGGGATGCTGGAACGCCGGCGACTCGAAGTGCACGTACGGCACCGGCGCGTTTCTGCTCACGACGACCGGCCGGGAACCGGTGCGATCGCGATCCGGATTGGTGTCGTGCGTGGCCTGGCGACTCGATGGCGAGACGACCTACTGCCTGGATGGCCAAGCCTACACCGTGGGCGCCGCGGTCGAGTGGCTGCGCCGTATCGGGGTCATCGACACGGCGGCAGACCTGGATGCGCTCGGCGGTCAGGTGCCGAGCGCCAACGGCGTGGTCTTCGTCCCCGCACTCGCAGGTCTCGGCGCGCCGCATTGGAGTCCTCGCTCACGGGGGACGTTTGTCGGTCTGTCGCTGGATACGGAACGCGCGCATCTGGTGCGCGCGGTGGTTGAAGGCATCGGCGCTCAAGTGGCGTCGCTCGCCGACGCCGTAGCGGCTGATCGTGGTGCTCCGCTGACTCGCTTGCGTGCCGACGGCGGGTTGACCCGCTCGCGCGCGCTCATGCAGGCGCAAGCGGATTTGCTGCAGATTCCCGTCGAAGTGTCGGCATCGCCGCAGGCCACGGCAATCGGCATCGCCGCATTGACTCGTCTCGGCATCGGCGCGGCGAAATATCCGGCGCAGGCGATTGGCAGCCGCGCGCCTGCGCAAATCTATGAGCCGCGGATGAGCGCCGACGACGCGGGATCGCGGCGCGCTGCGTGGCAACGCGCGGTCGATGCGGCGATCACGCTCACGTCCTGATCCCCGCCGCATGAGCACTGGGCAATCAGCGCCGCGAATCGCGGTTGTTCTCAATCCTCGGGCACTCAGTGGGACGAACGGTGAGCTGTGGCGGCAGTTCCGGCAGGCGCTGCAGACACGCGCCGAGCTGGTGGGTCAGCTCGGAACCGCTGGCGACGGCGGCAACGTCGAGCGCATCCGGCAGCTCGTGAACGCGTTGCCGGCGCAGATCCTGATCGCAGCCGGCGGCGATGGCACCGTCAGCGAGGTCGTGCAGGCGATGATGGTAAGTAACCGGACGCCGCGTCCGATGTTGGCGATCGCGCCGCTCGGCACGGCCAACGACATCGCCCGCTCGTTCGGGCTGCTGTCGTTCCGGCAGAAAGGCATCACCGCGGTCGAGCGCGCACTGACGGCAATCCTCACGGGGCACAATCACGCGATCGACGTCGGGCTCGCGTCCGTTGCCGGCACTGAGCGACATTTCGTCGGCAACTTCGCCCTCGGCATGGACGCGGAGATTCTCGCCACCCGCAACCGCGTTCGCCGGCGGGTTCGCCTGGAACGGGGCCTCGGCGGGTACCCACTTTATTTGTGGAGCTGCGCGTTCAATCTCTTGCGGTATCGATCAATTGAACTTCGGCTGAGCGAAACGGATGTGCGAAGCCTCGTGCCCATCCGCGCGTACAACCTACTCGTGACCAACACGCCGCAATACGCCGGCGAATTCCGCTTCGACGCCGACAACACCGTCGACGACGGGCAACTCGACTTGCACGTGTTCGCCGGCGTGCTCGACTATCTCCGCCGCTATCCCGCGGCGTGGCGCCGACATATCCACTACGCCCGCGGCGAGCCGGTGACGCCGCCGCTCGAACTGCGACGGATTCGCGATCTCGTCATTGAACTCGACTCGCCCGTCGCCACCCAGCTCGACGGCGAAGAATGGATCGCGGCTTTGTCCTACCAGGTGCGCGTGATACCGCGCGCGCTCACCATCCGAACGCCGCGTCCGACCACTCACCATTCACCAGCACGAGTCACCCCTGTATGATCGGAATGTGCTTCGGTTGCGACCGCACGCGTTCGAGCCAGGCGTTGATGGCTCGATACGGACCGAGATCGAAGCCGCCCTCGCTGGCAACGTGCGTGTAAGCGTACAGCGCGATGTCGGCGATCGAGTAGCGCTCGCCGACGAAGAAGGTGCGGGTGTGGAGGTGCTGCTCCATCACGTCGAGCGCGGCGTAGCCGAGCTTCCGCTTCGCGGCGATCTGAGCTTCACGCTCCGGCGTGATTTCGGAGTGCAACCACGCACGCACGGTGGCGATGTTGGGTTCGTGGCTGTATTGCTCAAAGAAGAGCCACTGCATCACCTGAGCGCGCGCCAGCCGATCGCTGGGAAAGAACGGCGTGCCGTCGGCGAAGTAGAACATGATCGCGTTGGATTCGGCGAGAAACGTTCCGTCTTCCAGCTCGATCGTCGGGATACGGCCGTTGGGATTCTTCGCCAGAAACTCCGGCGTGCGCGTTGCGCCGGCATAGATGTCCAATTCGATGCGCTCGAACGGGATGCCGAGCTGAGTGAGCAACAGGCGAACTTTGTAGCCGTTGCCCGACGGCAGATAGTCATACAGTCGCAGCATGGGTGTCCTTTTCGGCCATCGCTTCTAGCATGAGTGATGAGCGCGGACGGCGCAGTTGTTTGTACATTTGTGGGGTCGGCGCCGAAGTTGCCGCGCGAGTAAAACCACTACAGCGCCGTCAGCACGATCGGCCGGTCGTGAGTGACGACCAGGGTGTGCTCATAATGTGCCGCCTCGCCACCGTCGACGGTCTTGATGGTCCACCCATCGTCTGCCTCGTACACCGCACCCGAGCCGGCGGCGATGATGGGCTCCACCGCGATCACGAGCCCATTGGTCAAGATCTGATCGTTGCCGCGATCGGCATAGTTGGGCACTTCCGGCGCTTCGTGGATCGCACGGCCGACGCCGTGTCCACCCAGTTCGCGAATGACGGCGAAACCGCGGCGACGCACTTCCGTCTCGATGGCCTGGCCGACATCGCGAACGCGACGACCCGCCCGGATGACCTCCAGGGCCCGATGGAACGCGCGCCGCGCGCACGTCGCCAGCGCGTGCGCGCGTGGCGCCGCCGGCGGGACCGCGACCGTGATCGCGACGTCGGCCAGGTAGCCATGGCGTTCGGCGACCAGATCGAGCTTCACGAGATCCCCAGCGCGAACCGCCCGCGGACCCGGAACGCCGTGAACCGCCTCGTCATTGACGCTGATACAGATTGAGCCGGGGAAATCGTAGAAGAGCCGTGGCGCCGAGCGCGCGCCGTGCAGTGCGAGCAGCTCCGCGCATCGCCGATCGAGGTGAGCGGTCGTGACGCCCACGCGAACCTCGGCCTTCAGCGCTTCCAAGACCCTTGCGGCGACGCGTCCGATGCGCCGCAGTTCGTTGAGATCTTCCGCTGACTCAACACTCATCGTAAACCCGTCCGATCGTCAAACTCCGGCCAGCAGCGACTCGCCGGCCGCAATCGCGCGCCCCCAGTCGCGGAGTCGCTGCCCCGCAGCGAGATCGAGCGGCGGCTCGGGCGCGGTCGCCGCCGCCTGCACGCCGAGCTGCCACCAGCCGACGTCGTGCCACGCGCCGAGTTTGTAGCCGACGGTGCGATACACGCCCACGGGCGTGAACCCCAGCCGTTCGTGCAAACCGACGCTGCCGGCATTCGGCAGGGTGATCCCAGCGTACGCATTGGCGTAACCTTGCAGCGCCAGCAGCTTGAACAGCGACGTGTACAACGCGCGGCCGACGCCACAGCGGCGCGCGCGCTCGTGGATGTACACGGTGACGTCGACCGACCATCGATACGCCGCGCGCTCGCGATGCTGACTCGCGTAGACGTACCCGCACACCTCGCCGTCGCGCTCGCACACCAGCCACGGCCAGCGGACGATGGTCTTGTCGATTCGTCGCCGCATCTCGTCGACGCTCGGCGGATCGACTTCGAAGGAGATCGCCGTGTCGCGCACGATCGGTGCGTAAATCGCTTGGATTGCGGCCGCGTCGTCAGCGGCGGCGAGACGAATGATCGACGACACGGTTGCACTATAGCTACGTACCGACCGCGGTGCCATCAGGTCGAACGCGGTTGCTGAATCGATCGCGCATCGATAAAAGCGGTCGGGACCGACTTCTTCATGGCACGTCCCTCCATTGCCCCGATCGTCATCACCGGCTGCGGCGCGCTGTCGCCGCTCGGCTGCGGCGTGTCCGCATTCTGGCAGGGACTGCTCGAGGGACGCAGCGGGCTGGCCCCGATTCGTTCATTCGACGCGACAGCTCAGTCCCATCGCCTGGCCGGAGAGGTGAAGGACTTCTCACCAGAACTTGATCTCGCCGCCGATGAGCGTCGCCGGCTGGATCGCATCAGTCAGTACGCGCTGGTCGCGGCCGGCGAAGCGTTGCGCAACGCCGCGCTGGATCTGAGCAAGGTCGATCGCACCCGTGTCGGCGTGATCCTCGCGACCACGATCGGCGGCATGCTGATCGGCGAAACCTACCTGCGCGCGAAGCACGACGGTCGTCCGTTCCCGGCGCGCCAGCTCTTGCATCATCCCTACTACGCGACGTCGATTCGATTGGCGCGCGAACTCGAAGTGCGTGGACCGGTGATCAGCCCGTCGATCGCGTGTGCGTCGGGCACGCAAGCGGTCGGGCTTGCCCGCGAGTTGATCGCGCGCGACCAAGCCGACGTGTTCATCGTCGGCGGAGCGGAGACCGTGTGCGAGTTCGTCGTCAGTGGATTCAACTGTCTGCGTGCGAGTACGGCCGGCACCGTGCGCCCGTTCGATGCCCGGCGCGACGGCCTCGCGTTGGGGGAAGGCGCGGCCGTGCTGATCGTGGAATCGTCACCGCACGCGCAGGCGCGCGGCGTCCCGTGCGACATCGAAGTGGCTGGTACCGGGTTGTCGAGCGATGCGACGCACATGACCGCGCCGGCGCGCGACGGTGCGGGCGCCGCGCGCGCGATGCGCGCCGCGTTCCGCGACGCGGGTATCGCGCCCGCCGACGTCGACTTCATCAGCGCGCACGGCACCGGCACCGTCTACAACGACGCGATGGAGGTGGCGGCGATCCTTTCGGTCTTCGGTGACATCGCGCCGCGCATCCCGGTCAACGGTATCAAGGGCGCGATCGGCCACACGCTCGGCGCCGCCGGCAGCTTCGAAGCCGTCATGAGCGCACAGATCCTGCGCGAAGGATTGATCCCGCCGACGATCAATTGCGAGCAGGTCGATCCTGCGTGCCCGTTGGACATCGTGCGTGGGGCGCCGCGACGGCAAGCGGTGCAAACGATTCTGTCGACCTCGTCCGCATTCGCGGGCAACAACGCCGCCATCGTGCTGCGACGGACGACCGCATGAGCGAGACAATCGGCGTTGTCGTCACCGGCATCGGCGTGGTCTCGCCGTTGGGGTGCTCGCTCGACGCACTGGTGCGCCGCTTCGCCGACGAATCCGAGGAAGGTGACAATGGATCGAGCTTGCTCATCGCCGACATTCCGCTCGATGGTGTTCCCGCCGACAAACGCGCGCGCATCGGACGGCTCGATCGCCTGTGCCGCGTTTTTCTTTCCGCTTCGCATCTCGCGGTCGACGCGGCCGGCCTGCGCATCGGCAACGAAGACAGCGAGCGCGTCGGATTGTCGTTCGGAACCGGCTTCGGTTGTTTGCTGACCAACGCCGAGTACTACCAGAAGATCGTCGAGACCGGTCCGGCGGCAGCGAGTCCCCGCTTGTTTGCGTACACGGTGTCGAGCGCGGCGGCCGGTGAAGTGTCGATCGCACTGGCAATCAAAGGCCCCAACGCGACCGCGCACATGGGCTTCGCCGCCGGCCTCGGCGCCGTCGGCTACGCATTCGATTGGATTCAAACGGGCAAGGCGGACATCGTACTCGCCGGCGGCGCCGATGTCGGTGGCCCTGCGCTGATCGCGGGTTTGCGCGACATGGGTCTGCTCAAAACCCGCGAACAAGCACGACCGTTCGCGGATTCGGTGCCGGGCGTGTGGCCATCGGAAGGTGCGGTGGTGTGCGTCCTGGAGCGCGAAGAGCACGCCCGTCGCCGCGGGGCTCGCGTGTGGGGCCGGATCGACGGCTACGCGGCCGGCTTCGAGCCGACGCTGACCCGCCGGATGCGCGAGTCGACTGGCATCGTGGCCGCAATGCGACGCGCGTTGCGTCTGAGCGGCCATGCGGCGGATGCGGTCGATGTCGTGATGAGCAGCGCCCACGGCACGCCCATCGACGCGGTCGAAAGGGAAGCGATGGCGAAGGTGTTCGGCGGCCGCGACCTACGCGTGCGCACACCCAAGGTGCGGCTCGGCGAAACGTTCGCGGCCAGCGGTGTGGTGTCCTTGGCGCTCGCCTTGGGCACGCCGGAGATTCAGAACGAGCGCGGCGCGTCGGTGGTCATGGTGAACGCCCTATGCTATTCGGGCACCATCGTTAGCCTGCTCGCTCGATCCGAACCATGAGTGCCGCCGCGAAGTCTCTGCGCGTATTGCTCGTCTCGGCCAACACCGAGAAGCGGCCGGATCCCGTGTTTCCGATCGGGGCGGCCTATATGGCGGCGGTGGCCGAAGCGCACGGCCACGTCGTCGAGACGCTCGACGTGTGCTTCCTCGATGCGCTGCGGCCGGCCCTCGACGAAACAATTCGCGCCTTCGATCCCCACGTCGTCGGCATCTCGCTGCGCAACATCGACTCCTCGTCGTATCCGCAGAACACCTCGTACATTGACGACTACAAAGAACTGGTCGATGCCGTGCGCGAGTTGACCAACGCACCGGTGGTGCTCGGCGGTGCGGGCTTTACCGTGATGCCGCAGGCGATCTTGGAATATCTCCACGCGGACGTGGGAGTGATCGGCGAAGGCGAGCTGGCGTTCCCGTGGCTGCTGGAGGAACTCGCGCACGGGCGGCCGTTGACCTCGACCCCGCTGTTCACGTGCGAGCCGGTCAATGGCGGCGTGTGCGTGACGCCGGTGAGCCGCATCAAACACCTCGACACCACCGGCACACCGATGCGTCGCCGATTCGATATGGAGCGCTACTACGAACGCGGCGGCGCGTTGAACGTCCAGACCAAGCGCGGGTGCTACTTCGAGTGCGTGTTCTGCAGCTATCCGCTGATCGAAGGCTCCAAGGTGCGCATGCGCACGGCGACCACCGTGGTCGACGAGATCGAAAGCGTGCGCCGGGAGTTCGGCATTCGCCACTGGTTTTTCGTCGACAACATTTTCAACCTGCCGATTCGCCACGCCAAGGACATCTGCGAGGACATCATTGCGCGCGACCTCGACATCGAGTGGTCTGGTTACCTGAACCCCAAGTTTGTCGACGAAGAACTGTGTCAGTTGATGGCGCGCTCGGGCTGCAAGGCGATCGAGTTCGGGACCGACTCGGGTTCGGCGACGATGATCGCCAACCTCAAGAAAGAATTCGACGCCGACGACCTGCGGCGTACGTCGGCGTTGTGTCATCGCTACGGGTTGAAGTTCTGCCACAGCCTGATCTTCGGCGGCCCGGGCGAGACCCAGCAGACCGTGGCGGAGACCATCGCCTTGATGGACGAATTGCGCCCGACGGCGGTGATCGCGCTGACCGGCATTCGCGTGCTGCCCGGCACCGAAATGGTCGACATCGCGCTGCGCGACGGCCAGATCGATCCGGACGACAACCTGCTGTACCCGAAGTTCTACATCTCTTCTGCGCTTGGTGACGAGCTGATCGCTCGCATCGAGGCGTATGCCAACAGCCACTCGAATTGGATCGTGCCGGGCAAGGGGATCAAGACCAATATTCAGGTGTTGCAGAAGCTGCGCGAGCGCAAGATCAAAGGCCAGTTGTGGCGACTGCTGCGGTGACCGCCGATCCCTTTCGCCTGGACGGCAAACGCGCGCTCGTGACCGGCGCCTCGCGCGGCATCGGTCGCGCCGCCGCCGAAGCATTGGCGGCTGCCGGCGCGGCCGTGGCGATCAATTACGCGCGTTCGGCGGCGGAGGCGGAGGAGAGCGCTGCGGCGGTGCGCGCGTTGGGGGCAGACGTCGAGCTGATCCAAGCCGACGTCGCCGACGCCGACGCGGTTGCGGCGCTGTTCACACACCTGAACGATCGGTGGGGCGGAGTCGACATCGTGGTCAACAATGCCGCCGCGACTCACGACGGCTACGTGATGATGATGAGTCTCGACGCGTGGGACCGGGTCATGGCGGTGAACTTGCGCGGGGCGTTTCTGTGCGCGCGGCAGGCGCTGCGCCCGATGATTCGGAAGAAGTGGGGACGGATCATCAACGTGATCTCGCCGGCGGCCCTGGTCGGAAAAGACGGCGCCGCCAACTATGCCGCGGCAAAAGGCGGCTTGCTGAGCTTTACGAAATCGCTCGCCCGTGAAGTCGGGCGCTATCACATCACCGTCAACGCGCTGTGTCCGGGGTTGATTGAAACCCGCATGATCGCGAACCTGCCCGACGCCGATCGCCGCCGCTTCACCGAGCAGATCGCGCTCGGGCGCTTCGGCGAACCGGCCGACGTCGCGCACGCGGCGCGCTTTCTCGCCAGCCCGGCGGCGGGATACATCACCGGTGCGACGCTGGTGGTCGACGGCGGCTTGACGATGAGGTGAGCGACGCAGCGCCGCCGCCGCCGCCGCTCGACGTTGTGGACGGGGCCACAATTGTGAAACGGATCGCGATCACGGGAATGGGCAGCATCACCGCGCTGGGCGCGGGCGTCGACGCATTCGCCGCCGGGTTGCGCGCCGGCCGATGCGGCATCGGCGAGCTGTCGCTCTTTTCGACCGGCGGCTTTCGCTCCTCGGTGGCGGCGGAGGTGAAGGAGCTGCCGATTCCGCACCAGATTGCCCCGATCGCGTGGCGGCGCGCGTCGCGCACCTCGCGCTTCGCCTTCGTTGCGGCTGCCGAGGCCTGGGCGATGGCGAAGGCGTCGAACATCGGCAACGTTGGCGTCGTGCTCGGAACCACGACTGCCGGGATGGCCGGTGGCGAGGAAAACTTTCGGCGGCTGGTAACCCACTCGCCGTTGCCGCGCCGGCTGTCGGTGTGGTTCGAAACTCCGGCGTCGACGCCGGCCGATGCACTGGCGCACGCGTTCGGTTGCGGCGGGCCGCGCCTCACCGTGTCCACCGCCTGCTCGTCCGGCGCGAACGCGTTGGGGATCGCCGCAGACTGGATTCGCAGCGGGCGCGTGGACGCCGTGCTCTGCGGCGGAGCGGAGTCACTGTGCCGGATGACCTATTCAGGCTTCAACGCGCTGCAAGCCCTCGACCGCGAGCCCTGTCGGCCGTTCGATCGGGCACGGGCCGGCTTGACGTTGGGTGAAGGCGCCGCGCTATTCATTTTCGAGGCGTGGGAGACGGCTCATCGGCGCGGGGCGCACGTGCTCGGCGAGTTCGTCAGCTACGGCATCAGCGCCGATGCGCATCACCTCACGCATCCGCGACCGGACGGGATCGGCGCGGCGCTGGCGATTCGGCGCGCGCTCGACGAGGGCGGCGTCGCAGTCGGGGACATCGACTATGTCAATGCCCACGGCACCGCCACCCCCCTCAACGACGTGGCCGAGACGCGTGCGATTCGAGCGGTCTTGCGTGAACACGCCGAACACACGCCGGTAAGTTCGACGAAGTCGATGATCGGACACTGTCTCGGCGCAGCCGGTGCGATCGAAGCCTTGGCCAGTGTGCTGGCGATGCGCGAACGCTTCATCCCGCCGACGATCAACCTCAACGCCCCGGATCCCGAATGCGATCTTGATTACGTCCCCAACCGCAGTCGGCCGGCGGCGCCGCGCACCGTCCTGTCCAATTCGTACGGGTTCGGCGGCAACAACACCAGCCTCATCCTGCGAGCGTATGACGACTGAGTCCGCCGTCGAAGAAGCGCATCGCGTCGTCGTCACCGGCCTTGGTGTGGTCAGCCCGATCGGCATCGGTCGCGCGCAGTTTTGGGACGAATTGTGTGCCGGACGTTCCGGCATCGCGCCGGCGGCGGACGCCGCGCGCATCCCAACGATCGCCGCAGCCGCGCGCGACTTCGACGCAAAGGCGTTCATCGATTCTCCCCATCTGCGTCGGATGGACCACTTTTCCCGCATGATCGTGGCGGCGAGTCGGATGGCGTTGGATGACGCCGGCATGCCGCTCGCGGAAGCGGCGTCGGACCGCGTCGGCATCGTTGTGGGTACCGCCTTGGGCGATCTCTCGGAATCGGCAACCTACATCGAAAAGGTGTTCACGAAAGGTCCGGCGGCGGCGAGCCCAATGCTGTTTCCGAACTTGGTGCTGAACTCAGCGGCGGCCTACGCATCGATGATCTTCGGGTGTACCGGAATCAATCTCACCGTCGCGCAAGCCGAAACCTCCGGTGAGCACGCGATTCGCCTCGGATGCGAGATGGTGCGCGCCGGCCGAGCCGACGTGGTGCTGGCGGGCGGCGGCGACGAGCTGGCGCCGATTCTCACCGAGGTGCATCGACAGGCGCGCGCACTGTCGGGGCAGCGCGGCGGTGACGAGTGGTGCAGCCCGTACGATCGCCGGCGCAACGGCCTGGTACTCGGCGAAGGCGCGGCAATGTTGGTGTTGGAGTCGGCGGTGCACGCGACGATGCGCGGCGTCCACTCGTACGCGGAGATCGCAGCCGACGCGGGCTGCAGCGTGCCGGCACCACTCTACGACTGGCCGGACACGGCGATTGCCGCGCTTCGACCGTTGCAGCGCCTGCTCGGCGACCGCGCGCCCGACCTGATTTGCGGCGCGGCGAACTCATCGCGCGTGCTCGATGCGGTCGAGATGGATCTGTTTGGCCGCGTGTGCGGCGAGCGAAGTGAGACGCTGGTGACGTCGATCAAGGGTGCGATCGGCGAGTTCGGCGGCGCGGGAGCGTTGACCGTCGCGGCGGCGTGTCTCGCGTTGCGCGAGCAAGCCGTGCCCCCGCTCTGCCACCGGCGCGAGCCCGAGCACGTCACCGCGTTCCGCTTTGCGCCGACTCAGGCCGTTGCCCACCCGCTCGATCGGGTATTGGTCTTCGGTCTCGGCCACGGCGGATCGGGGATCGCGCTGCTCCTGCGCCGTACGACCCCTCGATGAGCGACGCGCGCGAGCCGTGGTGACGCGGTCCTCACGCCGGCACCGAAGTTCCCATCTGTCGCCGGTGGAGATCGTACAAGTGTGCGTAGACACCTTCTTGCGCCAGCAGTTCGGCGTGCGTCCCCGACTCGACGATGCGACCTTGATCGAGGACCAAGATGCGATTCGCCATACTGACGGTCGAAAACCGATGCGAGATGATGATCGTCGTGCGCCCCTTGGCGAGTTCGCGAAAACGCAGGAACAGCTTGTACTCGGCGCGCGCATCGAGTTCCGAAGTCGGTTCGTCGAGGATCAGCAGCGAGGCGGTGCGTGCGAACGCGCGAGCAATAGCGATCGCTTGCCACTGGCCGCCCGACGGATCGTGATCGCCGAAGGTGCGACCGAGCACGGTGTCGTACCCGCGCGGCATCGATTCGATCAGATCGTGCACGCCGGCGAGCTGAGCGATGCGGTGGACCTCGTCGCGGTCGGCGAGCAGCCGGCGCCAGTCGCCATACGCGATATTGTCCGCCGCGCTGGCTTCGTAGCGGCCGAAATCCTGAAACACGCAGGCGATCTGGCGGTACAGGTAGTCTGAAGACAGCTCGGCGAGGTCGCAGCCGTCGAGCAGAATGCGGCCGCTGCTCGGCTCGTACAGTCGGGCGAGGAGCTTGACGAGCGTGGTCTTGCCGGCGCCGTTCTCACCCACCAGGGCGACGGTTTCGCCCGCTTCGATGTGGAACGACACCGCGGCCAGCGCCGGTTCCGGCGCGCCGGGATAGGTGAACGAGACATCGCGAAACTCGATCTCGCCGCGCGTGCATTCGGGGACGCGGCGGCCGGTCGCGTGAATCCGCGGCGTCGCGGCGAAGAACTCCGTGACACCGGCGATGTACAGCGCCTGCTCCATGACGCCGGCGATTGATTGGATGAGCGTTTCGAGCGTGTTGCGCAATCGAGTGGTCGCGCCGCCGAAGATCGCGAGATCGCCGACCGTCAAGGTCCCGTGCAGCACCCGCACCGCGACCCGGACGAACATCGCGTAAATCGCGGCCGTGGCGGCGACCGTGAACACTGCGTTGCCGTTGAACCCGCGCAGATACAGCCAGCGATCCTGATCGCGAAACTCCGCCATGAGCGCGCGGAAGCGGTCGATGAGCAGCGGCGCGAGGTCGAGAATCCGGACTTCGCCCACCGAGCCGCGGCTGGTCAGGCGCGAGAGGAAATAGCGCGTCCAGCGGCGCTTGGCGGTGCGCGAATGCTCGACGGCGTGCTGGCGTTGGGCGAGCCGCCATTGGAAATACAGATAGGGTCCGCCGAACAATCCGGCGACCGCAAACAGCCACGGTTCGATCGCGATCAAGATCGCCAACAGGGAGGCGATCTGGATGGCGCTGTGCGCAAACGAGAGCGATTCGGTGACGAAGCGAATGACGTGATCGGCGGGAGTCTGATTCGCTCGTTGCAACACGTCGTGGAATTGCGGATCGTCGAAATACGCAACATCTAACGCGGCGGCGTGGCGCATGAGGTCGGTCGACACCCGTAAGTTGACGTCGTCGCGCAGGCGCTGAGTGCACAGGTTGCTGCCGGCGCGCGTCAACGCGTCGGCGACGGTCAGCACGAAGCCGGCGAGCAGCCACCAGATCAACCCCTGGAGGTCGGGGCTGTCCTGGCGCATCGACGTGACAGTGGTGTTGACGAGCCCGCGCGCAGTCAACGCCAGTCCAGCCGGGATCACCCCGCGCCCGAGCACCAACACGATCGCACTCAGCAACAGCCGCGCGTTGGTCGACCACGCGATGACCAGCGCCCACCGTGCGCTCGACCATAGGCTGCCGGTCGCGACGGACGTGGCGTCGAGGAGCGGGGGTGTCTGCGTCCCCACGTTCATAGATGGGACAACGGCGCGGTGTGTACCCCCGTGCGCTCCCGGTAGCGGACGCGCATCGCGGCGGCCACCGCCTCCGCGAGCTGCCGACTCGCGAGATGCGGGGTAATCTGCGCCAACAATTCTTGGTATCGATTCGTCAGAAAGTACGTGACATCCGACGCCAGATGCCGAAACGCACGGTCGATGGCGCCGGCGATCGCCTCACCGAATCGCGCCGCCACCCGTGAGATTCGTTCGCCTCTGCGGTCATAGATGACGAGCGGGATCAGATCTCGGGCCACGAGCTTAGTCGCGCGACGAACGAAGAAACGATCGACGTCCTCGACAGCCAAATCGACAAGCTCGCTCCGGCGGTTAAGGTCGAGCTTCGTGGGCGCGTTGATGTCGCGAGTCGCATAGTACAGTTCATCGTAGAAGCACCACCGTTCGAAATTCTGTTGATTCGCGATCATGCGCCGGCCGGATGAAATCATCGGCACACGATGGAACGCAGTCACGCGATTCTCAGACAGCGCCAGCAGCGACAGCGGGAGATCCACCCCGTCGGTGGGCTCCGCGCGCGCGAGGTAGTTTTGCATCGTCCGGCTCGAAGCGAGGAAACCCTGCCCGCCGACCGTCCACCCGATGTGCTCGATCAGATCGTGCAGGACCGCTTCGTAGGCACGGTACGCAGCGCTGAACACGAGCAGGTGCTCGAAGCCCGAATACCCGAAGCACGAATAGGAATAGCCGAAATCATCGCCGGCGGTCTCGATGATCTCGGCGGCGACGCGCAGCCAGTCCGGCCCGCCGTGATAGGCGTCGGCATCGAAGCTGGCGACGAATTCGGCTCCGAAGCGTTCAGCGCAATATGCAACGCCTGCACGCAGAGCATGGAACTTTCCGACGATCGGCTCGTCGATGCATTGCCATTGGCCCGCGCGCACCTCGTCGCAGTTGCGCACCAGATCGGGCGACCGATCGGTCGAGCCATTGTTGACGAAGACGAGCCGGGCGGCGACGTCTCGCTGCGCACGGAATGATTCGATCAACCGCGGAAGGAATCGCTCTTCGTTGTGGAACGGGACGATGACGGCGAGACGCGACACGCGGTGACCAACGTTCATCGGGGTGGTGCTGCTACCGGACCGCGTTCGCTGCGGGGACGCGATTGATCGCGGCCGTCGTTCCGCCGTCTTCCTGGCGTTCGGCGAAATAGCCGGCGGCCCACGCGTGCATGGCGGGCTTGTCGCTGGCCCATTCCCAACATCCGTTGGCGGCGGTGCGCAGGTCTCGATCCGGATCGAAAGCGAACGCCGCCAGCTCGCGGTGGCGACTGACGTAACGGCGGTCGGCCCCGTGGCCGTGCCACAAGTGCAGCAGCGTGCCGGCGGTGTACCCGATTTGCCCGCGCACGTCGGGGTAGATGCGTTCGGACCAGCGAACGAAGTGTTGGGCGTGCGCGCGGTTGTCCGCGAACGCGCGTTCGATGCACCGCCCGCTCATCGTGCCGGACATCGCATGAGCCATCAGGTGATCGCCGCCGCCGATGATGCACGCGTCGTAGAGTCCGCACTCCCCGATGATCTCGCGGCGGATCGCCCAGCCGTAGCCGGTATGACCGTGCTCCGTCATCGCGTTGCTCGCTTGGCCGGGCCGATTCGCGCGCGGCTGATCTCGGCGCGGCGCAACCCCGGAGCGGGCGCCGAAGCTCGCATAGCCGGCTTCCGAGCCGTCGTCTTCATCGGTGCCGCGAGGGAGCGACACGACGAGATCGAAGGGCTGTACCACTGGATAACGATCGAGCAGGCGTGAGGTCTCCACCGCCCATGCGGAATTCTCGAACACCACGTCGCAGTCGATCCACGCCACCTTGGTGCAATGCGGCGGCAGCTTCGCAAGCGCGATGTTGAGCAGGCGTTCCTTCTGCCACATCACATCGTTGGCGCGGACGTGGAGGACATCGGGTCCCTTCGGCGACGCGAACGGCGCGTCGCCGAAGGCACATTCGACGATCAGAAGATTGAATCCGCCGGCACCGAAGTGTTCGCGAAAGCGCGCGTAGTTCTGTGCTCGCGAGCGATAACCGACGGGATTGAAGTAGGATGTCAGCACCCACAGGTCGGCCGCCGATTCGTAGGTCGGTGTCGCCCGTGTCTTCATCATTCCCTCGTCACCCTCGCCCCGACCACGTCGCTCGCATCAGGCCGCCAGCAGCTGATCGAGCATCTCGCCCGCCAATTCGTGGCGCTCGTAGGCGTTCAGTCCGAGTGCGCATTCCACGCAGCGAACCTGCGCGGTCAGCCGCGCGCACAAACCAGCGAGGGCGGCTTCGTCCGGGAGCGGCGGATCACCGGGGACGGTCAACACATCCGAATGCTTGCGCCATGATCCGGCGCCGAACAGCGCGACGCGCAGGCGCTCGGCTGCGACTGCCGGGTCGAGCGCCGCTATGTGCACCATGCCGGGTTCACCGGTGATGCGCGGGAACACCAACACGGCGAGCGGGGATTCGGCGATTGCTTGGACGCCGAGCACCGCACGAAATTGCGCCGGGGTGATGCCGTAGCGTTTGTCGCGCCAGGGCTCAATCGATCCGGGGGGCCGTTGCGCGGCTTCGGTCAACGTCAAGCGCGCATGATAGCCGCTGGCGAGCAGCACCTCGCTCGCGCCGGGGAGCATCTCGAGCGTACGCGGTCGCAAGGTCACCACCGTCGGCATGCCGCGGAGCGTTGGGGGCACGCCGTCGAAGCAGACCAACGCCCGGTCGTTGGTTACGTAGCGCGCCGACGGATGGCGGAGCAAATGCATCAGCAGGGTGGTCTTTCCGGCGGCGCGTTTGCCGGCGATGATCATCCCACATCCATTGATGGCCAATGCCGACGCATGCAGGAACAAGCCGCCCGCCGCCTGCGTGTGATTCATCGCCAGCTCGCGCACCACGCGCATCGTCGCCTGCCGCGCTCCGAGATTGCCGCAGCGCGTGAGCACGGTGATCGTCCGGTGGTCGGTGTTCATCGACAGGAAGACGTCGAACTTCGGGTCGAAGACCGTCGTGCCGCCCTCCGAGGCGTTCCATGCCGGCAACCGAATGACCTTACTGTCGAGCGCGAAACACTCCAGATCGACCGCCGGATGCTGGGGCCCGCGCGCGTGGGTCGCGTCAAACGCGGCGTCGTCTTCGCGCAGCGATACGCGACACGCCGCTGTTCCGCCCGATCGCACCGTGAAGTTGGGCGTCAGAAATTCTTCCAACCAGGCCAGATGACTGGGCGGAGCGTCCAGCCACACCTGAAGATCGCCGTAGCGAAAGCCGGCGCCGCGGCTGGTGCTCACCGAGTCGGCGGACAAATTCCCTCCCGTCTGCTCGACCTACCTCCCAAAAGCACGGCGAGAAGGCAAGGGGCCGCGCGCGTTGTACGCAATGACTACGCGGACGTTTGGGGCGGGTGAAAGTTCTGAATGACGCGGCCGGGCCGCGCATGTTCGCGCAAGATCTCTTCGAACGGCCGCTGATCAATCACCTCGAATTGACTGGTCTCCAGGGGGAAACGCGCGCCTGTCATGGTGTACGGCGCCACCGCGGCGGAACCCGCGGACAACACCGTGACGATCGGCACCAGTTTATGTTGGATCGCCGAATCCTCGCGCGTCGTGACGACGATCTTACACGTCGGCAAGCCGATCGACAGCAGCGACACGAGACGCACGAAGTCGGCGTCACGCACGCCGCCCTGGCTCCGGCCGCCCGCAGTCTGCCGCAAACGCGGTACCGAGAGGTACACTTCCATCCCGCGCGCTACCAGGTGCTGCGCGTGCAGCGCCAACGCGGTCAGCTCGAACGCCACATCGGGATTGAGCCCGACGAGAATGCCGGGATTGGCGACGCGCAGACCGGCGCGGAAGCTGCGATCGAAATTGGCGAGCCGACGATCGTAGTCGGCCCGGGGGTTGTCGGGATCGGTCCCCATGAACTTGGCGTAGCACGCGCGCGAGTACGTTTCCTGAAACGTGCACATCGTGAGCTTCGGCACCACGCGGCCGTCGTGATGGCGCTCGATTCCGTCGAGCAAGGTGTCGAACTCATCGTCATCGATCGATCCGACATTGATCAAGGTGTGCGCGAACTCCATCGCCTCGGTCAGGTGCAACGCGCGATTGACGTAGTGCAGTGCCCACGGGCGATTGGCGCGGCGATATTCGCCGGTGAGCAACGACACGGCGTGCATGCCGCGCGCGCGCAGGAGTTGCAATTGCATTTCGACGTCGGCCATGTCGGCCGTCTGGCGCACCAGCGTCCGGTTGTCGCGCCGCATTCCGCACATGCGGCATTCGGCGTCGCAGGTGTTGGTCATGTAGAGCGGGGAAAACGTTTCGAGTTGCGCCGGATGCCGTCGGCGAACGTCGAGGGCCACGTCGTACAAGAGCTCGGTGTCGACGTTCGGAGCGCTCCACAACAAGGCGATGTCGTCCGGACCCAGGCCGTGGCCGTCGCGTGCCCGCGCGAGTGCGTCCTCGATCGCACCGGTGTGCGCCTGATTGCGTGCGCGCTGCAGTCGCTGTTCGAGATCGACGGCGTCGAGTGAGAACTCCCTCATCAGGTTTGTCTACCGTAGCGCCGCCGTCTTCGTCAACGTGAGTTTGACCGGTGTTCCGTTGACGCTTGTCATTGCCTGAGTTACGCACGTCTGCACCGACATGTTGTTTTCCCCCGGTAACATCGGACCGCCTCGACATGCGCTGAGCGTCGACGTCGAAGACTGGTACCACGACGGCGGTCAGCTCGTGGGCGACCGCTCGATGCAGCGGGTCGAAGGCAACACGTCGCGGCTGTTGGAACTGTTCGCCGCCGTCGATGCGCGCGCGACCTTTTTTTTTCTCGGTGAGGTCGCCGAGCAATTTCCCGCGCTCGTGCGCCAGGTGGCGGAAGCTGGGCATGAGGTCGGCAGTCACGGCTACCGACATCGCCCCGTCTCCACCATGCTGCGACAGGAGTTCCGTGACGACGTGACGCGATCGCTGCGGCTGCTCGAAGATCTCACGGGCCGGCCGGTGTCCGGCTATCGTGCGCCGTACTTTTCGATCAAAGCGGGCGTGCGCTGGCCGATCGAGGCCTTGGCGGAGCTGGGCCTGCGATACGATTCGAGCGTCCTCGCGATCGATCGGCCGCCGGGATTGGAACTGGTGTGTTCGCGTGCCCCGTTCCGTCACCCGAACGGGTTGTGGGAAGTTCCGGTCGGCGTCTTGCGCATGCTGCTGTTCTGGCACTTGCCGCTTGCCAGCGGCTCGGGCTTGCGGCTGTTGCCGCCGCGGTTGTTTTGGCGCTGCTTGACTCAATTCGAACGCGAGATAGGGGCGGCGGCGTTCTACCTGCATCCGTGGGAACTGGACGCCCACTCGCCCGTGGGGCGCGGCCCCGGCCGCTGGGTCCTGCGGGTCGGGCGCACCCGCTTGCCGCGTCGTTTGGCTGTTTTGCTGCGCGCCCGTGCGTTCGTGCCGATCATCGAGGCGTTCGCGCAGGTGCGGCCATGACGAAGTGGCGCGCGCCGATCCTGTTGGGCGCCGTCGGCATCGCGGCGCTCGGCTGGATGGGCTGGCAATTCGGCCTGAGCGAGTTGACGGATACGCTGCGGCGCGTGTCGCTGCCGAGCGTGCTGCTCTATCTGATGTTGGGTGCGGCGGCGGTGACGAGTCACAGCCTGCGCTGGCAGCTCATCATGCGAGCGCTCGGGAAGCACGTGCCGTTTGCCCGCTTGGTGTACGCGCGCCTGGCCGGGGACGCGGTGGGCGCGCTGGTCCCATCGGGGAAGCTGGCCGGCGAGCCGGTGCGCGTCGCGTTGGTGCGTGCCGAGGGGATTGCCGGCGCCGAAGCCGGCGCCGGGGTCTCGATCGACCGGCTGCTTGAAGTCATCAGCAACATGCTCTGCTTCATGCTCTACGTTTCGATCTTCTCGCTGTCGCGCATGGGCTCGGCGCAGATCGAGTCGGTCGCCGTCGCGGTGATGCTGGCGCTCTTGGTGGCATTGAGCGTGCCGTTGATATTGCTGCGCCGCGGCATCTCTCCGTTCTCGTTGTTGTACAGTGACCTCGCACAGCGGTGGCTGCGACCGCTCGCGCCGTGGCTGGGCACGCTGCGGACCATCGAGCTGCACCTGCAGCGATTCTTTCGCGAGCACGCGGCGGCGTTCGTGATCGGACTCGCTGGAGCACTCGCAACCGAGGCGTTGGTGGTGTGCCAATATTGGGTGTTGCTCGCGGCGTTTGGCCTCCGGCTCGACTTGCCGACGTTGTTGCTGGCACTGGTCGGAACCGGATTCGCGCGCTCGGTGCCGGCCCCGGCGGGTCTCGGGGCGCTCGAAGCGAGTCAAGTGAGCGTGTTGGCGCTCGCGCAGGGCCGTCCGGATGTCGGCTTCGTCGTCGGCATTGTCATGCGATTGCACGAGACCCTGTGGATCGCGATCGGGTTGGCGGCGCTGGCGGCACGCGGAAAGTGGTCGACGGCGGGCGCCGCAGATGTTGCCGGGAAGGTGGCGGCGTGAATCGCGGAGTCGTGCTGGCGATCGTGTTCTCGGTCGGCTGGTTGCCGCTGCATCTGTTTCGCGCCGAAAGCGTGAGTGCCGCGTTGCCGTTTTACCGCCCGCGAGAACGTCGCTGGGTGCACGCGATCATCGCGTTGTTGATCGTGCACGTGAGCGCCGCGTGTCTCACGTTGACGTTGCGGGCGCCGCCACCGCTCAGCCGCTGTGTGTTGGCCGCAACGACGTTCGTCGCGGGCATCGGCTTTTGGCTGTGGGGGCGAGTCTTGATCGGACCGCTGCGCACGCCGCGCTTGCCGAACGAGCCGCCGCACGCGCTGCGCTGCGACGGCGCCTTCGGATGGGTGCGACATCCGCTCTACTTCGGCGTGTTGGTGGCGGCGAGCGCGCCGCTGATTGCGACGCTGCGAGTCGAGATCGCCGTCACGTTTGTGCTTGCCGCGATTGCCGTGGTCGCGCGTGCTCAGCAGGAGGAACATCGGCTGCGCGCGCAACTCGGCGCGCAATACGATGCCTACTGCGCCCAAGTGAAGCGGCTGATTCCGTTCGTGTGGTAAGTGATACCGCAACACTCCGTTGCGATCGCGAAATCGCCCTTGCCGGAGGGCGGGACACTCAGGTAGCGTGGGGCGCATGATCGGTATCGCAGCGGCCGACGCCCGACCGATGAAGACGCTGGTGTTGTGCGAGCCGCCGTACGTCTTCTGGGACCGCAGCATGGATCGCCTCCGCGAGGGCGAGGAGACGATCCCGGGAATGGGCGTGCTGATCCTCGCGGCGGTGGCGCGCCAGCGCGGCTATCGGGTGCATCTGATCGACGCGAAGGAGCAGGGCACGCCCCTCGACGACGTGTGCCGGCAGATTGCCGCGCTGCAACCGGACTATCTCGGGCTGTCCGCCACGACCATCTCGGTGACCAACGCCGCGCGCATCGCCGAGCGGGTGAAGCAACTGTCCCCCGGAGTCACGACGATCCTCGGCGGCGCACACGTCAGCGCGATTCCCGAGCGCACGCTCGATGCGTTTCCCAGTATCGACTTCGGTGTCGTCGGCGAGGGCGAGCACTCGCTGTTCGAGCTGCTCACCCGGCTCGAAGACGGCCGGCCGGTCGACGACGTGTCGGGGCTGGCGTTTCGGCGCGACGGTCGCACGATCGCCAATCTGCGCGCGCCGTACATTGATGATCTCGATGCACTGCCGATGCCGGCGTGGGATCTGTTGCCCGACTTTCCGCATCGCTTTCAGCCGACGCTGTTCAGCTATCCGCGTACGCCGGTGGCGACGTTGATCACCTCGCGCGGCTGCCCGTTCTCGTGCTCGTTCTGCGACCGGTCGACCTCCGGCAAACGCGGGCGCATGCACAGCGTCGAATACGTCGTCGGCTTGTGCAAGCATCTCGTCGGTCTCGGCGTCCGTCACGTCATTTTCGTCGACGATCTCTTCACCGTCCGCAAGCAGCGCGTGATCGACATGTGCCATGCGTTTCTCGATCACGGCTTCACGTTTTCGTGGAGCTGCAACAGCCATCCGAACCTGCTCGACTTCGACACCTTGAAGCTGATGCGGCGCGCCGGTTGCTGGCAGATCGCGTACGGCATCGAATCCGGTGCCCAGCGCGTGTTGGACGTGGTGAAGCACGAAGTCCGCATTCCGCGGATGCGCGAGACGCTGCGGATGACGCGAGCAGCGGGTATCCGCACCAAGGGGTACCTCATGATCGGACATCCGACCGAGGGCCTCGACAGTCTTGCCGAAGACGTCGCGTTCCTGAAGGAGGTCGAGCTCGACCTGTGTCAGATCACCAAGTTCACTCCGTATCCCGGGACGCCGGCGTACCCGACGATTCGCGAGTACGGATCGTTCGACGAAGACTGGGAGCGGATGAACGCGATGAACTTCATGTTCATCCCACACGGGTTGAGCGAAGAGGTCCTCGAAACGTACTTCGATTATCTCTATCGCACGTTCTATCGACGGCCCGACGTGTTGTGGGGGCTCGCGCGGATGTTCGTCCACGAGCCGCGCAATCTCAAGCGCTTCGCCGCGTCAGCGCTGGTCTACGTGCGGGGCAAGTTCGCCGCCGGGCGTTACCGCATCGGGCGGATGCCGCGTCGCTATCGCGTGACGCTCGACGCGCCGACTGCACCCTGACTCCGACATGCGCCGATCAGCTCCGGTCAGTTGCGCGCTGATCACGCTGTGCGCAGCAATGATAGCCGGCTGCGCGGTGGCCCGCGTCTATCGCGATCATCCCATCGACGAGCACCAAATTGCGACGCTGCAACGCGGCGTGACCACCAAGCAAGAGGTGCTCGAACGCTTCGGCCCGCCGCAGGAGATCGATGCGCGCGAGATCACCGCGGTCGGGGTGTCCTTCGAGAGCGTGATGCCGCGACCGGGGCAGAAGCCGCCGACCGAACGCGTCGTCGCGGCGCGCTACTTTCGTTATACCTATGAGCGCGGTAACGGGTTGGCAATCATTCTGGTGCTGTTCAACTACTTCGACTTCGATCAGAAGAACGACAGCCTGGTGATCTTCTTCGACGGCGACGACAAAGTCGAAGACTTCGCCTTCGATCGCGGTACCGATCGGTTGCCGCGCTACGGCTTCTGGTCGCGATGATGATTGGGCGATTCGCGCTCGTCCTGTCAGTCACGCTCGCGAGCGGCGGTTGCACCATCGGCCGCTATTACACCAACACGCCGTTGCGCGGTGATCCGGCGATGCTCGTGGAGGGGCGCACGACGCGCAGCGAAGTGCTCCGTGTGTTCGGCCCGCCGACGACGATCACGCATCAGACCAACGGCGACGCGTTCATTTACCTGTATCGGCAGATCAACGCCTCGACCTTTCGCCTGCGCGATCCGGTGATCGGCTACAATTGGTTCACCTACGATCGCCAAGTCGACCGCCGCGACACGCTGGTGGTGATTCTCGACTTCACCGGCGTTGTCCAATCGTACGCCGTCGATCATCGAGTCGAAGACATGCCGCCGTTGTGACGGCGATGCAGGCGGCGATCGATCACGAGAAGTCTTCGGCGAACTTGCCCGCATCAATCAGACGACAGACGGCCTCGACGTCGTCGGTCATCGGGCGGTCTTCGATCAGCGCTGGAACTTGTGCGCGAATCTGGGCGTGAGCGGCGCGGGTGCCGGTGCCGGCGAGGGCGACACCGCGCAGGTCGAGCGCTTGCGCGGCGCACAGCAACTCGATGGCGACGATTCGTTCGACGTTGTCGATCACTTGCGCCGCATGGCGGGCGGCAACCATGCCCATGCTGACGACGTCTTGGTTGTTGGCATTGGTCGGCACCGAGCGCACGCTGGTGGGCGCGGCGAGCACCGCATTGTCCGCCGCCATCGAGGTGGCGCAGTACTGCAGGCCCATGAAGCCGCTGCGGAGACCGGCGCCGTCGCGGATGAGAAACGCCGGCAATCCGGCGTTGAGCGTCGCGTCGAGCGCGCGCGCGATGCGCCGCTCCGAGGCGACGCCCAGCTCCACCATCGCGGTCTTGAGCTGATCGAGCGCCATCGCCACCGGTTGCCCGTGGAAATTGCCACCGTGCACGACGCGCCGTTCGTCGACGAGAAACAGCGGGTTGTCGGTCACGGAGTTGATCTCGGTTTCGATCGTCACCGCTGCGGCTTCGATATGATCGACGACCGCACCCAACACTTGAGGGATGCAGCGCAACGTGTAGGCGTCTTGCCGGCCGGCAGCGGACTCGTCGCGGCGCACCAAGCGGGTTCCCGACAGCAACGACACGACACGTTCGGCGACCGCACGCTGACCCGCATGCGGGCGCGTCCGCTGTAGGTGGGGCGAGAACGCTTCGAGATTGCCGTGCAGTGCGTCCAGCATCATCGCGGCGGCGATCTGCGCCGCGTGCACGATGCGCCGCGCGCGCGCAATCAACACCGCACCCGCACCGGTGTGGAACGAGGTGCCGTTCATCAATGCCAGCCCTTCGCGATAGCGCGGAATCAGCGGGTCGAGACCAGCCGCCCGCAGTGCGTCGGCGGCGGGACGACGGTTGCCGCGATACTCCACTTCGCCCTCGCCGATGATGACCAACGCCAGTTGCGCCAATTCCACCAGGTCGCCGCTTGCCCCGACACCGCCCACCTCGCGTACCAGCGGATGAATGCCTGCGTTCAGCACCGCGACCAGCAAGTCTACCGTCGCTGGATCAACGCCGGAATATCCCTGCGCAAACACCTGTGCGCGAACCGCCGTCGCGGCACGCACGAACGCCGGAGGATGCGGCGGGCCCAAGGTGACCGCGTGACTGCGGACGAGGTTGCGTTGGAACGCTTCGCGTTGCGACGCGGGAATCGATTGCGATGCCAGCGGGCCGCATCCAGTGGTGAGCCCGTAGACCGGCGTCTCGCTGATCGCCAACGCTCGGACGAAGTCGTACGCACACGTCATGCGCGTCCGCGCATCCCGATCGATCGTTGCGGGCGCACCGCGCGCAATTCGATCGACCTCGTCGATGGTGAGGCGTGCACCGATCACCACGCTCGGCACGGCGTCCGTTGTCACAGTGAAACCTTCCTGGTA
>Ga0335069_10003255_pt1 | contig 24647 bp, 17 predicted proteins | sample Lox_Sample_11_FD_206714 | JGI IMG/M metagenome (GOLD analysis project Ga0335069, IMG submission 206714) | Soil microbial communities from Loxahatchee National Wildlife Refuge, Florida, United States - Lox_Sample_1.1 | ecosystem: Environmental > Terrestrial > Soil > Wetlands | place: USA... | reverse complement strand
GCCGGCGATGGGTTTTGTCGAACTCACGACTCGGACGGACAGGGCGGATGCCCAGAGGGCCGGTGCGATCGAGGTGGTTGTCGGTCGGCGGCGCGTGCTGGTGCGGCGCGGTTTTGACCCTCATTTGGTGTCCGTTCCGCGATCCTTTCAATTACCCACAAGTTTTGCTCCAAGAGAAAAGCCGAGATGAATGTCGGTCAGTCCTGCGAAGCCGCGCCAGAGCACCATGTTTCCCGGAGGCGGATCGTGCGCACGTGCCAGGTACCCGCCAAGCCTTGCGATGGATGTGAGGTAGTGCGAGATTCCCTTCGCGGACGAAGCGCGACGCGCATGGTAAACATGGTCCAGAATCTGCCGTTCTGTTTTCGTCAACACCAGGGATGCCGAACCGTCCGGCATTGCACGGTTGATCATGCACAACCAGAATATCCGCCATGCGAGAATGCAGTAAATGGACAAAAGGTTGGTCAGCCGCTGCGCCGCCCGAAGTTGTGATTCCTCGGCCCGGCAGCCGGATTTCAGTATTTTGTGGAATATTTCGATCTTCCAGGCGGACTACTACCCAAGTGACACCTCTTGAAAGTCCCCCGCCCCGGCCGATAGTGTCGGTGGCGTCGCTGATAAATCTGGCGCGCTGGTGCCGACAGCGGCGTGGACTAGACTCAGGAGGAGTCCCATGCGGAACGTCCGGAGCGACGCAGTCCCCCCCCGCGCCCAGCGGCGGCGCAACGTGTCCCACTGAAGCAGTTGTGGAGCGTCCTGCCCGTGACCGCGCGGCAACGGACCCTGGCGTCGCTGAGTCAGGCGATACTCGCCCATCTTCTCCGGCCGCCCGTGCGGCAGGAGGTGGCGCATGATCGCCACTGATTCTCCCGTCGCTCTCAAGATCCCGGGCAAAGTCAAAACACTCCACTTGGAGCGGATGGCCGTGGTCTACGTGCGGCAGTCGAGCCAGCAGCAGGTGCTGGAGCACCGCGAATCGGCGGCGCTGCAGTATGCCCTGAAGCAACGGGCCCTCGACTGGGGTTGGGCCGCCGAGCGGGTGCGGGTGATCGACCAGGACCAGGGGCACAGCGCCACGACGGCTGAGGGACGCCAGGGATTCCAGGAACTGCTGGCCCAGGTGAGCCTCGACCATGTGGGGGTGGTGCTGGGCATCGAGATGAGCCGGTTGGCGCGCTGCTGCCGCGACTGGCATCAACTGTTGGAATTGTGCGCACTTTTTGGCACCTTGCTGGCGGATCAGGACGGCCTCTACGACCCGCGCGACTACAATGACCGGCTGCTGCTGGGACTCAAGGGAACCCTGAGCGAAGCGGAACTCCACAGCATCCGGCTCCGCATGTATCAGGGGCGGCTCAATAAGGCGCGCCGCGGCGCGGTGTTCACCCATATGCCCACGGGCTATGTGCGTGGGCCCGCCGGCGAACCCGTGCTGGACCCGGACCAGCAGGTGCAGTCGGTGCTGCGGCTGATCTTCCGGAAGTTCGAGGAACTTGGCAGCGTCAACGGGTTGCTGGGCTACCTCGTGCGGCATGGGATCTCTCTGGGCATCCGCCCGCATCATGGGGTCAACCGCGGAACCTTGGAATGGCATCGTCCCAACCGGGTGACGCTGTGTAACTTACTGCACCATCCGCTCTATGCCGGGGCCTACAGTTGGGGACGCCGGCCCGTCGATCCGCGGCGCAAGATTCCGGGGCGCCCGGCCACAGGCCGCACCGTGGCGGAATTGAAAGACTGGCAGGTCTTGATCCAAGGCCACTCTCCGGCGTACATCACGTGGGAGCAGTACCAGGCCAACCAGGCCCGCATGGCCGAGAACCGCGCCTTGGTCAAAGGTCCGGTGCGTCAAGGATCCTCGTTGCTCAAGGGACTCCTGGTCTGCGGCGTTTGCGGAGCCCGCATGATCGTCTCCTACGGCCAGCACAATCTTCTGCGCTATGCCTGCATCCGCCGCCACTGCGACTACGGCCAGGCCAATTGCCAGAGTCTGGCCGGACGCGTGCTCGACGACCTGGTGGCCCGGCAGATACTCAAGGTGCTGGAGCCGGCGAGCCTGGAATTGAGCCTGTCGGCGGCGGCGGACATTCAGCGGGAACGCGCCGAACTCCACCAGCAATGGCGGCAGCGATTGGAACGCGCCGGCTACCAGAAGGACCGTGCCGCGCGGCAGTTCCATGCAGTCGAGCCGGAGAACCGCCTGGTGGCCCGTGAATTGGAACAGCACTGGGAACAGGCGATCCTGGAGGAACGCAAACTCCAGGAAGACTACACCAGCTTCGAGCGCCGGCAGCCGGCCGATTTAAGCGCGGCGGAGCGGGAGCTCATCGGCCAACTCGCCCAGGATATTCCCGCTTTGTGGCAGGCGCCGCAGACCACGCACCAGGACCGCCAGCGCATCGTGCAGCATTTGGTCGAACAGATCAGCGTCCGGCCTCAGGCACACTCCGAGATGCTGGACGTCACCATCCGTTTCGCCGGCGGGTTCGCCAGCCAGCATGAATTGCGGCGGCCCGTGGCCCGCTACCAACAACTGCACAATTATCCACTGTTGTTAGACAAGGTGCGCGACCTGCGGCAGCAGAAGCTCACCTCGGGGCAGATCGCCGATAAGCTCAACGCCGAAGGCTGGCATCCCCCAAAACGCCGCGCCACGTTCAACGCCGCGATGGTGCGAAGCCTGATCTTTCGGCTTCCACGCCCTGGCCAACGCGGTGCGGAAACTCCCGACATGCCGGGGCCGCTGGCCCAGGGCGAATGGTGGTTTGCGGATTTGGCGCGACACTTGAACCTGCCGTCTCCAACGCTCTATAGCTGGATGCGGCGCGGGTGGGTCGAGGCCCGGCAATCGGCTGGCCCCGCAGGCCGATGGATCCTGTGGGCCGATGACGAAGAGTTGATACGCTTACACCAGCTCCGAGCAGCCCCGCGCACGTGGTACAATCGCCCTCAGGCCGCAGAACTGACCGTGCCCAAACGGCGAAAAGGTAATTCATAAGAGCGCTTACTTTGGAGGCAGTATGGCTGGCAAATCTCGATCTTCCAGCGCATCGCATACCAGTCGAGCTTTTCAATCGCTGCACGCAGCGTCCTGACCGGCAGGTTCGTCAGCAACTTCCATTCAATCCGCTCCCTTCCCTTGGGCGCCTTGGCCTCGTAGGCGTAAATCACCGTGAGCGGCAGGGCGGGATAGCGCTTGTGCTTGCCGATGGGAGGCAGAACTTTGATGCGGCCAAACTTGATTTTCAGTTTGGCGTGAGAGACCTTTCCGTTTGCGTCACGCACTTCGATGCGATGGGTGCCTCGAACGCATCTTATTTTCATTGCGGTCTCAACGGTGGTATGGCCATCCTCCGCCAGCCGATCCACGCAGGTGCGCACCAGAAAGAAAGTGCCCGCCTCCTTCGCCGCACAGAATAGTTCGTAGATGTCGCTCTCCCGGTCCCCGATGTGAACACACCGGCGCGGATCGCCCAGCAGTTGGGTCGACTGCTTCACATTCTCCACCCACCGGTAACTCTCCTTCATTTCGATGGGAATCCGGGTGGAATTGGTTTTTCCCTTGAGCGCATTGGTCCCCTTGAACTTCTTTCTCGTCCAGAATTTGATCGCGGCGAACCCCAAAGGCACGCCATCTTCCGTCACCACCAGGCTCGAATGCATCAAGAGCCCGCAAACCGTGCGGATGCGGGGGCGGCCATTCTTATCACGACCGGCAAACGTCTTGCATGTTCTTCCGATCGCCCCGTGATCCTTTCTCTGGAACGAAAGCTCGGTCGTATCGTGCAGGACAAGCACGCGCCCGCTGGCGGCTGTAAATCTCGAACACGTGGCCTCAAAATGGCCGGCGAGAATGGCACTTTCATCCACCCGTGGATTATCGAGAAACCGATAGGCCGCCTTCGTGCCAGCCCAGTCCTGACAGGCCAGCGGAATAGTGTTGCCCATGCCCCGCGAAAGGCTTCCAAGCACCTTGTGAAGCCTCTTGCCCAGCCGCTGGTCGGGAAACCGGCAGCCTTTGACCTCGCAGTCGATCCATGTATCCATGCCAGCGGCCTCCACGCCTGTGGGGCCACCGCCGGAAATCGGCGCGCCCGCGACGAAGATCGACCGCTGACTGCGAAATCGTACATTTTTTAGTGAAACTTGTGGGTAATTGAAAGCCGGTGAACCCCGTCTTCAAAGCATCGAGGAAGTGTGGCAGCATGATTCCGTTGTGAACGTAGGCATGCATGGCCAGTGGAACGGCGCTGCGGGATGGGAAAAAGGAATCAACCTGGCGGCGGCACATCAAGGCGCAGGCCCAGGGCGGAGGGTCGGTCGCGGCCTACTGCCGGGGGCACGGGCTCAGGGAGCATGGTTTCTACTGGTGGCGAAGAGAACTTATCCGGCGGGATGCGTCGGTGCGCGCCGCATTCGTGCCGGTGCATGTGAGGGTGGAGCGGCCGGTGGTGACCGAGGGCGTTGAGATTGTGCTGCCGGCTGGGGGGGGTGATCGGCGGGTGCGGGTGATCGGGGCGGTGGATCGGCGGATGCTCGCCGATGTGCTGTGGGCGATGGAGGAAGGCCGTCAAGAGGAGGCGGGGAGATGTTGAGGCTGCCGAGCCTGGGGGAGTTGGATCGGGGGATGCCGGTGCGCATCTATTTGTGTGCACAGCCGGCGGACATGCGGAAGGGGTTTGACACCCTGGCGGCGTCGGTGAAGGAGTTTTTAAAGCACGATCCCTTCTCGGGGAACCTGTTCTTGTTCGTGAGCCGGGGGAAGGACCGGATGAAGATTCTGTACTGGGAAGGGGACGGATTTTGTCTGTGGTACAAAAGGCTGGAGGAGGGGACGTTCAAGTTGCCGTCGGTGAAGGATGCGTCCGCGGGGGCGGGCGTGGAACTCAAGGCCACGGAACTGGCGATGCTGCTGGAGGGGATCGACTTGAAGAGCATCAGGCGGAGCAAGCGGTTTGTCAGATCGGCGGGGGAGGGCGGAGTCGAATCCGCGGAGACAAAAAAGCAAACAATAATTGGCCAATAATTGCTTTCGCCCGCTAACTTTTGCCCGTCTCGCGCGTCTTACATGCCATGACCACGGATGGCTCAAGCACTCTTCCCCCTGCAATCAATGAACTCGAAGAGCTTCGTCGCGACAATCAACTGCTGCGGGCGCAGCGCGATCAACTGCTCGAATCCCAACAATACAGCGCCCGCACGATCGAGAGCCTGCAGCACCAGCTTCAGCAATTGCTGCGGCGCATGTACGGGCGCAGCGCCGAGAAGATCAATCCGCAGCAGATGGCATTATTCGAGAAGCTGCTGGAACAACTGGCGCCCAGAGTCCCGGAGACCATCGTTGCCGAGCCGGTGCCGGCGGAGGCGGCGTCCACGGCTCCGGGTCATGGCCGCCGCCGGCTTCCCGCCGACCTGCCGCGGGAGAGGGTGATTCACGATCTGCCGGAAGAGGAAAAGCCCTGCCCCTGCTGCGGGAAGCTCCGGCACGTCATGGGTCAGGAGATCAGCGAGCAACTCGATTACGAGCCGGCGAAGCTCAAGGTGATCGAGCACGTGCGGCTCAAGTATGTCTGCCACTCCTGCGAGCAATCCGCCGTCGAGGGCGGACCACAGATCGTGCTGGCCGAGAAACCCCTGATGCCCGTCGAGAAGGGCCTGGCCGCGCCGGGGCTTCTGGCGCACGTGATCGTCAGCCATCAATTCCATGAGATGTCGTTGGCCGGACGCGTACGAATTTCAAAGGTGTCAGTGGCGATTGCCACACTGATTCTCTAAAAAAGACGTCCCCACAATTGCCTTTCGGCTCGCACGCTGCCGCTGGCAAAGTAGTCCCGACATGTGACGCTTCACAAAGTGCGAGTTCTTTCATTGCGCAAAGCGCAGCCCACACCTTGATTCGCTCAAAGCAACCATCATCAACGAGTTCTAACACGCGAGTTTTCTGGAATTCCTTCACCCATACTACCTTCACGGTTGCTTTACCCGCGGCGATTCCAACTGGCCACACGTTTTGCCCGGTAACCACATCCTTCCTTGAGGGAAGATAAACCAAAACGGTGGAGCGTCAAGATAAATCTGAAGAATCTGTTCTTGCCGCTTACAAAGTGGTCTGCTTGTGTCCCCGCATCTTTGACACGCAGGCCTTGATGGCGTTCGTTTTGCGTGCTATTGGCCTCTCGCCGCTTCGCCGTGAACCCTGTACGCTCTTGCCCAGACCTGGAGCACCTGTCCTTCGCCGCTGTCGGTCGCATGCGACGCCAAGCCTCCCGAGATTGCATGACTTGCGTCTTTTCTGTTCAGCGCGCCGACGAGATACAGCCCACCGGAGCGCACGGCCACGAGCGTGTCGAGGCTCTGATTGGCGAGATTGGGATAACCTTGTATAGCGGTTCCGACAATGTCATCGAGCGCGAAGTGAAGCTTCATCAAGCCTTGTCCCTGCCCGAGATCGCGCATCGTGACTGCTGCCTGCAATCCTGTCGGCTTGTAGGTCACGGATTGCACCGTTGTTGTGCCATAGGGACTTACGGCGTTTTGCACGATAGGCACCTGCACGCCTTTGGATACGCTCGCCGTCTCACCATCGACGACAAGCAGTAGCGGTTCGGCTTCCATGTGCACACCACGTACGAAGCGGAAACCAAACGGCGGTTCATCCAGGAGCCAGCGAATCTGAAGTTGCTGATCGTGGTAAGCAAACTGCTGACCGGATTCGACGCACCGAGCTGCACGTACATTTATCTCGACAATGAACTTCGTGATCACAACCTGTTTCAGGCGATCTGCCGCACGAACCGCCTGGACGGGGACGACAAGAATTACGGCCACATTGTGGACTTCAAAGAGCTGTTCGGCCAGGTGCAGGAGGCGATCTCGGTTTACAGTTCTGACAAACTGGACATCGACGTCGGCAGCGGGGGAGAGAACAACGTTGAACTGAAAGACTGGCTGGTCGAGGGGAAGGCGAAGCTCGATGCCGCACGTGAGACCTTGTATGATTTGTGCGAGCCGGTTCTGCCGCCGATGGAATTGGAGCAGTTTCTTCACCATTTCTGCGGTAGTGCCGGAAATCCCAACGCGCTCAGCGACACCGAGGCGTTACGGATCGGGTTTTACAAAGCAGTGACAACGTTGGTGCGAGCCTATGCGGAGGTATCGCAGTACCTTCCGGAGGCGGGGTACACCGACGCACAGGCGGAGGCGTTGGGGAAGGAAGTCGAGCTTTACGCCGACATCCGCGCCGCAATCAAGCGGCATTCAGGGGAGGAGCTGGACATCAAGCCGTACGAGGCGGACATGCGCCACCTGCTAAACACGTACGTCCACGCGGACGCTGCCGAGGGTTTGGGCAACCTCAATTCCCTGTCGCTGGTGGAGTTGATCATCAAGACGGGAATCCATGATGCTATCGCCAGGAAGCTCAACGAGAAGGGGACGCTGTCGAAAAACGCGATTGCCGAGGGGATCATCAACAATGTGCGGAAGACGATCATTAGTGAGCGGCTGTGAGACCCGCGGTTCTGGGATGAAATGTCGCAGCTTTTGAATGACCTGATCCAGCAAAGCCGCGCGGACGCGGCGGCGTATGAGGCTTTTCTGCGGCGTGCGGAAGAATTGGTCCAGCGGATTGCACACAAGGGTGCCGGCGACCACCCAGCGGTGCTGAACGATCGGCCAGAGGCGGTGGTGCTCTATATGCTCGGATCGTCTGCCCTTGGCCATTTTTATTTGTTCGATTTCTATATTTTCATCGGCACTTCCGCCAGCGGCCCCAAATCTTTTTGGAAAGAGCTGTCGGGGAGTTCTGTGACAGGTCTGTGATGGGCTGGGCTGTCGGGGAGATGTCTGAGAGGTATCGAAAAAACAAGATATTCCGGGTTAGCATTTTTCGATTCTGGGTCGATCTAATCGAACAAAAATGGCGAAGTCGTCACGATTCCGCCGTAGATTCGAATATGAACGCCCCTGGCAGGGCGCATGAATGTCCTATCCAGCCCCCGGTATGGTGTGCCAGCGCCTACCGGGGGCTTCTCTTTTTTGGCTGGCGAATGCCCCGCAAATCCCTCCCGATCCGCAAAAAAATCGAAGCACGTGGGGTACTGCCCCACAGCATGCTCACACATGCCCAGCCCATGATGTATTTCCTGCATAGTCTTATTTCGCGGCGAGCCTTCGCGCGGGGAAAACAGAGACGTACCGGATGGATACCCTACCACTCAGAGATACTGCGGGCGGAGCTAGGACGCAGGGCGGTAGATGAGGCGCTGCCCCTCATGGTCGCCTCCAGCCTCATCGAGAGAGACGAGCATTACGTGCCCGGCAGCAGTTCCATGAGCTACCGTATGAGCCCGGAGCTGCTGCGGATGCCGACGGCGCCGGGAAAGATCTATGATCGGCCGCTCATCAACAGAATCGAAAAATCACGACAGCTCCGCCTCCAGAGCTACCTCCCGGAGGAGCAGTACATGATCTCGTGGGCCCAGAGAGCAGGCATCGATGCACCAGCGGCTATGATCGCCCTCGATGGTCTGGGGCTCGAGCCCCATCAGCACGAATGCGCTCTCGAGGCCATCGACGCGATCGTGCGGCGCGACTGGGGACTGATGACGATCTGCAGATATGGGCGACTGCACACCTGGATCACCCGAATGAAACGGGAACTGCGAGAATACATCACCCTCGACGGAGCAGGTGGACTGGTCGAGCTCGATATATCGTCCGCGCAGCCACTACTGATGGGCGGGACCTGCCGCCGGGAACTGGGGTGGCGTCCCCCCGACGTGGAAAAGTTCATAAAGTTATGTGAAGATGGAGACCTATATCTGCATCTCACCGCTGCCACCGACTGGACAGGAGCGATCGGGGAGTGGAAGAGCGATGTCTGGTTCGCATTTCTGTTCGGGGCGAATCGGTCGAATGCAGAGCTCTCGCACCCTGAAAATGAATATCTCGCCAGACTCTGCCATCACTTCGCGGCGGAGTTCCCGAACCTATGGGAGTGGATGTGGCAGAGGCGGGAGGGCACCGGATGGCGTACCCTCTCGACCGATATGCAGCGAGCAGAGAGCGACCTCATGATCCGCGGACTGGGACGCCATCTCATGAGAGATCATCCACATATAGGGGTGCTGACCATCCATGACGGCGCGATGGTCCATGCCCAGCATGCTGATACCCTCAGAGACCTGATCCGGCAGCTCTTCGAGGGGGTCGGCCTACGTCCCCGTATCCCCCCCCACAAGTGAGCATGCACCTCTCCCAGCCCCGCGCGCATTCCCAACACCTCCCACATCTGCATTCCACCATATATCATGTATCTCTATCCCAGCATACTATGCACCTATATACTATACCTATATACTATAAATTCTATATAACATATCCATACATGGGGGTAGCACCCGATTGGACCGCGATAACGGTCCGCCCTCAGCACCCCCACGGGTAAACCATGCCATGTCCCCCATGGCACGGTATACCCTATGTTGGCAGGATTTTGGGTGTTTTTTTTCGATAAGTGACTGCACCGCAACTGATTATGGCGTGTTCGATCGTGTACCTGACGTAGCAGACCGCCGAAACACGTCATTGGACAGGGGTGACCGCACCAGAGTGTACAGTGATCGCATGCTGCGGTACCACCTCAACTTGTGGTGGTACCACCACAGTTTGAGGTGGTACCGCAGCAGTTTGTAGTGACGTCACATCATGTAGTGACGTCACCTCAGTTTGCTGCGGTGATCGATGATTTCGGGGTGGATCGCCGCAGGCCGAATGGGGGTGGTCGCTCTCAGGGCGTCGTCTCGACCCCGGTCACGGCGGCACTGCCGATGTAGCCGGGAGCATGTACAGCCCGCCCGCGATCACACGGGGCGGGTTGTGACAGGTGGGGCAGAAAATTAGAAGTTCGTCATTGGCAAAAGTCGATTTCCGCCCGACCTATGGGCATGAAAAACGATAATGTCTATGAGTCCATGCGCCGTGATGAAGCGATCCGCACCCTGGATGAGCGGGCGAAATTCCTCCGTGATCGCATTCACGCCGATCTGGTGAAGCTGGCCACCATCGAAGGCATGCTCACCCATCTGGAGCGCAAAGAAAACCCCCAGCCTGTGCCGGGGGCATGTGATCCGCTTCCTGTCGCTGCCTGATTCAGTCCTCTTTCTCGGCCGGCGACGTGATCCCTTCGACGGTGTCCAGCCCCATCTCCTTCCCCAGCCATTCCAGACACTCCCGGAACTGCTCTTCGTTCGGCTTCACATAGTGGGCGTCGGCAACGTTCTCCGGCGACTGTCCCAAGAAATACTGAGCATATCTGCCGTACTGCGGATGGCCACCGATCAAGGTCGCCGCTGCCTTCCGGATTGACTTGAGGGGCCACCGGTCGCCTTTCACGCGAACCTGGAGCCGTGCGTATGCCTGGGCGGTGCTGTCGGTGCGGACGGCCTTCCCTTCGTCGGTGATCTCATCGCGGACGGTCGCCAGCCCGTTCTTCGTGGCGAACACGAGGGGGCCGTCGTTGTTCGATTCCAGCCGGAGAAGCTGGAGGGTTGTTGGCCAGAGGGAATATGTCACGGTGGGGGCGTTCTCCACCCCCTTCGTCTTGCTGCGTTTGCGTTTGATCGTCCCCGCCTTCCAATCCACCTCGGCGTGTTTGAGGTCGGCGGCGTCCACCTGGTAAAACCCGCAGTTCGCCATTAACAGGAGTTCCACCTTGAGTCGGCCAGTGGCTGCCTTCACCCGTTGCACCAGTGCGTCGATGGGCATGGGTTTGATCTCGCCGGGGGTGCACGTGATGGTGAGGTTCTTGGAGTCGATATTGCGGGGGAGGTCGATCGCCCCAAGCTCAAAACAGAAGCGTACGAACTGCCGGGCCACCTGGAGACGGTCGCGGCCGGTCCATGATGTGATCTCATCGGCGTCGATGGCGTCCAGTTGCTTGGCGTGATAGTCGGCGAGAATGACGGCGTCGATGACGGTGATGGGCTTGTCCTTGCCGGTGAAGTCACGGAAGAGGTTGGAGTAGGTTTCGACGTTGGCGAACCGCCCGACACTCCGCTGCTCGGTCTTGGCCTGCTGACGCTTCGTATCGAGGAACCGGGTGGTCATTTCGCCAACGGTCCGCACGGTCGTGTCCTGGGCGGGCTTCGGGAGGATCCGGGCCTTGTCCAGCATGATCCGGAGTTGGTCGTGGGTGAGGGTGACGCATCCATCCTGCTGCTGGCGGTCCATGATCTCGACCACGGCGGCGTCCATGGGGAATCCTGCTGCCTCGAAGTCGCCGGCGGATGGCTGCTGGTCTGCCATGATTGCCTGCATCATCCTGGGGAGCCCCTGCACCTGCCGCTGAGAACGCTCCTCGGCCACCATCTCCGCAAGCTTCTCCTCCCACTCACTCCATGCCCGTTTGTAGTTCTCATCGCTGTCACGTTGGCTGCCTTTGCCGACGTAGTAGACGACGCCATTACGCTTCTTTTTGTAGCAGTTTCTGGCGGGAAAATAGGTCAATTCGCGGTGCATGGCGACTCCTCAAAACGGGCGTTTCGTATCCCTTTCAAAGTGAATATACAAAGTGCAGTATCCCATGTCAACGTGAATGTTGAAAATTGGTCTGTATCCCCGGCAAAGGGATACAAAAGGGATACGGAGGGTCAAGGGATACAGGTTTTGAGGTGGTGGGCCGGGGTGGTGGTGCGTGCATAAGTACATCACGATCCCACCTGGGGGCATTGCGGAATATGCTTTAATTACAGTGGTTTTCGAGAGGCTTTGACAGGGGGGAGAGATGAGTTATAATGCTCTTCCTGAACCAAGTATGCGGGTGTAGCTCAGTGGTAGAGCGTCACGTTGCCAACGTGAATGTCGAGGGTTCGACCCCCTTCACCCGCTTCAAGAAAGACCCGGTGCCGATTGGTGCCGGGTCTTTTCTTTTGGTGCCAAACCCTGACATTCCCGCGAGTTGCAGTACCTTAGCTCCATCGCTCTTCATGGGTGCCGCGTTGATAGGGTGAGTGCCAGTAGATGCCCCTGAATGCCCCTCTGAGCCCCTACTTTGCTGCATTAGTGCTGCGGAATCATCCGTGCCTGTAGCACGTAAGGGGAGCGATTCGGGTGCGTTACCTGACACGTCAGGCAAGGACGGGACTTTTAGAAGCTCAGCGGCGAGGGGTAGCAATCGCTCATCGGTGTAATACTTCGACGTGGTACGCCCGTCTGCATGTCGGGCAAGGGCTTGCTGAGCACGCGGCGTGACGCCGCTACTCGCGAGCATGGTGGAGTTGCTGACGCGGAGGGCGTGGAAGTCCGCAAAGCCGTTGTCGCTTTCGTACGGGATGCCAGCCAACTTCAAATCTCATGTCCGGCACGGTGCGGAGCACGCGTGCGGACGGATCAACATCGGCGGGGCGGGCGGCAGCGAGAGTTTCCGCAAGCTGGGGCTGATCCGGCGGCAGGAGTTCCAGCACCAGCGCGGCGAGCACCTTGCCCAGCGGCCAGGTGGACCAGACGCGGCAACACAGCACGCGATGAAAATCGCTCCAATGCCCCTTGGCCAAAGGTCCCGCGGCTCGCAGCATGGCGGTGACGGTCCGCTGCCGGAGACTCAGGATCGCTCCGAGCATCAGCACCAGCACCCGCTGGAAAGTGGGGCGGGTGAATGCTATCGAGAACGCCGAGACCAGCGGCTCCGCCGCTTTGGGCACCGACCACATATCGGACTCCTTTCCGACTCGCAGAATTTAAACTATCCGCGATTATCGGCACGAGTCCGATCTTTTGGTATGCGTAAATATCCATGTGAACCGCTCAAAAAACGGCAAAAGTCGTGCTGAGTAAGTTGATCACGGTATGGTGGCGAGATAGACCTGGGCGTGGTGGTCGGAGCGGTCGTCGATCAACGGAATGGCGCGGTCGGGCTGCTCGTTGCCGTCGACAATGACGCGTGCAATCCCATCGCCGGCCTTGCTGATCGTCAAATGATAGAAGGTTTCACGGTAGCGGTAGTGCATCTTGAAACCATCCCAGGCCGCGGGAAGGCGTGGCGTGAGAAGGAGACGATCCTGCTTCAGGGTGAGTCCGAGCAGCGTCTCGACCACGAGGCGATACATCCAGCCGGCGGAACCGGTGTACCACGTCCAACCGCCGCGTCCAACGTGCGGCACCACCGCGTAAACATCGGCGGCCACGACGTAAGGTTCCACTTTGTAAGTGGCGATGGTGTCTGCGCTGCGGGCGCGGTTGATCGGATTGATCATATTGAAGAGGTCCCAGGCTCGCTGATGGTCGCCGAGCAGTGCGAAGGCCATGGTCGTCCAGATGGCGGCGTGGGTGTATTGTCCGCCGTTTTCACGCACGCCGGGGAGATAGCCCTTGATGTAACCGGGGTTGAGGGAAGATTTGTCGAAGGGTGGGTCAAAGAGTTGAATGATTCCTGAGTCCCGACGCACGAGGCGCGCATCGACCGCGTTCATGGCCTCGACTCGGCGTTGGCGGTCTCCGATGGCGGCAAGGACCGACCAGCTTTGTGGAAGCGAATCAATCTGGCATTCCGGGTTGGCGGCGGAGCCGAGGGGTTCGCCGTTATCAAAGTAAGCGCGGCGATACCAGTGGCCGTCCCAAGCGTGGCGTTCAATGTTGTCCTGCAATTTCGCGGCATGGGAGACGCAGCGATCGGCGAAGGCGTTATCGCCATGACGTCGGGCAAGTTCGGCGAACTGACTGAGAACATCATGCAGGAAGAACGCCAGCCAAACACTTTCGCCGCGGCCGTGTTCTCCGATGAGGTTCATGCCATCGTTCCAGTCACCGCAACCAATGAGGGGAAGCCCATGGCTCCCGACTTTCAGTCCGTTTTCGATGGCGCGGACGCAATGCTCGTAAAGGGTGCCAGTGGTTTCAGAGCGGCCGGGCAGGTCGTAATAGGATTCCTCTTCCGGCCTGACGGCGCGGCCTTCGAGATAGGCGATGCGTTCATCGAGGACGCCGGTATCGCCGATGCTTGCGACGTAGCGGCAGGTGGCGAGGGGGAGCCAGAGGTAATCGTCGGAGAAGTGCGTGCGCACGCCACGACCGATGGGCGGATGCCACCAGTGCTGCACGTCGCCGTCACGGAACTGGTGAGCGGCAGCGCGGAGGAGATGCTCGCGAAGGAGGCGCGGCTCGGCGTGAACGAGGGCCATGGCATCCTGGAGTTGATCGCGGAAGCCAAACGCGCCGCCGGATTGGTAGAAGCCGCTGCGCGCCCACATGCGGCACGCGAGCGTCTGGTAGACGAGCCAGCCGTTGGCCAGAATATTTACGCCGGGATCGGGCGTTTCAACATAGACAGTTCCCAAGGTTCGCGACCAGTAGTTCCAGACGCCTTCGAGAGCCTGCCGCGCCCCCTGCGAACTGCGGAATCGCTGGATCAGATTGCGCGCGTCGTCGCCGTTCCCCGCAGATCCGAGGATGAAGACCACTTCATGTTGTTGCCCCTCGGCAAGCTCAAACGGCACCTGGATGGCGGCACATGGATCGAGCCCTGCACCCGTTCTTCCGGAAAGTCTGGCGCGGGTCATTGCGGCGGGTCTGCCGAGAGTTCCGTTGCGGCCGAGAAATTCGGTTCGGTCACTGGTCACGGAACGTGTGGGCTCGTTGACGTCCATGAACGAGATGCGATCTGCGAAATCGCTGTTATAGGAATTGCGGGCGAAGATCGCGCCGGTTCGCGGATCCAACTCCGTGACGATGTACATCAGCGATTTGTGCCGCAAGTCGCCTAGCACCCATTCACAGTAACCGGTGACGGAAAGGCGGCGGGAGCGGCCGGAATTATTGGAAAGCTTGAGGACCAAGAATTTTACGGGGGCGTCCGTGGCGACAAAGACGGTAAGTTCGGTACGGATTCCGTCTTGGACGTGCTCGAAGACACTATATCCCATGCCGTGGCGCGAGGTGTAAGCACCGGCACCGCGCGCAGGGAGCGGGGTGGGCGACCAGAAGGTTCCACTCTCGTCGTCGCGGATGTAGAACGCCTCGCCGCTCACGTCGGAGATGGGGTCGTTGGACCACGGCGTGAGCCGATATTCGTGGGCATTTTCGGCCCACGTATAGGCGCTGCCACTTTCGGAGATGACAGTACCGAACTGAGCGTTGGCCAGAACGTTGACCCAGGGGGCGGGCGTTGTGCGATCGGCATCGGTGGTGATGACATACTCCTTGCCATCGGGGGTGAATCCACCAAAGCCGTTGAAGAACGCCAGTTGTCGCGGCGGTTCGGGCGGATTGGGGGGTTGCGGATAGCGGCGGTTGATGGTGGCGAGCCGCGGCATGCCGGGAGCGGGCGTGGCGCGCCGATCCACCTGGTCCGCCAGCGTGCCGGCAGTGTCCGTAATGATTGCGCGGGCGACGGTCTGGAGCAGTGTGCGATCTTCATCGGACATCTGTTCGGTGCGGCGAACGAAAATTCCGCCGGGGCGATCAAGCGTGTGGGCTTCCGTGCTTCCAGCAATAACTCCCATGATCTGGTCATGCATCGCCTGCCGATAGCCGGAGGTATCCTCATTCCAGATGACCAGGTCGACGGCGAGGCCTTTCATGCGCCAATAGGCGTGCGCCTGGACCATTTGGCGAACGAGCTCGATCTTCATCGCGTCGCCGATTCGCAGAAGGACAATCGGAAGGTCTCCGGAGATGCTGTACGCCCAGAGTGCGGATTGTCCGCGGCGGTTACGGGTGAGAAGGAGGGGATCGGCGCGGCGTGTGCGGCTGGCGTGCACGATCGATCCGACCAGATGGCCAAAGACCTGAGCGTCGGCCTCAGTGGCGTTCAACTGACGGAGGAGAACCTGGCTGTGCGTCGTGGCCATTTCAAATGCGCGATCGGCGAGGCGGGGGTCGTGATATTTTTCGAGCAGCGCGGTGGCCGCTTCGCGCGTTTCGCCGATGCCCGTCGCGATAACGACCTTGGCGCTTTGGTGCGGTTCGAGAACGAGCGTCTGGCGGATGGCCACGATGGGGTCGAGTACGGCGCCCTCGGAATCAGAAAGATCCGGCGCGTCCAGAGCAGCCGGGGATTCGATCGTTCGGCCTCGTCCGACAAACCTGCTGCGATCGGTTTCGTACGACGCGCTGCCCGTAGTGGTGCCCTGGATCGCCATGAGGTGCACCATCCAGGGCGGCTTCTCCGCCTCGGAGCGAGGGCGGCGCGTGCACAGAATGGCCCCGCGATTCCGCACAATTTGCGTCTGAACGAACAGATTGCTGAATGCCGGATGGGCGTTATCGGCGGCGGCAGCGGCGATCACGACCTCGGCATAACTTGTGATCTCGACGGTTCGGCGCGTACGCGACCGATTGGTCAGCGTGACGCGCCGCAACTCGATGTCGTCTTCCGGTGAGACGCAGATTTCCGTGAACGTGTCGATGTCGCCATCGGAACGACGGAATTCCGCACGGGCCTGCTGGAACAGCACCTCGTAATTCGTCGGCGTCTTGAGTGTCGGTTGATAGGTCGCGGACCAGAACCGCCGATTCTGCCTGTCGCGAACGTAGCAGTACGTGCCCCAGCAATCGCGAGTCGGATCCTCGCGCCAGCGCGTCACGGCCATGTCGCGCCAACGGCTGTAACCACTGCCGGCATTACTGATCATCACGTGGTATTGCCCGTTGGAGAGGAGGTGCACTTCAGGCGCGGGCGTGTGCGGTGTTTTGTAAAAGCGCATCAACGCCTCGGCACCCACGTCGCGGCTGCGAGACGTCTCGATGCTCGCCACGTGCGGGTAGACAGGGGCGACCTTCGGAATGCGCTCGTGCAAAAGAAGTTCGGTCGCCTTGAGGAGCGGATCGGCCAGGAAGCGGCGCTGCATGGGCCTACCGAGCATCAGGTACGCCAGCGCCAGCAGGCTCATGCCTTCATGATGCACCATGTAAGAGCGAATGACAGTATGCGTCCGGCCGGAGGCGAGCCGCGCGGGCGTATAGTCGACGGCTTCGTAATATCCATACTTTCCCAGGAAGCCATCGGCGGCCAGCCGCTCCAGATTGCGGACGGCGCTTTCCGGCGCGACCATCAGCGCCAGAATGGTTGCATAAGGTGCGATCACCAGGTCATCGGCGAGGCCCCGCATAAATCCAAGACCGGGCACGCCAAAGGCGCGGTACTGATAATTGAAGTGGGCATCCGTGAGGTTGTAGCAGCATTCAGAAATCCCCCACGGTACGCCGCGCTCCCGGCCGTATTCGATATGCCGGGCAACCACGGCGTCGTAGGTCGCATCCAGCAGGGTGCCGTCGTAGGTCGGCATCACCAGCAGCGGCATGAGGTACTCGAACATCGACCCGCTCCACGAGAGCAGCGCGCGGCCTGCCGCCGTGGACGTGAGGCGCCTGCCCAAACGAAACCAGCTTTCCTGCGGCAGGTCCCCGCGGGCGATCGCAATGAATGTGCCCAGCCGCGCTTCGGACGCGAGGAGGTCATAGAAGCTTGGATCGCATCGGCGCTCCGTCACTTTGAAACCGATGGAGAGCAGTTCTCGAGATTCATCAAGGAGAAAGCGAAAATCCATTTCGCTGAGCGATTGGCAGTGATCCGCCAGGGCTTCGAGTCTGGCAATGCGATGACTGGCTCGATCGACCGAGGTGACGAACGCGTCGTGGAATTCGGCGATCCTTGAGGCGCCGTCAGCCGAGGTATCGGCCAAAATCCGTACGATCGACGGCAACAGGGTTCGGTTTATCGCCGCCACTTCGCGTAGCGTCGGAATTCCTTCAAGGCTTCGTAGAGCCGCCTGGAATTCTGCGACGAGGTGTGTCCGGTCGGCATCGCCGTGCGAATGATTTTCATCCGGCGGAGGAAGGACGATCCACTGGGCGCAGGAAACCAGGTCATCGAGGAGTCCCTGGCACTGGGCCGCCAGCGCTTCGACCGGCCACCGAATCTCCTCGCCCACCCCCGAGGGCAAGGCGCCGAGCAGTTGTGCCGAGTCCCTCGTCAGACGCTGCAGCAGCAGGTACGACGCGGTAAGCGCAGCCGGGGGCAATTCCAAAGCGTCGAGCATCTGCTCGACACGCGTGCTGATCGTCTGCGGAATTCGCTCGCTGATTTCCTGGCGAGAGGCGGTGTTTTGCTGGCGAATCGCATGCAACACGACGTGGAGCGTGTCGCCAATTCCTTGAAAAGCGCGCGGACCAAGAACAGGTCGATCCGCCAATTCCAGAAATCCCTGGCGGAGCGTCAGGAGATGTCCGACAAGGTTGCCGCTGTCGACGGTTGAGACGTATAGCGGGTGTAAAGGTCTAAGTGAACGGGTGTCGTACCAGTTGTAAAAGTGGCCGTGATGGCGTTCGAGCTTTTCCAGGGAGGCCAGCGTTTTGTCGGTTCGGTCGATGAGCTGTCCCACCGACAGGTAGCCGAAGTCGTATGCCGCCAGGCCCGAGAGCATCGCAATTCCAATGTTGGTCGGTGACGTGCGGTGAGCGATGACGGCAACCGGCTGTTCCTGATAATTGTCGGGGGGAAGATAGTGATCGTCTGGAGAGAAAAACGTTTCGAAGTAGTGCCACGTGCGTCTGGCGGTTCGTCGAAGCAACGTCTGCTGCTGGTCTGTCAGCACCGCATCCCGCCGGGTCCGCGGACGGCTGAGCAACCAGGCCATGGCTGGCGTACCCATCCACGCGACCAGCAGCGGCGCTGCCGAGCCCAGTGAAGCCGGCCGCCATATCGCCAATATTACGAAGGTTGCCAACGCCAGCAGTGGCGTTGCAAGCATGGACGAAACAAAGCTTTCCAAGTCCGTTCGGGCACTGCGTTGGGAGTCACTGGCCGTCACCCATTCCAACAGATGCCGCCGGGTGATCAGCATGCGGAACAGCGTGCGTGCAATGGCATCGATGTTCACAAGCGCGTCAAAAGGAAGAAACACGATCGTCGAGAGCACATGGGCCAAAGATCGGAACAGAGGGGCTCCCATTGCCCGCAAGTGCAGCAGGACAGGAAGGTCACTCGTCTTTCGAAATACGTCCCCGATCGCCGCAAGAAGTGCAGGCGCAGTGATGATCGCCAGGACCGTCAACGTCCAGAAAGGTGCCGCCAGCGCAATCCAGCCGACCAGCAACAGCAGGAGCATCGCCGGCGCGACAAGACTGCGTCGCAGGTTATCGAAGAGTTTCCATCGCGACAGCGCGGAGAGCGGATTCCGCACATATTTGCCATCAAATCCAGGAACCCTGGGGAGCAACCACGAGAAAATCTGCCAATCGCCACGGACCCACCGATGCCGGCGTCGCGCATCCGCGTTGAAATGCCAAGGGTAGTCCTCGTAGAGTTGGACGTCGCTCACAAGCCCCGCGCGGGCGTAACACCCTTCGAGCAAATCGTGGCTGAGAATCTGGTTTTCCGGGAATCGGTCGCGGAGATTCTTTTCGAATGCGTCGACGTCGTAGATGCCTTTGCCGACAAAGGAGCCTTCCTGAAACAGATCCTGATAAACATCGGAGGTCGTGCGCGTGTAGGGATCGATTCCCGGCTCGCCCGCCAACAGCCGCACGAACCACGAGCGATTCGAACTGGGCAAGCTCACGGCAACGCGCGGCTGCAGGATGCTGTATCCATCGCGGATTCGCCCCGTGGCCGGGTCCAAATCCGGCCTCATCAAGGGATGGGCCATCGTCGCGATCAATTGGCGTGCGGCATCGCGCGGCAGTTCCGTGTCGGTATCCAGCGTGATGACATATCGGATCGACTGCAAGTTTCCGATCTTTCCGACGACCACCGCGAAATCGTCCGGGGCACTCCCGCGCAGCACCGCGTTGAGCTGCGCGAGCTTGCCGCGCTTGCGCTCGTATCCCATCCAGAAACCTTCGCGCGGATTCCACCGGCGCGGACGGTGAAAGAGATAAAACGCATCCTGATCATTCGAATGAGCCGGCCGGTATTTGATATTCAGCGCTTCGATGCCTTCCACCGCCCGGCGTAAAAGTGCGGCATCCTCCGGCAATGTTTCCTGCGCGGCATCCTGAAAATCGGTCAGCAGCGCAAAACGCAGATGATCATCCCGGTTCGCCAGGTAACGGATTTCCAGATTCTCCAGCAGATCGTCGACCCCTTGCTCGCTGTTGAGCATCGTCGGAACCACCACGAGCGTGGCACTGTCCGCTGAGATGCCCTTTGCGAAGTCCATGCGCGGCAGCATCCGCGGAATGACCACCTGCGTGATCAGCCAGTTCGCCACCGCCACGCCCAACTGGCTCATGCAGATCAGGGTCACGAGCCCAACCAACCCCAGCAGCCACCCGTGGGCACCATCGTGCGCCGCCCGGATCAGGAGCATGCCCGATCCGCTCAGCGCTATCATCAATATCAAAAGCAGATATACAGTGAGCGGCATTCGCTTCAGCAGTCGACCGGCCCGCTCCCACATGGGAACGCGCGACTCCACGGCCGCCACTAGCTGCGGCAGCCCTTTGTCAATGAGGTAGTAGCCCACGTGGGCCTTACGATGCGTCGTGCCGTGCACAACGCTGCTCTGGCCTGCCAGCCCAATCGATTCTCTCGCTACATCCTCCTCGGACCGGCGGCTTCGATGGGCCACCGCTTCAATGACGTGGCGATAGCGGTCGCGGGTTGCAAAATCCATCATGGCATAGACGTTCGCCGGATCCCGGCGAAGCGCATGCTCGACGACGCTCAGTTCCTCGACAAAATCCCGCCAATCGATGGCTCCCAACGCCCGCAGGCTTCCAATGCTGTTCCCCATCGAGACCTGGTCCGAGGTCTGGCTCTGGGCGGCCAACTGGATGCACCCCTCGACGCTGAGCGCCTGTTCAGAGAGCCGCTGCTCGATCCAGGTAAGCGGCAGCGCTAATGCGGGGTTCTTTCCCTGCAACTGTTGAAAAAGCTCCGTCACGAAAGCACTGCTCAGCGGTGGCTCCGATCTCGCCATGTCGGCTACCACCACGATCAAACTGGCCGGCTGCTTTTCTGCGGCGTCGATGAGCCGCGACGCCCATGTGTCGGCCAAGTTGCGGTCGCGTCTCCCCGAGGCGATACGCGCCGCGATCCGCCGTAGATTTTCGATCAGCGCCAGCCGCAGCATGATGGGTACGGCCCAAAGCTCTCCCAGTCGCAGCACCGTCGTCGCCTGATACGCAGCAACAAAACTTGCCGTGCTTTCGACATTCACGCCGCCGTCCAAATGAGCCACGAGTTCCAGCGCGATGTGGTACACACGCGGCTGTCCGGCGGCGGGACCGTTGGACAACTGTGGAAGTTCGAGGCTGTAACGTTTCGGCAGATGACGCTGCGCTGTCTGAATCTGTTCTTCGATGAGATAAAAATTGTCGATCAGCCACTCGCCCGCCGGCGTTGGACGCCGCTCCTCCCGCACCGCCGCTGTGACCTCCCGGTAGGCATCCAGCAGAACCCGTTCATTTTCGGTGAGTCGCGTGAGTAGCCGGTCGGAAGCTGGAGTCGCCGCAAGCTTATGCCACCCCGCTATTTCCCGCGCGTGCACGCGCAACTGATCGATGCTGAACAATTCAGACCTGAGCGGCGATTCTTCTCGATCAGCTGCCAATGGATTCCTTTCGTCGTCCCCGGATCCCCGCAGCGATCGGCGGACCCTTGCCTCCCACCGGAAGGCATTCGTCGCGAGTTTCCGTAGGGGAGGCTAAAACCGCCGGGAAACGTTGAGCTTTACTTCTTCTTGGTTTCGCGGAACTGGGGTGGGTCGCTGAGTGCAAATAGCACGACCTCTTCGCCGGTATTGGTGCTGATATCGTGATGAAGACTCTCGACCTTTACACCGGCAATATCGGTGATCATCAATTCCATCGCCAGTCGTGCGGTCTCGACGAGGTGGGTCCGCACTTGTTTGAGCAAGTCGCGGCCCTTGTTGGCAGCCAAGGCTTTGACGAGAGGCTGCTCGGCGGCGCTCAAGACACCTTGCATTCGCACCACCAGCAGATCGTCGATCAGATGCGCACGGATGTTCTTGGGGCCACGACCCATATATTCCTGCTCGAAACGGCTCAAGCCATCGCAGACTGCCGCTTCAATTTCACCGGACGTTTTCATTCAAGGCCTTAAAGGATCGCAAGCCCACCATTGGCAAATGAACAATTGATGAAGGTCTTGCGCGGACAAGGAGGCGATCAAACTGTAATTTACCAAAAAAGCGGCGCATTCATCCAAGAATTCCTTGTTTCGTATACGCCGCGGATTTCTATCTTTGTGGGGAGAATACGCAGCAGCGCTTTCCGCGCTTTGCTCTACTATTGAATCCACGCAGCGAAGTCTATGATTCGCGATGTGAATTTGAAAATGCCGGAATTGACTTGGTCGGGATTGATGAGACGGTATGGTGAAGAGCGTCGAAATCGTTTGAAGTAGAATTCGTTTGAAGTGCGGAACGGTTCCGTGTTGGAAGGCTAATTAGCCGATAGGCATCGGTTAGGCGCGCCAGGATTGGATTCCCAACCCTGTTAGCAATTAGTCCGCACGCGCAAATGCATTTCGCTGGCTCTCATTCTTTGTGTCCGTTCGACGAACCATATTTTCAATTTGACCGCCCGCTGCGTCAAGATGCTTCCGTTTGACCAACGGAGGTGTCGATGGCGACTGCGGCGATTCGGATCAAGAAGCGTGAGGCGATGTGGCGACTTATGTTGGCGGGGCATGCCAAGAGCGGGATGTCGATTCGGGCGTACTGCGCCAAGAACCGGTTGAAGGAGCCGGCGTTTTACTGGTGGCGGGCGGAGTTGGCGCGTCGCGGTGCGGCCAAGCCGATCGATGGCGGCGTTCGTGCCAGTGGTGGCTGACCGCCGCTTTGAGCGGCCAGATTCCGGTTGACCAACCTGTCCATCCCCCGGCGGTAGGGGGGGGGGCCAGGATCGGAAACACGGGGTCGCACGCCGCAATCAGGAAAGGCTGTTGCGGACGACTTCCAGCAGGGCCTGCTGGAGGGTGTGGGGCAACTGGGGCCAGCGAGCATCAACTGCAGGCACATAGAGCCCAGAAGAAGCAGTGGATGGAACCGGCACGTTGGCGACTGCGTTTACGGGATCGAATTGGCGAATGCCTACGCTTTTCGGCCGGTCATACGCCGACGGAGCAGGAGTAAGCTTCCAACTGCCAAGGCGCTAATCGATGCCGGCTCTGGCGCGCCGGTCGCCACGGCATTGGCCGCGGGAGTTGAGTTGGTTCCGAAGTTATTGAGTACGTAGGAGAGATCCGTCAGATCAACGGTCGCGTTGCCGTCGAAGTTTCCCTGGCTGCGGAGCGAGGTGGTCGATCCGAAATTGTTCAAGACGATTGACAGATCCGTCAGATCCACATGGTCATCCGCATTGGCATCGCCGGGTATCAGAGTGTAAAGATTGACGTTGTCGACATGGAGGCCAACATTCGCGGCGAGGGGGAAGTGCCCGCTGTTAAAGGTAAACGAATTGAGGCTGATCGGGAGCGTTGGATCAAAGACGGATGCGGCGCCTCCCACGTTGTCGGCGGGCACATCGGTTCCAGTATCCAGAGTCATAGCGACTGTCGTGTATCCGGTGGTGGCTAAGATCGGCGTCCACGTCATTGTCCAGACGTTGCCGTTCAACGACGCATTCCACTGCGACAGGGTGATACCCACGGGGGTGCTGTCGTTGGGGTTGCTGGGAGAGAGGTCGACGGAAAACTTCAAATCGCTCGGACGCGTATTGGCGGGAATCGAGCCTGGCGAAGCGATATCGCTGCGACCGACGCCGGCATAGAAATACCAGTCCGTTCCGACCTCGGCCGAGGCATCAAGGTTCAAATAGAGACTCTGGCTCGCACTGACGCCGTTGCTGTCAACGCCGAAAACACCGGTCGTGTTGCTTGGGCCATAGTAGTTCCACCATCCGTCGACGCTTCCGGCGGCGGTCGGGAACGAATCGAAATTCTGCGTATACAGCGAGACCGCACGAGCAGCGCCGGCGCCCGATAGTGCGACAAGGGGGATCACCGCCAAAGTGAGCGCTCTAACCTTCATGGGAACCTCCAATAGTCTGCCGAAATGAAAGGGTTTCCCTGAAACCGATCCGGTGTTCAATCACGGGAATTCGGGGAAACAAAAGGAACATTCCAGGCCCGATACAAGCGGTGACGAGCAACGCTCGCACGCCCGATTTGGGAACCCGTTATTTTTGAACTTCTGTGAGCCGAGAGAGATGGGATCCGGAATGCTTTCCGGACCTCGGGAAGGCCCACCGCATTCACTATACTTCGGAATCAGGGAGGTACAATAAAAAAACGCAGGATTTTCTTTTCGAACAAACACGGTGGCTAATAAAGAGTTGATAAATATAGTGTTATGTGGTTTTCTGCGCCTATTTGTATTTGCAACCGTTTTTGGATGCAGGGCGACTCGACGCCCGAAATCCCTGAAAACGAAGACCGGTGTGGGTGGGGCTGAATTTCTGGGGGGTGAAAGATAAGGAGTTGCGCGCGAAATTGCGGGATTCTTGCGGGGGTGAAACGCTTCGATCCGCTTCGATCCGCTTCGATCCTCCGGAATATGACGGCGTTCCTCCGCGTTGAGAGGGGTACTTTGACGGGGTGAGTTTTTGCGGGTTGGATGCGGGAGGCGCGCGACGGATGGTGGTGTGAGAAGCGGTGCAGATGATGGCATGGAATTTCCCTC